>Ga0209710_1000038_pt1 | contig 154569 bp, 120 predicted proteins | sample ArcticOcean_MG_C_5_FD_187436 | JGI IMG/M metagenome (GOLD analysis project Ga0209710, IMG submission 187436) | Marine microbial communities from western Arctic Ocean - ArcticOcean_MG_CB4_138 (SPAdes) (version 2) | ecosystem: Environmental > Aquatic > Marine > Oceanic | place: Arctic Ocean...
TAGCTCTGTTATAAATCATACCTGTAAAGTGATTTCCGAGCTAAGAATGAGTGATGAGGGTAAAGAAGGCGTCTCAGCTTTTCTCGAGAAAAGAGATCCTAACTGGTGAATTTACTTATTCCCACTCAATAGTGGGGCTAAATTTAGCTTAATAAAAACAATAGGTTACAAAGGGCTTTCGCAGGTTTGTAACTCGTTTGTAAATCAGGTTACTCAGGATGCCCACTTCATCAATCACTATTTCCTATATTTATCAGTATTTTATCTCTTCTTAGGTTACAAAGCTTGTAACTGTATGCAAAGTATCATTTGTCCCAAATAGGGACAAAGACCGACCCAGAGAGATAATAAGCCCCTCGACTTAGATGATATTAAAACTATTTTCAGTGAAATAAAAAAATATAGATTATTTTAAATTTTATAGTTTTATACACGCTTATTTTTTCAGTGTATGATTTATTGCATGAACTGGTACAGAATCAAAACTTCTTTTGTAGGATTAAAAAGGCTGGCAACTTTATCAACTGAAGATAAACAAGGCTGCATTGATGCTTATAAGTTTTTTCAAAGCATGCAAGCTGGAGAGGAAACTAAAACCGAGGATGAAACAAAAGCGGTTGCTGCATATTATAAAGTTTTAAATAATATGCTGTCTGTTTTTGATTTAGAGAAGCTATACATTCCGCCTCAGTTCAATGATTCTAAAGGCCTATATGACAATCAACTCATCTGTGAACAGGCCTTACTTCAGGAATTAAATCTTCGTGATTCAAAATCATCGCATCTTTTAGATATGGGCTGTGGCAGAGGTCGAATAGCGCATTATCTTGCAACTTTATCAGGCGGAAAAGTATCTGGTTACAATATTGACCCCAATCAAATAGAAAATGCTCTTAACTGGGCTGCAGAAACAAATATGAGTGACAGACTTGATTTTAAAGTTGGCGATCATCATGAGCCTTTGGATTATGACTCAGAGTCATTTGATGGTTGTTTTTCAGTGCAAGCTGTCTGGCCTTTTTTTAAGAAAGAAGAGCTTGATGATTGCGCTAGAGAAATGTATCGAGTGTTGAAACCTGGCTCTAGATATGCCTGTTCAGAATATTTACTTTCACCATATTTTGACTGGAATAACCAAGAGCATGTTGCTTTGCATAAAACATACTTGCCAACCCTAGCAGCTACACAGTCAATGTATCCGGCAGACGTTTGCGCTTCCTTAGAAAGAGCAGGGTTTAAAATTCTTACTTCTGCGCCTTCAAAAAAACCAGCTTGGCCAATCTGCGAACAAAAAAGAAATCTAATTTTTGGAATCAGGAAGGTTATTCGGCTACTCGAGAAAATTAGAATTTTACCTGCTTGGGTTGAAGAATCCCTTGAATTACTGCAAACAGGTGGACAAGCATGGACAGATGCTGAAAAAGCTAAAATTGCAGATTTAAATTGGAGGATTGTGGCTGAAAAGCCAGCAGTTTAATTTAAAGAATTTAATTTTAAATCATTCCCACTCAGTTAAATGATGCTCTGAAACCCTTGAGAAAAATATGTATACTTAACTATCCTGCCAACTTTTTGTTTTTTCTTTAACTGTAATTTGTAAATGCTGGTGAAAATTGACAATGGCCTTTGCAAAATAACCAAACGTTAAATGACTGTTTGCCGCAGTAGTGTCCGTCTGCTGAATTGCCCGCATGGCCAAGGTACAGCTTGAAATGGGCGGTAAAAATCCACTGATCGTGCTGGATGACGCGGACCTGCCGACCGCCGTAGAATGCGCGATCAATGGCGCGTATTTTTCCACTGGGCAACGTTGTACGGCGTCCAGTCGTTTAATCGTGACCGAGGGTATCCACGATAAGTTTGTGTCGGCGGTAAGGCAGCGCCTGGTTAATTTGAAGGTTGATCATGCACTCAAAGCTGGCACCGACATCGGCCCGGTGGTCGACCAGCGTCAGTTACAAAAAAACCTCGATTATGTTCAGGTGGGCATTCAAGAGGGGGCTCATTTAGTCTGCGGTGGTGAGCACGTCGCTCGAGATACCGAAGGCTTTTTCATGACCCCGGCGCTGTTCACAGAAACTAACAACAACATGCGAATCAATCGGGAAGAAATCTTTGGCCCGGTCGCAAGTGTGGTGCGTGTCAAGGATTATGAGCAAGCATTAGCGACGGCGAATGATACCGAATTCGGTTTATCTTCCGGCATCGTAACCACATCACTGAAGTATTCGAGCCACTTTAAGCGTAACATTCAGGCGGGCGTGGCGGCGGTCAATGTGCCGACCGCCGGTGTTGATTATCACGTCCCCTTTGGTGGAATGAAAGGGTCAAGCTATGGGTCCCGTGAGCAAGGTAGCTATGCAAAAGAATTCTATACAACCGTAAATACCGCTTACACCTTGGCATAAACTGTTCTAAGCGACCACAAATATGGTCTGGCGCATCTGCCGGAGGGGCTGTCCTGGCTAGACGGCTGGGTGAAAACCGGCGATGTGGCGACTCGCGACGAAGATGGTTACGTCTACACCATAGACCGTATTAAAGACATGCCGATTTTAGCTGATGAGAACGTCTATCTCGCAGCGATCGAGAATGTTATTCTTGCTCACCCGAGTGGCGCCGTCATCGGGCAGCCGAGTGACCGCTGGGGCGAATCGCCGCTGGCGGTGGGAGTGGTAATGAGAGCCGACGGCGCTCTCTACGCCGAGGGAATTCTCGATCATTGCGACGGCAGGCTTGCCAAATTCAAAGTATCCGAGAGCATGCAGTTGGTCGACGAAATCCAGCACCACCCTACCGGTGAGGTTTTGAAACGTATACTGCGTGGGCAATTTTCGGGCTCGGGAGACTAACCCCGAGGGTACACCTGTCGGCGAGACGCGCGCTGACTTGCAAGACTGGCCTTCTAGCGGCGAGTCAACAAATCTGATGAGTTTGGTTCAGGGTCTTCAGCCAGCGCTCGATGCGTTTGTGGACCTTTTCGGAGCCGCTAATATTGGCATGCGGATTGTTGGATTAAAGTGAATAGAAAGTTTGGCAATAGTCTATGCCAGAATTAAAACAAAATTACTTTGTTTGCGCGTTTTTTTCTGGGCGCGCAGGCCTAGGGCAATATCAATCCGTCGGATATAAGCGATGTGATCGAGCACTACGCGCATGCCAAAAAACTGCTCTGATACTCCGTCACTGAAGCGTCTTCAACGTTGGATAAAGCCGAACATAGCGCCTGTAGGCCTCGCCGTATGCAGCCTTTAATTCCTTGTGGGGCTCTATCGTAGTCGTCACCTTTGGCTGTGCCATCACCTCGTCTGGCTGCGCGCCGGTATGACCGACAATGGCGAGCCTAGCGGCACCGAGTGCTACGCTAAAAGCGCTCTTTTGAGGGATGTCTATGGGCAAATTGAGGACGGTCGCCAGCGTTTCTAGCCAAAACTGAGATTGGGCTCCGCCACCGATGGCGATGAGCCTGGATGGGCGCGTTCCAGTCGATTTGAGCACCTCAAGAGTATCACGGAGCGCAAAACTTACGCCCTCCATCACCGCTTGGGTAAGGTCGGCGCGACTGGATGTGATATCGATATTGAGCAATGCTCCTCGAATGGCGCTGTCGTTATGGGGCGTCCGTTCACCCGACAAATAAGGCAAGAACTGCATCTGACCTGGGCCAGATATCTGATTGCCGAGAGCGTGTGCGAGCTCTGCGGGGCTCGCATTGAGATTTCGCGATAACCAATCCAGGCTATCTGTGGCCGCAAGTATGACACCCATCTGGTACCAGCGATTGGGTACGGCATGGCAAAACGTGTGCACTGCAGAGGCCGGCTTGGGGGAAAAATGGTCTTTAGCCGCCAATAAAACACCGGAAGTTCCCAGCGACACAAAGGCGTCACCTTCGCGTAATACCCCTACACCGCAAGCAGCTGCCGCATTATCGGCCGCGCCGCCGACCACCGTCACTGGCGTCTCGATCTGCCACTGCTGGGCGATATGGCTTTTTAACTGGCCTATCGGTGCACAGCCCTCGACCAGCTCAGGCATTTGATCGCCGCGCATCGCTGATTTCGACAGCAGTTGTTCCGACCACTCTCGAGCACCGCTGTCGAGCCAGGCGGTGCCAGCGCCATCGGACATATCGGAAATATACCGTCCGGTGAGCCAGAAGTTGATATAGTCTTTGGGCAGCAGCACCTTGGCGATTCGGGCGAAAATGTCAGGTTGATGTTTTTTCAACCAAACGAGTTTGGGCGCTGTAAAGCCAGCAAAGACAATGTTTCCTGATATTTCGCGGAAGCTCGGCATAGCATCCAGTAAGGCGGCCTCTCTAGAGGCGCGTGTATCGTTCCATAGGATGCAGGGGTTGAGTACTTCACCGGTTGCATCCAACAGCACCGCGCCATGCATGTGACCGGCCACGCCGATACCTGCAAGCTTGGAAAATTCACCGGAATACTCATGACGAAGTTGGTTGACCACGCTGTTGCAGGCGGTAATCCAGTCGTGCGGATTCTGCTCGCTCCATCCTGGGTTGGGCCGCGCCACCGCATAGTCTGCCGCCGCAGAACCGACCGCTTCACCGTCCGCTTGAACCAATAATCCACGGAGCCCGGAGGTGCCTAAATCCAATCCTAGATACATGCTCATGCTCCTTTTGGGTGTTATTGAAACGCTGTTTGGCAGGGTATTTTATTCGATTACTTGCTTGCTGGCCCCAAGCGGACAAAGATCAATGCTGTTCCAGAGTTTTGAGATACATGGCATACAAGCGTAGGTCCTCCAATCGAACGCCACTAAAATCCGCAAGGATAGGAATGACGTCGTAATGCGCGGCGAAACGCTCATTATTTTGCCTACCCGTTAACGGATCCTTAGTACCTCACATGTGCGCTGTCATGGGAACCTGTTCGCCCCCTGCCCAAAACGTGCTTGGTTTGATCAATGCCTGCCCGAAAACCATTGAGTGCGGCGTTGCACACCCTTTTAAAATAGGATGGCGTCGTCGTCAAAATGGGGAAACACAATAGCGGTCGCCTTGGATAAGGGCGTACTATTTTGACATCTTATGCCATCCTCCGCGTTTTTTCTTCGTAACTGTCATGTTATCTGAAAACAAAATCTGTCGCGAATTGCTAGCGTTCGACAGCTACAAAGAATCCCCCATTATTGACCTGACTCTCCGGCAGTGTCAGTGAGCCCGCTGGGCGCTGGCCGGTGAATGCTTGCGTAGCATGGGGAGTCTGGGCAGTAGACGAACCTGATGGGCTGGCAGTCCTCGGTGTTAGCGTCAACCCCCTAATGATCACCTGCTCGCCGAATGATTAATGGTCGCGATGGTTTGTATCCACTCAATGGTCGACTCAATCGCGAGGGGTACTGTCCCGGCAAGGTATTCGGGGATGGCGGCTGCGGAGCTATAAAATTTGGGGGAGTACTTGGTTTAAGATCGTCGGTTAGATTGACGGTCGCCGCGGAACTCCGCAAAGTACGGAGAAGGACACCAATACCAGAGAGGGGCATTTTTATCATGACCGACATGTTTGATCTTAGCGGCAGGGTTGCAGTTATCACGGGTGGATCGCGAGGTATCGGGCGGATGATCGCCGAGGAGTTTGTGCGGCGGGGTGTGCGCACCTATATCACCTCCCGAAAGGCGCAACCGTGCATACAAACGGCACAAGAATTATCAGAATTAGGCGAGTGTATTGCCCTTCCTTATGATCTTTCGACGATGGATGGCATTGATGCGTTCGTTGCTGAGGTTGCGAACCCGACGAAATGGGTATCGGCCCTGTGTTTGCGATCCCCAAACTGCTGAAGGTGACCGGTTTAACGATGGATGATATCGGTCTTTGGGAGTTGAACGAGGCATTTGCTGTGCAAGTGATTTATTGTCGGGATCGCCTTGGTATTCCAAATGACCGCTTAAATGTTAATGGGGGTGCGGTATCGATCGGACACCCCTACGGCATGTCTGGTGCTCGGATGGTCGGTCATGCATTGATCGAAGGCCGAAGACGCGGTGCGCGTTACGTTGTTTGTACCATGTGCGTTGGCGGTGGGCAGGGTGCAGCATCGCTCTTTGAGGTCGTGTAGCCGGCAGGGTGAGCCCATTCAGCTTGCCGTATTTGGGGTCAATTATGGCGAAGTCGGTGATTTGGATACGACGGTTTTCGGCGTCGCGGGGAACGCCAATATGGATCCGCTATGGCCAGTGCATTCTGGGTCATCTGCAAGTGTGAGGGGTAGTTTTTGATTAGATGATGGCTCGTCGGTGAGAACGTCGAGCCTCTTATTCCAGCGAGGTTTGAGATTATGAGCAAAGATATGCAATCTATTGAGGATGATGTGCGTGCAACAATGAGCGCGCATTTTGCGGCTAGAATCAAAGGAGATGCGCGAACCGTTCGCGATTCTTATTCTGAACAATGGACAGACAGTAAAGGCTTTTCTAAGAACTTGATTACAGACAGCCATCTGATCTTTACAGATGCAGCACTCCAAGCTGGGGTTGATATCGATTTGGATTCTGCAGGCATCCATACCGAGGGCGGTGATGCGGTTGTCGGCCCTGTTTGTATCACCACGATAAAAGGCAGCATCACACACGAATACAAACTACGAAAAGAATCTGATGATGTTTGGCGACTTTTATACACAAAGACCCTAGATTGGGACATCCCCATGAACGAGGCAAGTAGAAAGATTAAGCCAAAAATAGACGCGTCTGCGCAGGCAAACCGACTGCACAGAGAGCACCTTTTATCCGATAGTACGAGGCCCTCATATCACTTTGTTACTCCCGAGGGCGTGGCATTTCCGTTTGACCCAAATGGTGCCATTTTTTGGCAGGGTCGTTATCATTTGTTTTATATCTTTCAGGACAAAAGTTCTGGTGTGAAATCCGACCATTGGGGGCATGTTTCGAGCACGGACTTATTTCATTGGAGATATCATCCCACTGGGCTCTTGGAGGGTATGTATAGCGGCAATTGTTTTATCAATGAAAGCGGTATACCAACCATGTGTTACCACCAAGTAAATCAAGGAAATGCATTGGCTGTAGCGGTCGACGATGATTTGAATGAGTGGACAAAATTACCTTCCAATCCGATCACTCCAGTCACCGAAGTCGGTGACGAGCATCACGGGAAATATAGATCCTGGGATCCTTTCGGTTGGTATGACGATGGCACGTACTATGCCATTTTTGGAGGCAGCACGCCCGCGGTGGCTAAGTCGGACAATTTGCATGGACCCTGGACATACGTTGGCGACCTTTTTGCGCATGGTCTAGACGGGGTCTCGCTGCAAGAAGATGTATCTTGTGCCGAGCTGTTTAAGCTGGGTGATAAAGATGTGCTGTTATGTATTAGCCATCGTATGGGCTGTCGCTATTATGTTGGCTGTTGGAAGGACGAGCAATTTTATCCGGAATCGCATGGCCAAATGAGTTGGGTCGATAATATGTTTTTTGCTCCCGAAAGCCTGCAAGACGATCAGGGGCGCAGAATAATGTGGGCGTGGTTGTTGGATTCTGATGACTTTTGCTCGCGCATAGAAAACGGTTGGTCGGGCACCATGAGCTTGCCACGGGTACTGTCGTTGGGCGACGATGGCGCGCTCAACATGGATGTGCCCGATGAAATCAAAGCTCTGCGCTATCGCCCCTTTACGGTGAGGGATTTACTGGTTGAGCCGGGACAAGATATGCTGATCGGCGGAATACGGGGCAATAGTTTTGAGATGATTATTGAAATGGAAAGTGCCGACGCGACCGAATGTGGCGTCAAGGTCTGTGTTTCTGCGGATGGCGAAGAACAAACTTCCATTTCGTATCTGGCATCTGAGGGCCAGCTACAAATTGATACGCGCAAGTCAGGCCCCGAAAAAACTCCCAAAGGTATAGAGGCTGGCCCGTTCAGATTAAACGAGCGGGAGCCATTAAGGCTGCGAATTTTTGTCGACAGGTCTGTGGTTGAAGTTTTTGCGAATAGTCGCCAGGCTATTATGCGCAGAATATATCCATCACAACCCGATAGTCTCGGTGTCAGCGTGTTTTCGAAGGGCGGTGTCACCAAGATCCCCTTGATTGAATCCTGGAGTATCTCCCCGTCTAATCCCTATTGATATATCTCACCCCCGAGTCACGGCGCCGTTTGCGGGCATCAAAAATCGGACGATGCCGCCGCTGTTGAAGGCTCGAGGGCTTGTGTCGATAGGTTAAAATATCAGGCCCAATTGCTCTCGATATGGAATTGAATTAGCCGCCCCCGCGGTTTGAATACAGATCGACGACGCTTTACAGGCGACCTGTAAACAGCGATCGATATCACCGCCAGAGCTCAATGCAGCCAAAAAATAGCCGATAAAAGTATCCCCTGCTGCGGTGGTATCGACCGCCTGAGTCGGGACTGCATCACCGCGACATTGTCAATGCCTTCATCTAGGCTGGTTGTGAGTATTTGATTTTTTGTACTACCCTAGATCGCAGGTAAATGCGTCGACCCAGAGCGCTGGACAATAACGATAATTATCACCCTCAATGACCGCTAGATCATCTCTAATGGGCTATCCTACCCTGTTTTTTTGGGTGAACGAGACCGGCCCTTAATTGTTGTCTTTGTTTTAACCATGCTACAATTTTTAGCTATTTAAAAAGCACAGAGGGCTGTGATGAGTGACGCTATTGATGGTATGAAGCGGATCATTGTTACCGCGTATCGCCTGTTAATTATCACATTTAGCCTAGTTGGCTTCATCTCCATGACTGGGTGTAATGACGCGCCTACCCGACCCAATGATGTCGCCAAACGTCCCCATGTGATATTGGTCATGGCCGATGATATGGGCTGGGCTCAAACCGGCTACTATGGCCACCCACTCTTAAAAACTCCCAACCTAGACACTATGGCAAAAAGTGGTCTGCGAATGGATCGTTTCTATGCGGGTGCTCCGAGCTGCACGCCGACTCGAGCCACCGTGCTTACCGGGCGTTCAAACGATCGGACGGGAGCATTTCGTGTTGGAAGTTATCTAAACAAACAAGAAAAAGTGGTTTCAACGGCGTTCAAAGAGGCGGGCTACAAGACGGGCCACTTTGGTAAATGGCACCTCAATCGGGTGGGCACGGAAGAAGCACTTACGAATCATCCCCTCCCGGCCGATGACCCGCATAATCCAGGCGAGTTCAGTTTTGACTATTGGCTAAGCCACACTTCTGGTTGGGACCTAGACCCCGAACTCAGCCGCAATGGCGATCGAGAGCAATTTCAAGGTGAAGGTTCAGTCGTCATTGTCGACGAGGCGCTTGAGTTTATCGCCCGCGAGGCGTCCGATAACACACCTGTCTTTGTCGTCATATGGTACTCGGCTCCCCACGGGCCTTGGGCGGCGTCGGACGAAGACATCGCCCCGTTTTTGGGTAAGGTGGATCGGACCTCGGCTCACGCTCATGGAGAGATTGTTGCCATAGATCGTTCCATTGGAAATTTAAGGCAAGGCCTCAAAGATCAGGGTATTGCAGATGATACATTGATATGGTTTACCAGTGATAACGGCGGATCGCCCAACCTAGATGTCCGAGTTTGGCCTTCTGAGGAGAAATTTGGGGGCGCTGGGGGACATGGTATGGAAATGGAATACCCATCTGACTGCAGTGATCAAATCGATCCCAATCTGACAAGTTTTGAGGCCCGAGATCTGCATGGTTGCATTAGGGGTTTAGACCCAGACAGTACCGGCCACCTTCGCGGATTCAAAAAAGATTTCTATGAGGGTGGACTGAGGGTTCCAACGATTGTTGAGTGGCCCGCAAACATCGCTCCGAGAGTAACAAATTTCCCATCGGGGACGGTAGATATCTTCCCGACATTGATTGACGTCGCGGGACTCGACCCCAATTCAATCAACAAAGTCCACGACGGAATTTCGCTATCTGGTTTGTTCCAGAAAGAGTCGGGAAAGCGCGAAAAACCACTGGGATTTAGGGCTAACGGGGGACTGATGTGGCTGGACAATGATTGGAAACTGGTAAGAAACGTCGATTTTGACGGTAAAAATTTTGTTACCACTCCCTATGAGCTCTATAACCTAATCGGTGATCCCAGTGAAGAAAATAACCTAATCGATTTGCATCCAGGTATCGCTGATCGCATGAAAAATGAGTATGCGGCGTGGAGCCTGTCAGTCAGCCGAAGCGCGTTTGGCGAGGATTATCCAGAGGGTGAGGTGCTCCCAACAGGACGCGAGCTGACTCCTCGAATTGAGAGAGATCGCGAGAAGAATCAAACGCTTTGGCGCGAGGAAATAAAGCGATCAGAAATAACGGTGTTGCCCTAATCGGTCAAGATGTTGCCGGTATGTATGCAGTTGTGCACTTAAAACGGCTACCGCTGAAGCTTGGGTCACCGGCGTTATAAACAAGAAACAGCCATAGATTTTTGGCATTTTAGTGGGCAATCTTGCTATTAGTGGGCAATCGTAGTTTTACTAAATCGCTACAGCCTAATGAGAATGGCGCACCCAATGGGCACCCGAATCAGGACGAAGCGTATAGATTCGCCAGAGGCGAAAAAATTCACTCCGAAGGTCAATATGCTCAACTATTGGTGCCGCTTGATTTCATGATGGTGGCCGATCGCTATGAAAATCTAGCACTCAATGTAGGTGCTGCCAGAGGTCTCTGGAAATTGTCGCTATCGGTAGCCAATGCGACCGATCATGATGATCAGTATCTGCCGCGGACAACGAGCGGTGATTCGCAGTTTTATGGTTTGATCCAAGCGCACACAACGTATATGTTGCAAGTGACCTACGACACGATGCGTTAAACGCCAAAAATACCGTTTGAAAAGGCGGTAGGCGAGGTACCTTGATTATTGACTTATAGCTAGTTAAACCCCAGTCAGTTGCTGGGTTTTTTTTGTAAACTGGCGACTTTCTTCAACTAAAAAACAACTATAAAAGAATATGATACTCGCATGCACCCAAAATATATGGTTTTGCAACAACCGATGTTCATGCTATTGATGTTCCTTGGAAGTTTTGGGTGATAGTTGCATAGTTTGATCAAACTGCAAAGTGACAGTCATAATAAAAAGGGCATAATTAGCTAATAGGGTAATGATAATAGAGGTAACAATGTCGAGATTTGATCTTCAGGACAAAGTAATTGTAGTCACCGGTGCCGCGGGCGGTATCGGGACAGAAATTTCACGGGAGTGTGCCGGCGCTGGTGCCAAAGTGGTGTTGGCAGGACGTACTGAAAAAACACTAGTTGCCTTGGCAAATGATCTCAGTGACGCGGACACTTTCGTTGTAAGTACCGACGTAACTGATCCTGAATCAGTTAAAAATTTGATTGTGTCGACGGTGGAAGAATTTGGCCGTGTGGATGTCATTATCAACAATGCAGGTGGCAGCGCTAGCATGTGCGAGCCTGAGGAGACACCTTATGATGTGTGGTCGCGAATGATTGAGGTCAATTTAAGTTCAACATTTTATTGTTGCATAGAAGCGGGTAAGCAGATGATCAAACAGAAGTCGGGCAAAATTATCAACATTTCGTCGACCGCCGGTACCAAGGGAAATCCGGGCATGCTGCACTATTCTGCAGCAAAAGCAGGTGTCTTGAGTCTAACTAATAATCTTGCCTTCAAGTGGGCTGAGCATAATATTAATGTGAATGCCGTCGTGCCTGGGCTTATAGCGACACCCAATATGATCAAGTGGGGAGTTATATCAGCTGACGTCGATGAAGATGGCAACCATGTGCCCCGATTAACCCGTCCTCCTGGTCCTGCTGATGTCGCGCATCTCTGCCGATTTCTTGCATCTGAGGCCGCTGATCTGATTACGGGCGAGGCAATCCCTGTTCGCTCATGGGAAAAAGCTGATCGTTTCTGGATTTAGCAGGGCGTTTCTGGGTGTAAAGAGTAGACCCTCACTAAACAATAAAGGATACACCGTGTATATAAGTAATATTAAAACATCTGATGATTCGCTAGAGCGTATTGGTGGGAAAGGGCGCTCCCTCGCGCGAATGACCTGTGCCGGGTTTGATGTGCCAGGTGGGTTTTTAGTGACCGCCGATGCCTATAGAATATTTATTACCGAGAATAAACTTCAGTCAGCCATTATTGATAGAGCTCGGCCCATCCTTAAGGATGGCTACCCTGCTTTTGATACTTGTGCAGAGCAAATTTCCACACTAATTTTGAACGCGCCGATGAGCGTCGCTGTTGTTGAGCAAATTAAAGTAGCCTACGGTGGCCTCGAGGATACTAATGTTCCAGTTGCTGTTCGATCCTCAGCAAACGCAGAGGATCTTCCAGATTTTTCATTTGCCGGACAACAGGAGACTTATCTCAATGTGCGCGGTGAGGATGCGGTTGTCAGGGCGGTTCAAAAATGTTGGGCTTCTCTTTGGACTGCCCAGGCAATCAGCTATCGCCATAATAATGGTATAGCGCAAGACAAGGTCGCTATGGCGGTAGTGGTTCAAACGATGGTGCCTTCTGAAGTATCTGGCATTCTGTTTACGGCAAATCCAACCTCGGGCGAACGGTCAGAAATAATTATTAACTCTAGCTACGGACTTGGAGAGGCAGTTGTTAGCGGACAAGTGACGCCCGACACATACATTGTTCAACGACCTGATCTCACTGTTAAAGAGTCTGTGTTAGGACCTAAGGAGCAGAAAATTGTCTACGATGGGGAGCAGGGTATTCGTATTGAAGACGTGTCTGAGAGTGAACGGCATCATTCATCGTTGAGTGACACCATGATTAAAGAGTTGTGTAAAACTGCGATTGACATAGAGTGCTTGTACAATGGGTTGCCGCAGGATGTAGAGTGGGCTTTTTGCGATGGGAAATTACATTTACTTCAATCGCGTCCAATCACCAACCTGCCTGTCCAACCCATTGATGTTGAGTGGATGCCAACATTACCCGCAAAGTGTGTTAGCCGCCGTCAAATAGCAGAGAATATGCCGGATCCAATTTCGCCGTTATTTGAAGATCTTTATCTGACTCAAGGCCTAGAGGCACCGCGTGAGAAAAGTCTTATGGTCGGCGGAGGGGCGCTGTTTGTTACTGTGAATGGCTATGCATACCAGCGCTTTGACTGGCCGGCTATCCACGCCAATCTGGAAATTCGACGAAAGAGAACTAAAGACTCGCAGAGCGTATCGGAACAAGACATAGAAACTGCAGAGTATGCTGCATTTAAAGGGGATTTACTAAAGCTAAAAGCCAGCTTGGCGGATGTAGCTGCAGAGGATATTGAGCCATTTCGCGATGATATGACTGAGGTCGATCGTGTTGCATTTGACCAGTGGTATATCGAACAAACGGACGAGAAAATCAACTCTCGCATCTCTATGCCGGAAAGTATAAATCCGACCTATGTCGCATTCAATAATATTAAACAAAACGATGCGCAGTTAAAGTATTGGTACGAAAAAACTTTACCAAGACTTGATAGCGTTGCAGATAAATGGCGCACATTAGATGTTGCCAGTGCCTCCGATTTAGAGTTATTTGACGGCATTTGCGAGCTGGCCATAGAGGAAGGTCGTTATTGGTCGGATGACTCTACGCACACCTTTGGTGTCGCCAAGTCGACAGATGATCAACTCCAGTGTTTCTTGAAAGAGACACTCCCAGACCACAATTTTATCAGTGGTCAGTTTCTCACTGGTATTGAATCAAAAACCATGCAGTCCAATGCAGACCTTTTTAAAATCGCAGAGATGTTGCGGTCAGATCTAGACTTGACCTACACCGTATTGGTTGTTCCCTCGGCCTACCTGCTGCAAGCTCTCAAGGATCACGAAAAAGGTGCAGATGTGGTTGCTGCTGTTGAACAGTATCTCAGGCAGTATGGGCATCAGGGTTATAGTATGGACTTTATCGAGCCAACACAGATGGAGGATCCATCGGCACTGTTCGCTTCATTAAAGGGAATGGTTCGAGATAGAAAGTACCATCCTAAAAATCAAGGGAAAAAAACTGCGGAGATTCGTGCTGCCAAGTATAAGGAAATTTCACAATTGCTCTCAGGTCTTGAATACTGGCAGTTCCGATTTAGATGGTGGTTAGCGCGCAAGTACAACTTTATTCGCGAGGAAGTTGCGTTTCGATTTGGCTATACCTGGTCAATCCTGCGCCCTATGGCCTATGAGCTCAATCGGCGGTTGGTGGAGGCTAAAATACTGGTAGATAAGGATGATATTTTCTTTCTCACGAGTGCGGACATTGCGCAGGCAATAGAGGCAAAGGCGAGGCACCAAAAGCCAGATAACTACGGCGAGCTCGCTAGGCAAGAGCGTACGCTTCGAGAAGCAAGAAAACGTCACCATCCACCCGGCACTTTGCCTGCTGAAGTCGCTACGATTGAGGCTGTTTCATTTAAGGAAACACAGATCAAAAATGACGAGTCGAGCAACATTATGCGAGGTTTCGCCGTGAGTTCTGGGGTTGTGACCGCCAAGGCAAGTGTAATTTTGGGTCCTTCAGAATTCGATAACATGACGCCTGGAAGTATTCTTGTCAGCCCTCTGACAACACCAGCCTGGACCCAGCTTTTTGCGAATTGTGTTGGTTTGGTCACCGATGTGGGCAGCATTCTCGCGCACGGCTCCATCATAGCACGTGAGTACGGCATACCCGCGGTTCTGGGCGTGGGAGACGGCACTAAGCGTATCCGTCATGGGCAGACAATCACTATTAATGGTGATCTGGGGACGATATTTATTCACGAGGATGAATAGGTCTTCAGTGTAAATCAGCCACTTTTCAACAGAGGGTCGCTGTACTTTTAGCTCCTCACAAGGGGGTTAGATATTTTTCGCTCTTATTACAGAGATGGAGCTCTTTATCCAGTGAAGCAAAAAGCATTGGAGATAGAGGAGTAAGAGCGTAACACTAATACTTAATAGGAGAATTGTAATGTCAGTTTTTGGAAAAGATGAGTTGGCAATGCGAAAATTCGCTTCGAGCATGCCCGTGCCGGAGTTTGAAGAAACGCACTTCGTGACATCCAAGCCGCTAAGTCAGGCGAAGGTGGCGATAGTCACGACTGCTGGTCTCCATCGAGAGAATATGCCAGGATTTGAAATCGGCGACAGCGATTTTCATTATGAAACCTTGGCGAGGCATATCAGAGATTTGCAACTCGGACATCACAGTGTCAACTTTGATCGAGGCGGGTTTGCCGCCGATTTCAACGTTGTATACCCCATTGATCGTCTTGAGGAGCTTGCTATAGCAGGTGTCATTGGTGCAGTTGCGGAAAATCACTATGCCTTTGCCGGAAACCAGTCAGCAACGGTCTCCGAGATTCGGCTGGACTCGGGGCCTCATTGTGCTGGGAAAATGCTTGCAGAGAATGTGGATGTTGTGCTCCTCACGGGCACGTGTCCTCTTTGTCCACGGACTGTTTGCACCCTCGCACATATTTTTGAGGCTGCAGGTCTTGCGACTATCGTTATTACCCGAGCGAGAGAGATTGCTGAGCGCATGAAAGTTCCAAGGGCTCTTCATACTGTTTTTCCACCAGGTCTGTCACTGGGCAAGCCCAGGGACAAAGCATTCCAGGTCGAGGTTTTAAAAGCCGCCTTCAAATTATTGGAATCGCCGCAAGGCCCGGTGATTGAGGAATTTCCTATCAGTATTAGTGCTTCAGACGGTGAACCACTTACGTGCTCTCTCCCACCGCAAATGAATCCGAGACTGCATCCTGCCGTTGACGAAGCTGAAGCCCTAAAATCTGCCTATTACCGCGCTTACAAGCGTAATAAAAGAACGTCTGTGGGCATGCAAATCAGTGTTGAAGAAATTCCGCAAGCGTTAGAGAAGTTTGCAAAAATAGCGGGAGGTGAGCTCTGGACGGAGGTCGGATTCCCCAATGACTCGATCGCCGAAGTCATGTACGGAACGGTTCATGATATAAGATCTTATTATGAGGAATTAGCCTGTGAACTTGCAGATGGCCCCATTGGTCCGTGGAAAACTGAGCAATGGTTTTACGATAACACCAAAGCCGGTCAAACCATCCTGCAGGCCAGACGTGCCATGCGAGATAGCGAAGCCGATTCATCTCTGTGGTTTGGGTTAGCCACAGCAGGCAGAGAGTAAAAAAATAGAGTTCAGATGAAAATTTTTCTATTAAATGCGATCAGAATGAGCCTCTTCAGTTTCACCGATTCTCAATTAGTAGGTAATCCAGAGTATTGTCCAATATGAGGTCGGTCTGGTGACTGTGTCCGGGTCGTTTTGTGTCTGAATAATTGAGATAAGGTAAGTGAAATGCTCAAGTTAAAAAAGAGTCGTACCGAGGCGATCACTGCGGTCTGTGCGCCAGGGCAGCCGTACGAATTACAGGAAGTAGCCGTTAACGGATATCTTCATAGAGTCTTTGTGAACGCACCGCAAACTCTACCCGATCTCTACAGGGACAACCTCAGTGACCTCGACTTTATAATCTATGAACAGCAACGATTAACGTTTAACGAAGTTTATCAGCAGGCCAGTGGGATGGCTGCTGCGATGGTTGCTGATTTCGGTATTGAGAAAGGGGATCGTGTTGCCATCAGTATGCGCAATTATCCAGAGTGGATTATCGCGTTTTACGCGGCAACCTCCATTGGTGCCATCGCTGTCGCCTTCAATGCCCTTTGGAGTAGTGGTGACCTAGCCAATGGCGTTCTAGATGCCGCCCCAAAACTTATCATGGTCGATCAGGAGAGACTCGACCGTCTGGCCCTGTGCGAGGGGTTGCCAGCTTCGTTGCAAATAGTGAGAACGCGGGCTTTAGAAAATGATCATATAGCCTCTCTGAATTGGAGTGATGTCTTAAACGCACATAAGGGATCGGCGATGCCCACAGTTCAAATAGATCCTGATGATCATGCAACAATCTTGTATACATCGGGATCGACTGGATTCCCCAAAGGTGTATTGTCCTCTCACCGAGCTATTATAAATGCCCTATTATCTTGGGAGCTGGATGAATGCCTACTGACTGAGATGGGTATTCACACCCCTTTAGAATTAGATTTTCAAAGAGGAATGCTACTAGCGATTCCTCTGTTCCATGTATCGGGGTTGTTTGTCAGTTGCCTTATGTGTCTGCGGGCCCAGCGTAAACTTGGCTGTCTTTATAAGTGGGACACTGAGTCTGCATTGGCTTTAATTGAGCGAGAGCGCTTGACGGTTTGCTCGGCACCATCGGCGATTACCGGCGATATTATCTCAGCTGGTCGTCACAGCGCATATGACTTATCCAGCCTCTGCGTTATCGGTGGAGGTGGAATGCATCGTGCACCCAAACAGGTCAAAGCCATTGGTGCGTTCAGCGATCTTCTGCAGCCACACACCGGATGGGGCATGACAGAAACTAATGGACTGGGTGTAGGTATATTCGGTAACGATTACCTGATACGCCCTGGAAGCAGTGGGCGATGCTCTGCAGTACTGGATATTCGTGTGGTGGATAAAGAAGGTAATGTGCTCGTATCGGGAGAAATTGGTGAGTTACAAATTCGTGGAACCACCCTTTTTAGGGGCTACTGGAACCAACCCGATGCGAAGATGCGAGCATTTGATGGCGAATGGTTTAGAACCGGTGACAGAGCGATTATTGATGAAGAGGGATTTGTCTACATCAATGGTCGATTTAAAGAACTTATTATTCGCGGTGGAGAGAATATTGGTTGCGGAGCCATAGAGGACGCAATCCTCGAGCATCCAGACGTCATCGAAGCCTCAGCTTTCGGCGTACCAGACGATCGCCTCGGCGAGGAAATAGGTGTCACGCTCTATGTGGACAAAGAGATTGACGAGAGCCAGTTACGTGAATTTCTCAGCGACAAGCTAGCTATTTTTGAAATACCCCGCTATGTAGTACAACAATACACACCGTTGATCCGCGGCGATACAGAGAAGATTCAACGACGACAAGTCAAACTCGAAGCCATTAAAAGTTTGGACTTGACCACGATACAAGATGATTAAGGAGAGACATATTTCTGACTCTACACTAAATGCACGCCCACTTGAGGGAATGAAGGTACTTGAGCTAGGTCAGATTCTGGCTGGCGCGTTTACTACTACAATATTGGGCTATTTTGGCGCTGAAGTAATCAAGGTCGAGCCACCAGGTGAGGGCGATCCGATTCGTAATTGGCGTACTATCAAAGATGGCACATCACTCTGGTGGTGGAGTCTTGCGCGAAATAAGCAATCCATCACTATTAATCTCAAGTCAAAAGAGGGCCAGCAGTTAGTCCGACAACTCTGCGAACAGTGCGATGTGTTAATTGAAAATTTCCGCCCAGGTCAGATGGAGAAATGGGGCTTGGGGCCAACCGAAATTAAGCAAATAAATCCCAGCCTAATCTACACGCGCATCTCCGGTTACGGCCAAACTGGTCCCTATTCGAGCTATCCTGGTTTTGCCTCAGTGTGTGAGGGGTTTGGTGGTTTTCGTTATGTTAACGGCGAGCCTGGTGAAATTCCTGTTCGACCCAACCTAAGTCTGGGCGATACACTCGCCGGTATTCACGCAGCACTGGGTGTGTGTATGGCTTATATTCGCTGTTTGAAGGAGGGTGAGGGTAAAGGACAAGTAGTCGACGTCTCCATATTTGAGTCTGTGTTCAATATGCTCGAAGCAGTGGTACCCGAATACTCAGGTTCGGGTGAAGTGCGGGAACCCTCAGGATCTACCATTAAAGGGATTGTGCCGTCAAATACCTATCGCTGCAAGGATGGCAAACTAATTATTATTGGTGCCAATACCAAAGGTATGTTTGAACGGCTGATGCGTGTGATAGGGAGAGATGATTTCGCCGACGATGAGCGTCTAGCTATTAACTCCGAGCGGGTCATCCATGAAAAGGAAATCGATGCGGCAATCGCCGAATGGGTTGAAACATTACGATTAAAAGAGGCAATAGCTATTTTGCAAGAGCAAGCAGTGGCCGCTGGGCCGATTTTAAACGTGAAGGATATGTTTGCTGATCCGCATTATCAGGCGCGAGGCGCATTTGAGGAAGTTTCGGTAAATGGAGAAATATTGCACATACCGTCTATTGCACCGAGGCTTGAGGAGACACCAGGACGAACCGATAGGCCTGGTCCGCAACTTGGTGAGCATACCGATACGGTATTTAAGAACCTGTTGGGCTTAGATGATGAAGCTCTTAAGCGATTGCGTCATAGGGGTGCTATATAGTGGAATTCTACTCGCTTATGTAAACTTCTGATTGGACTTTCTAGAGCCAGAGCGGAGTGAGATCGAGGCGAACCTGAGGGTAAAATATTGAGAGGAAACACATCCACATGAAGCAACGATTGAGTGGCCGGACGGCGCTGATTACTGGCGCAAGTCTTGGTATAGGGCGAGGCATTGCCGAGCGATTCGCTGCCGAGGGCGCAAATCTAGCGATTCACTTCGTTAGTAACGAGGAGGCCGCTCTAGAGGTGGCTGGCATCGCAAAAAAAACAGGGAGTTCAAGCTCGGGTCTATAAAGCCGACATTGGTGATCAGGTTCAGTGTAGTAGGCTTACAGATGAAGTTTCGAGAGACTTTGAGCAGCTCGATATTTTAATTAACAATGCCGGAGTTGGTTCAACGTCAATTCAACGACCCGCTATTAGTGATGCGACAGATATCCAGTGGCATCAACTCATGTCTGTCAACTTTTGGGGTCCAGTGTGGCTTTGTCGTGCTCTGGTTCCTCATATGCGTCGAGCGGCACGCAGTGATGTCATCATGATGTCGAGTATCGCAACTCAGTCATTATCACCGAATTTTGGTGTTTATGCCGTCAGCAAAACTGCACTAGAGGCCATGGCACACACTTTAGCTCGCGAAGAAAAACCCCATGGTATGCGCGTCAACATCATTGCTCCTGGCTTGGTCGACACCGATATGGGAGAGTCCGTAGTGGCGGCGACTGGTCACGGCAGCAGTCTTCGTGATGCAGATGCAAACTCGCCGTTTGGTTTCGCCTGCACGCGCGCAGACATTGCCGCAACAGCCCTACATCTGTGTTCAGAGGATGGGCGTTATATCACTAATCAGCGAATTCAAGTATCCGGTGGCTAGCGAGTGATATAAATGCAGTCAGTCTTGTACAGTAAGGGTTCATTTTCTGCGCCGGTGGAAACATACTAGCCTCCTAGAAATCTATTCGTTCTTCCAAATACTGTCGAGCTCATAGAGCTCAAAATCTTCAATCAATTGGTCGCCAGTATAGGATGACATTACCACTGGGTAAGTGTAGCCATTGGGTAGGTAGCAAAAAGAGCCTGAAATCAACCCACCGTTAATAAATACCTCTATAGACGTCCTATCCACTAGCAAGCGAATGGACAATTGATGTTGATCGGGTAATTGAATTTGCGGTCTATCAGGGATAACCTTTGCCTTTCCACTGGTCTCTATGCTGAGAGTATTGTTACGCCAGTCAAACGTCACAAAATGCCCGCGTATGGTGATGTAGAATGTATGGGCCTGCTGCTTATGGATTGTGAATGTGAGATCAAATATTTTGGCTTGGTGAGTTGTGACAAGAGGCTGATCGTTTCCAATTATCTGTTTTTTAATGATGGTGCGATGTTGGCGCAGAGTTTCTACCTCTTGAACTGGCCAACGTCGCAGGCGAAGATCACATCCCGAGCCTACAAGCGACAATTCTACGGGGATAGACATTTGCTGATTAAATGGCATCTCAGGAAACAGTCCGCCTGCCATCCAAGAAATTTGTACGCATCGCCCATCCGGGGCATTACTCCAGGTTTGCGCTGCGTAGCCATTACGCCCTTGTTCATAGCAATGTAGTTCGCTATCGGGCGAAAACGTCGAGCCATCGAAATGGCCAATATAGTAGCTTCCATTCGCGCCAGACAACACCCAGCGCTCAACTCCCGCTGAGTCAACCAGCGAGAAGAAATCTGGGCACTCGCTGCATCCATGGAGGGATATTTCCTGAGTTTTCGTCCAGGTTTTCGCGTCGGCAGAGGTTAATAATGCGTACCGGTCATCACCGAGATAAAGCGCCATTACCCAGTGCCGTGTTTCCTGGTACCAAATGACTTTAGGGTCTCGGTTATCCCCCTCGATATGGGGAATGATCGGATTATCTTTATGTTTTGTCCAGGTTAAACCACTGTCTGTGCTGACTGCGAGACATTGCGTAAAAGGTTGAATGGGGTCGGCATGCATGCCTGCAGCTGTGTAAAACGCTAGCAAAGTATCATGACCTAAATTTGCTGTGTTGTCATGATCAACTACCGCCGAGCCAGAAAAAATACTTCCCATAGCATCTGGATGCAAGGCGTGATCGACCTGCTGCCAATGCAGTAGATCATGACTGACTGCATGCCCCCACCACATCTTGCCAAAGGTGGTAGCCTCTATATTATGTTGAAAAAAAAGATGCCAAATACCGTCTTGATAGACTAGGCCGTTAGGATCGTTTATCCAATTTTCAGATGCAGTAAAGTGAAACTGCGGCCGGTGAAGCTCTTGATACTTGGTTGTCATGGATTATTGACCTTGTTTAATTGATTATAGTTGAGCTGCTCTGCGTATGCTCTGCCATCAGAGTGATCAAGGCAGTGTTTTACCGTGAACCGGAATCTCTCCTGGATAAAAAAGGCCCTCCAAAAGATCACCATTTATTGAACCCTCAAAATCGACTTTAAAGTCCCAGCCATCTTTGTCAATACTGAAGCTAAAGTGTAACTCGGGATTTTGGAAGTTACTCGCTGTAAGCGAATAGGGCCCGAATTCATCATTTTTAAATTCTATGGTTCCGGCGGCAAAATCTAGCCGTTGAGGTCCCCAGCCAGTCTCAAGTTCCCACAAGCCACCTGAGTCCCATTCTAAGGGCCTCTCTGACGTTTTTTTGAGACCAACGGCGATGACATCTATCAGCTCAACAGTGCGTTGTGCAAGATCTGAGATCTGATTGTCAGTTTCGCCACTAACTGCTGAAATTAAGCGATTATTTAGTACACCAACCCATTTATGTGGCAGAGCTTTGGCTCCGAATACAATACCCAGAATCGATCCGACTGTGGCTCCATTGCAATCGGTATCCCAGCCGGCTCTCACGGAACTGACAATACCAAGTTCAAAATCTTTACAACCATAGTAGATACCCATTACGACCAGAGCGGCATTATTAATCGTATGAACGGTATGGTAATGGCCATAATGTTCATATATTTTTTCCCAGGCTACCTCCCAGTCAGATTCCTGCTGGCACCAGCAGAGTGTATCTCTAACTGCTCTAGCTAGACGACAGTTTGCAGGAATTTCACCAAGGCCAGCTGCAATGATTTCTTCAGCTTTATCAGTAATAAAAGCCGCGGCGATCATCGCAGCAACGAACATTTCGCCGTAGATTCCATTTTTTTCATGGGAAATTGAAGCATCGGTAAACGCCAATTGCGCTGCCCTCTCGGGCAGACCTGGGGCCACATAGCCGAAAATATCTGCTCGAATCTGTGCGCCAATGTACTCCCTAGATGGATTCCTGTGGGCTGCCGATTTTGGTGGCCAAATACTCTGTGTGAAATTACGGTAAGCTGCCCGCTCAGCTGTATATACTTTTGCAAAGGGCATCTTCGAAATCCACATATTAGCAATACTCCGTGCACTAATATCAGCTCCAGCATGTTCCAGTGCCAAAAGCCCGAGGATGGTGAAATCCATATCATCATCCCGATCCATATATTCAATATTGCCACGTGATGATGGTATGTGAATCCGTGGCATTTGCTTCTTTACATAGGGGAGATAATTATCAAGCGGCAATGCACCTGCTTCCTTTAGAAACTTGTCAATGCGAGCTTTCGGCCATCCCTCGACCGGTTTGCCAAGTGCGCAACCGGCTGCCCGTCCAAGCCAAGCTCCGTAGACGCAATCAAAGAGAGTGTCACTATCGAGGGGCACACCGTTGCGCGCCCGCTCGAAATAGCGTCGAGCATCGGGTCGTAAGGCCTTTATTTCCTCCAGTGTCGAGGGTTCATCGAAGGCAAAACTAGGATCTACAGGTAGTGAAGTCAGCTCCTCATAGAGGCTGATAAACTCAGCATCTTCACAGTTTTCATTATTGATCGATTCGAGGATACGAATTTCAATTTCTTGGGTGTTGCATCCTTGCTCCCTCATTTGCTTCAGCTCAGCTTTTATTATGTTGCGTTCAATGCATGCCATTACTCAGAGTTTCCTTATATTTTCAAAGGGAGATTGGAAATCGTTTTTTGCTATCTGTTACGTTATTCTTGTGCTTATCACCAACAACACTGTTAGATTAAAGAATGTTTTCAAAAAAAGGCCAACGATCTTAAATGATTGTCACCCATAAAGTAGAGACCCCCCCTTGTTCTTTTGAGCTATACATAAGACTAATTCATTCCAGCTTACCCGCGCAGGGCGTACAAATGAGTTTTAAGATTTGTTTATCACTGAGTGTCTGTGATGATAGTGTTACCTTTAGCTATAGTTGTCTTTAAATATGAATAAATTCAATGCCAAAAGACGGTTTTATTTATCGGCATCTCTGGCGGCATATATTTGTCCTAGCAGTGCGAGCGTATGTAGCGATTCATCCATATCAAATTGAGGGCATTGATTAAGCCCCGCTGCCACGCAACGATGGACCGCTTCAGCTTGATATAAAAACCCCTGCTGGTTGGGATAGGCATTGGTCATACTCACCGAATCAGGGATTGGATACTCAAATCGCTGGATTGGAGCCGGTGCATTACTGCCCGAGTAGCGGTGGGGCACCTTATCGGGCAAACACAAAGTGACTACGGTTGGGCAGTGTCCAGGGTCTTCTAGAGTGATTCTCCCCTTAGTACCAATGATCTCGGTGACCTCACGAAATTCACTAGCAAAATTTATAAAGGTCAAAATAGCAAACGCCCCATCACCGAAGTTAAATAGTGCTCCACCTGTTGTTGTGCCCATTGCCGAGGCATGGGACATTGTTGAAAGTGCCAAGGGCTTCCTTTTAATACCGAATCCCAGCGTCACTGCCTGAGTAGTGTATAGCGGGTTTAAATCAGACTGCACCATTACAACGTCACCAATAGCTCCGATATCTAGGAGCATTCGGGCATGTTCAACCGCCGGAAAGAAGCGTGTCCAAACGCCATCTTGGAGCATTACCTTGTTTTTTTTGGCGGCGGCGTACATCTCCTCAGCATCAGTAACGCTTTGCGCGAGATCTTTCTCGCACAAAACATGCTTCCCAGCATTTAATGCTAGTAGGCAGTGCTCTTTATGAAGGCTATCAGGTGTACCGACATAAACAATATCGATATCAGGGCTTTCAACCATCTCGGCATAGTCATTATAAAATTTCTCAATTCCATGTAGCTGAGCAAAGTCTCCAGCTTTGTCTAATGAGCGCGAGGAGACTGCAGCAAGTGTCGCACCTTCGCAAGCCTTCAAAGCCTCAACCCACTGCTGGGAAATAGTACCTGTTCCGAAAATTCCCCAACGCAGGGGAAACGAACTATCGTCAGCTTTAGTTAATCCTAAACGGATATCTCTCGGAGTTTGAGCAGGCAAGCTAACATTATTTTTAATCATTATTTACTCGAAATTTTATCGGTCGTTCTTACATATCGTCAAACAGGCTAGTGCCGTTACACCAAATGGTTTTTAGCCATCTCCACAGCAACTTGCCAAAGTTTCTTTCCCATAGCTCGATCATTAATAAAGTTTAGATGAGTAGTCTCGATGGGATTGCAAACTTCGAAAAAGGCTCCAGATAGTTCTCCGATATCAGGGCTAGTTGCGACGTAAACTTGTGTTGCAGCTCCCTGCGCAGTGGTCAATAAGTTTGGTGAATAATCCTTGATTGACTGACTAATCTCATCAGATGCAGCGTGTGCAATATTGCTAAAAACACTCCCTGGATGTATGGCATTTGATGTCAGTCCTGTTCCTGCAAGTCGATCTGCTAACTCAAAAGCAAATAGAGCATTCGCTAATTTTGAGCGACCGTATGCTGCAGGAGCATTATAGTGGCCCTCGCCACGCAGATTATCAAAGTCTATCCCTACCGTTGGTGGTCCCTTGCGCTCTTTGTAGGCGCTATTGCTAGCGACATGCACAATACGACCCCGATTTTTTTGGAGCATCGATGGCAGTAAGTTATTCATTAGAACAAAGTGTCCTAGGAAATTAGCAAAAAAAACTACCTCTATCCCAGATACTAATTCAAGGTCCCCAAAATGGTCTCTGCCGGCATTGAGGATAACAATATCTGGAGATAGATCCATTGCATTGACTGTGGATGCGCAGTGGTTGACCGAATCCAAGTCAGTCAGTTCAAGAGCCAGAGGCGTTATATGTCCCTGCATTCCATGACTAGCACTCTCTACCTTTGCAACTGTTCGCCCTGTTGCTAGGACATGCGCACCTCGTCGAGCCAAGACTCGCATAGTTTCGGTCCCAATACCATTGGTGCAGCCGGTGACCAGTGCGACTTTGCCGGACAAGTCCAGTCCTTCTGTTACATCATCAGCTGTAGCATGTTTGGTGTAAGTATTTAATTTATGCATAAGATTTTTATTAAAAGAGCGGCTGTGATTATCATTTTATCGGGCCCAAAGCTGGCGATGTTGCAGGTCAGGGTCCGAGACAATTATTAATCTCTCATCTATCAGCAGACAGTCGCGCGATGCTTTGCTATACCTTGGCCAATGCTCAAGTGCTCCTGCATTGGGTTGGCCAGACTTACAAAATTGAATAATTCTTGATACCCACTGCTCGGCAATCTGCCTGACTACAGGGTCTTGGGGATCATGAAAAGTGAGCGCATGGCTGGATGGCTTAGCAATGGTATTAAAAGTGAACGCCATTTCCGACGCATGAGAGGCACCATAGTTCTTAAAGCGCGGAAGGTTGGCCGGTAGATCGAATCGATAGAGCCATCCTCCTGGTCCTGCGGCAGTTGAAAGCTCAGCTGCTTCAATCACGGTGCGCCTGAACATATCGTTCCATACCAGTTCATGAAATCTCCCAGGTGACGCAGAGGGATATGTTTCTTGCAGTGCGGCAAGATAGTTGTCGGGGCTCTGACCACAGAGCATTTCGCTGGCGAGAGAGATATTGAACTCTGAATAGTGATCCTGTCCACTATCCAGACCTCTGGTGTACAAGGTACCTTCATTGAGATTGCTACCTGTTAGCAGCGGAACACCGCGGTTGCCACGATCTTGGATAGCGTCAAATGTGGGCCGAGTGACAACCGTGCCATCCACGGTAATTCGGTATCGAAGCTCGAGATCAACGATTTCTTGCGCAGTCATGGATAAGAGGGCCGGCAACACATCAGCGCAATTAATAGCCAATTTTTCAGCTATCTTTTTGCTCTGATCTTGCGCGGGGTGGTAAGCGCAGGTAGCGCTGTTAGCTATTGCTTTGTGAAAGAGACCTTCAGCATCCGGTGCGCCCAGTAAAGCGAGTACTTTTGTTGCACCTGAGGACTGCCCAGCTAGGGTGACATTTTGTGGATCACCGCCATACTCATCGATATTATCGCGCACCCATTGCAGTGCTAGAATAATATCCCTTATTCCATTACAGGCGGAGCCTTTATAGGCATTACCATGACTTGAAAGATCTAAAAATCCCAGTGTTCCAACCCGAAAATTTAGGGATACGACGACCATGTCACCCTGCTTAGAAAGTACTTGAGTATCGTATTCATTAGCAGAGCCCCCTATAAAACCACCTCCGTGTATCCAGACCATCACTGGTTTTAGCTTTTCTGTTAAAGCGGGTGTGGTTATGTTCAGGAATAGACAGTCTTCACTAACATCTCCGGGTACAAAAGGGCGCAATGACAGTCCACCTGCATTTTGCATTGATCGGTTTGGAAAGTGGGTGGCATCCAATACATCGCGCCAACCAGAGACGTTTGTCGGTGCTAAGAACCGCTTTGAGCCAGTTGGGGGCGCACCATAACGAAGGCCAAGAAATGAGGCGACACCATCATTCTCCGAGCCACGTATTTTTCCAAGACGAGTCCCTAAGGTACGCATAAGTTAAGGTCTGAAAAACCTTTTGTCAGATTGGTTAATGAACATGAGAGTACGCCAAGTCTTCATCCTCCTTATACTGCCATTGTGGGTGTCCTATACACAACTTATGCCTTCGAAAGGTTTGAGGTCCTGGAGATCTTTCACCCAAAAAACCCAATATAAATGCTGATGTGATGTCTAATCGAAGATTTCTTTGGTCCAGTAAATAAAGCCGCAAAATTTGAAGTATTCATACAAATAGAAGCGTTTTAAGTGGTGAGACAAGCGTTGATCATCCTCGCGAGTTACTTATTAGCTGGACAAAGAGCTCCTCCAAACAACTGCGATATGAGCGCTAGAGCCTGAAGACTGTTTATTGTACACTTTTTTTTTAAATAATTTGTAAGGTCTTTCGTGATTGAACTAGGAATTTTGGCCGACGATTTAACCGGCGGTATGATGGTGGCGAGTTTACTCGAGCGCGAAGGTGTTGAGTGTCCATTGGTGAGTTCAGTCGAGGCGCTGGCTGACATTCCATCTACTGCCACTGCGGTCGTTGTGGCTCGAAAAATACGGTTAGTAGACCCAGTCATCGCAGTTGATGAGGCAAAGCAAACGGTAAAAGCACTCCAAAAACTGGGTTGCAAGAGATTTTATTATAAATATTGTGCTACGTTTGACTCGACTGAAAAGGGAAATATCGGGCCAATTGCAGAGGCAATGTTAGGCACTCTGAGCGCCAGTCAAACTTTGTTCTGCCCTGCCTTTCCTGTGCATACTGTGACAGTATTTCAGGGCATGATGTTTATTGGTAGCACCCCATTGGGACAATCATTTAAGCAATTCGATCCTGTTACGCCCATGCTGAATTCTAACCTTGTCGATGTACTGCAGTCGCAGTCCGATAGCCCAGTAGGTTTGCTATCACATGGCCTCTTGCAGCGCGGAAGGGAAGCATTCGAAACATATATTGCCCAGCCGGGTGCTCCGAAGTTATATATTGCAGATGCAGCTGATGATAATGATCTTGAGCGCATAGCAGAGTATACCAAAGACTGGCCGCTCACCACCGGTGCAGATGCTCTGCCGATCTTCCTTGCTCGGGCTTGGCAAGCAGAAAATCAGGTTGAAATAGGACGCGAGCCAAAAACCCTTTTGCCAGCTAGTCCCGGGTTTGAAGCATTTATTGCGGGTAGTTGCGCTAGCGCAACACTCAAGCAAATAGAGGAATTTGAGATTCGTCATCCAGTTTTTAAGATCGATCTGCTTGCTGCTGAAAAAGACCCCGATTATGTTTCCAATATTTTGCGTTGGGCCAAACAGGAGCTATGTAATCAGCCAGTAGCGATTACATCCTCTGCAGATACAGAGGAACTAAAGCGCAGCCAAAGTGCGCTCGGTCGAGAGGGTGCTGCCGATTTGGCTGATCGTCTTTTGGGTCAGGTTGCTGAGGGTCTTTTTGATCTTGGGGTTCGTAAGTTTGTTGTTGCCGGGGGTGAGACTTCAGGACAGGTTATTAATGCTTTGGGTATCAAAAGAGTACAGGTATCTTTGTTTGATGAGCTCGGTGGTGGTTACTGTCATCAGGGAGGCTTGGAACCTGTGTCATTTGTACTAAAAGCAGGCATGCTGGGGCGGCCAGACTTTTGTTTTACGGCGTTTGAACGCATGCGCCTTGCCGAGAAGATCGATTAAAACCTCTGCTGAATGATGTTATGAAACGATTTTTAAAAATAATACTCTAGTTAGTATCTGCACTAGAGCCATATTTCTGCCCCGTGATTTAACACTTTTAAAGTAATCTGTGTATTGGGTTGGAGGGATATTATCCCAGTTTTAATCTGTTATCTTCACACCAGTTATTTTCATATGATCACTCTTTATTTAGAAATTTTATGTCCTTTAACAGGTGTATCCATCATGTGGAAAATTCCTTCTAGTTGATCGCCATCAATCGTACCCTCAAAATCAATTTCAAAGTCCCAGCCACCTTTGTCGATGCCGAATGAAAACTTCAATTCAGGATTGTTATATGAACTAGACAAGATAGGGTAAGCATCATAGCCATCATTTATAAAATCAATTTCTCCTTTTTTAAAGCATAAGATCATATGGCCCCAACCGGCCTCAAGTTCCCAAGTTCCAAAAGATGCATTCACTGATGCTGTATTTTGTTCCTTAAGACCAGCCGCTTTATCATCCTTTTCTTCCAAAATTGTTGCAGCAACCGATAATGTTCTCTTAGCTAATTCAGAAATTTTATTATCATTTTCATCTCGAACAACTGATTTGAGCCGATCGTTTAATGGAGAAATCCACTTTGAGGGTAGATTTTTTGCCCCAAGGCGTAATCCAAGAATAGATCCTACTGTGGCACCTGTGCAATCTGTATCCCAACCCCCGCGGACAGTACAAACAATGCCTTTTTCAAAATCATCCTCCCCAAAGTATAGGCCCATCACAACTAAAGCTGCATTGTTTATAGTATGAACTCCATGATAATGACCAACACTTTCGTTTATTTTCTCCCATACAAGCTCCCATGTTGGAAGTGTTTCACACCAATGCATCGTATCTTTAACTGCTTCTGCAAGTCTGCAGTTTTCTGGTATTTCAGCCAAGCCGGTATTAATGATCTCTTTCACACTTTCAAGTTTGAAAGCGGCTGAGAGCATTGCTGCTACGAACATTTCACCATAGATGCCATTTTTGTCATGAGAGATAGACGCATCATTGAAGGCAAGCTTCGCTCCAATTTCAGGTAAACCAGGGGTTACATAACCAAAAACATCAGCTCTTATTTGTGCTCCGATCCATTCTCTGAAAGGATTTCGGTGAGTACCTGACAAGGGTGGCCAAATTGAGTTTACAAAATTCCGATAGGCACATTCTTCAGCGGTATAAACAACATTAAAGGGAAGCCTGTCGACCCAAGTATTGGCGATCGTTCTTGCCGACGTTTTAATGCCTCGCTTCTCAAGTGCAAGCAAACCGATGATTACATAATCCATATCATCATCTCGAGGCATGAAGTTTATGTTTCCTCTAGTGGATACTTTATGGACTCCAGGGAGAACTGTTTCGTCAAACGGAAGGTAGTTATCAAGAATGTCAATATTCTGATCTTTTAGATATTTATCGATCCGCGCTTTTGGCCAACCCTCGACTGGTTTCCCAAGCAAACAGCCAGCTGCTCTACCCAGCCACGCGCCATAGATTTGATCGTAAATACGTTCCGAATTCCAATCTATTTCGAGATCTCTGACTCCGGACGGCCTTTGCGCTTGAATAGTTTCAAGATCAGAAGGCTCAACGTAAGGAAAAGTTTTTTCTACGGGTAGCGCTATTAATTCCTCGTATAGTTGATAAATATCATCATTGTTATCTTTCCCTTGGAGGGCGATAGTAATTCTTTCGGTTATCTCAGTAGTGTCACATCCTTCCTCAGCACGCTGTTTAAGTTCAGCTTTGATGAGTTTTCTCTCTAGTGATGGTGGTTTATTCATAGCTTTTCTGCTTTTAAAGTTTATGCTGCGACCAGATTAAAACATCTGTCGTGAGGGTCAAATTATGTATTCAGTAGTTCACCCAAAATAATCGCAGCCTATTATTTTGGGTGATAATTTTGATATACCTCATTTACTTTTTTGTCTACATCCTTGATGGTTATATCAATCCTATAGTTATTTTGTAATATTATTGAACCCTATACATTCACCGATTCACCGATTCACGTTACACGAACCAAAATTGATTTGGAGTAATTAATGACTTCTAAGCAGGGCAAAATTCTGGTCATAAGTGATATACATGGGAATGCTGAGGCTTTAAAAGCAGTTCTTAGTAAAGAGCCGGACTATGATTTTCTTGTTTTTCTTGGAGATTCTGTTTTAAGCGGACCCCAACCAAAAGAAACAGCAGAAATTTTGCTCGATATGATGCCTGATATTAATATTATGGGAAATCATGATGAAATTTTACTCGATCATTCGTTGGTTGATAAGTGGCCAGAAGATTGGCGTGCTTACAATCAATGGGCCTTCAAACAAATACCATCCGAAATTATTGAGACCACAAAAACATATAGTTTTAGTGATAAGTACGAAATCGGTGGCGTTGAATTCTTTCTGCATCATGGGCAGCTTGATAGATCGATACCTGCGGCTATTCCATATGCCGATGCATCTAGTTTTGAAGCGTTAGATCCGGGTAATGATTGTGAGATTGTGCTATTTGGTCACAATCACATTCAATTTACTCATGAATTGGGCAGCAAGACTTATATCAATCCAGGTAGTGTAGGCCAACCAAGATGCGGAAGAACTCATGCGTGCTATGCGGTTTTTGAGGATGGCAAATATATTCCAAGGCAAGTGAGTTATGATCAACGACCATGGATCTCCGCATTGGATAAGATAGATGATTTAAGACAATATCCAAAATTTACTTCGTGGCTTAAAGAGGGGTTTCTCGCAGGGTATGGGATAGGCAAACGTGAACCATGGATACGATTTCATGCGGAGGGATATTTTTGATCTCAAATGATGACAGTCATCCAGTAACTCTCAGTGAGGTTTGGAGTTATTTAAAACGATGTTGGCCATTTTATAGACCCCAAATTAAGCATTTACTAGCCTATACTTCACTGACTATTTTCTCCGGAGTTCTTGTCCTTGGGTCAATGATCCTTTTGGAGGATCTAGTCTACAACAAACTGCTTCAAGGAGAAAAACTACAATCTTTACAAGCAAGCATGCTTTTTTTAAATAATTCCTTTGTTTCTAATGGCGGAGAAAATGAGGAGCTCCTGAGCCTTTTTGAGAGAGACACTTTGAGAGATCGAATAATAATTGGTGGCGCTGTTTGGGTAATTGTTGTTTACGGATCGATCGTTTTTGGCAGGTATTACATGATTTGGATTTTTCAAAGAGTAAATCAGCAATTACGAGTAGAGATGCTGCGGAAAGCAGCGCATCTTTCTCTTAGATATCACAGTTCCTCTCGCACTGGCGACCTAATTTATCGGATTTATCAGGACAGCGCGGCTATTACTAATATTCTTCAGTATTTAGTATTGACTCCACTACGAGTAGTAGGCTGGATTTTTTTCGCATCTTTGGTTCTCCTGTTTTTCTCGCCATGGTTTGGATTAATTATTTTTTTCATTCCCATTTTAATGTTGTTAGTAAGTAAAAAGTTGGTACCAATAATTAGAGATAAAGCCAGATTATCCAGAGAGTTAAATAGTGCGTTAACATCAAGAATACAGGAAAACCTTGCGGCCTCGCGTGTAGTGAAGGCAAATAGTGCTGAAGAGGAGATGATGAGAAGATTTAGTCATGATTCAAAACACGCCTTAAACGCAGCGTTTGAAATGCGATTGTACACATCGATCTACCTTTTGATTTCTCTTCTGCTGAGTATTGGTGGTTTTTTAGTGGCTGAATATTTTATGGCTACGTGGTCAATCATCGAAAAATCCACTTATCTTGGAGGGATGGTTGCATTTGTCGGCTTTGCGGCATGGAATCTTGGAGCGTTTAGGGCTGCATCGGCTCAAGGTGAAGAGCTGGCATCTCAGGTATGGGAAGCTGCATTTATCATTTCGATTGCTCAAGACCTGATAATAGGGCTCAGACGAGCTTTTTATATGCTAGATCTTGAACCAGAAGTGAAGGATAAACCTAATCCTAAGGTCTTCCCCAAAACAATTCAGACAGTCTCATTTGAGAGCGTTGCATTTTCTTATGAAAAAGATCATTCAATTCTGTCAGATATTAGCTTAGAGGCTAATTTTGGCACTATTACTGCAATTGTCGGTGGGACAGGTAGTGGTAAATCAACGTTGCTATCGCTTTTACTGCGACTCTATGATCCTGATAAAGGAACAGTGTTAATAAATGGCATTGATATTAGAGACTTTTCCACATCAGATTTACGAGCAAAAGTCTCCATTGCTTTGCAGCAAAATGTCTTATTTGCAAAGTCGGTAAGAGAAAACATTGCTTATGGTTTAGAGTCGACAACTGACAGTGACATAATTGATGCCTCAAAAATTGCATGTGCCCACGATTTCATCGATGAAATGCCGTTAAATTATGAAACTGAGCTTGGAGAGAGGGGTGGAAAGCTATCAACAGGTCAGAGACAAAGACTATCGATTGCTCGAGCCTTACTGAAAAATACACCAATTTTAATCTTAGACGAGCCCACAGCTTCTCTGGATGCTGAGACTGAAAAGAGGGTAATGAGTAACATTGCAAAATGGGGTCATAATAGGATTATTTTTATTATTACACACAGGTTATCTACCATAAAATCAGCTGATCGAATTGCTGTTTTGGATTCAGGAGTCATTAAAGAATTTGGAAGTCATAAGGACCTTATGGAACTTAAAGGAGATTACGCCGAATTTGTAAAGTCAGAGACAGGTCAAGACTAGATGAGTGATGCAAAGGTCAGTGATAAGAGGTTTGATGATCGAGTAGATCTGGATACTGACCTCTCGGGGTTTGAGACACTTCGAATTGTAGGAAGATCACTTCAATTTATTGGAAGAGTAAAGGTACTTTTCGTTATAAAAATATTGTTCGCAGTGGTTTCTGTTTTACCTCCATTGTTGGTACCTTGGATTTTAAAAATTATTGTGGATCAAGTCATACTGCAACAGCCAGTTGATGTCTTAAATACCAATATCCCTGATATTCTTATTCCCATGTTAGGGTTGATTGATGGTCTTACGCCTAGCGAAATTATGTTTGCAATTACTTCGTTTATGTTGGTGACACTTGCTATCTTTGGATTGAGGGCGGCTCCGGCCGAGCAGGCTGAAGCATGGGGATTACCCATCGGTTATGATGCCGCGACTCAGTCTGAGCAGGCTCTATCGGCCGGTGGAAGTCAAGCTAATGGTATCTGGGGATTAATTGAATTATCACTTACTATAAGAATGACGCAGAGATTAGCCAATGAGTTGAGAATCCAGCTAATGGAGAGGTTAACACGCTTAGAAATGACAACCCTTGATGATCAGCGAATAGGGGACTCCGTTTACCGAGTTATGTATGACTCACCCATGCTTCCTGGAATATGTTATCGGCTAACCATTGAACCTTTGCTGCTTATTTTGGGAACCGTATTGAATGTTTATTTGATGCAAAGCACTTATGGTGATGTTGTACCTGACTTACTTAAGTTAGCAGTCTTCCTAGTCTGTTTTATTTTATTCATCACAATTCCGCTTACCGGTTTGGCAAGAAGACTCCAACAAATTAGTAGAGCGGCAGGTGCCTCGACAACAAATACGATGGAAGAGAGTATTGAAAATATCTCGGCTGTGCAATCTTTAGGGGCATCTAAAAAAGAAATAGAACGATTTAGCGATGCGAGTGAGGAGTCCTACAAAAGGCATCGGCATACTGCACTATTTGATGCGTTAATCTCAATGGTAAATTATATTTGTATCTTTGGATCAATGGCGATTGCATTTGTTTTGATATCAAATAGTGTCATTGAGAACGAACTGACTGTTGGGGATTACTCGGCACTAATAAGTATGTTTTTTATGTTGAGCTCTGCAGCTGGGGGCCTAGGACTGTATTGGGTTGAGATTCAAAAAAATATCGCGGCTATTAGGAGAGTTTTTTTCTTCATCGACCATACTTCTGAGTACAACGAAGATGCTAGACGAATGAGCAGGATACAAAAGGGTGTCAAAATTAGGAATGTAGACTTTTCCTATCCCGATGGACGCTCTGCGCTTAAAAATATAAATCTTGATTTGCCTTTTGGAAAAGTAATAGCAATCGTTGGGCCGACGGGTGCGGGTAAAACATCGCTCGCTTATTTATTGCCAGGATATTTAAGGCCAAGTTCGGGAGACATCTGGTTCGATGATTACGAACTATCTGATAGATCAGTAAAAGATATAAGGGAACAAGTAACATATGTTTTTCAGGAGCATATGCTTCTCTCGGACACGATAAAAGAAAACTTACTTTTGGCGCGACCTAATGCCACGAGTGAGGAGATTGATTTCGCTTGCAGAATATCTTGCGCTGACGAGTTTATTGCCAATCTCCCTGACGGAATTGATACACCGCTTGGCAAAGCAGGTAACACCATATCTGTTGGACAAAAACAAAGAATATCTATTGCAAGGGGTATTTTGAGAGATACCCCGATCGTTATTCTTGATGAGCCTACCGCTGCACTAGATCCAAAGACTGAAAATAGGTTAATGGCTGGGTTGAAACAGGTGGCGGATGAAAAGTTATTTATTATTATTGCTCACAGACTATCAACGGTCAAAGCTGCTGATCAGATTATATTTATCGAGGATGGAAAGGTATCAGATGTTGGTTCCCATGATGAATTGATGTCCAAAAAGGCGGGTCGCTATCGACAATTTGTTAATTTACAAAATGATTAGCGAGGAAGTTTTATGAGTAAAACCATGAAGATATTGATTTGGGTTTTTGTAGGCGCACCTGCGATTTTAGTCGCGCTTTTGTTTATTGCTTTTCAAGTACTAATCCCGAATTTGAAACCTGACCATGCTTTTGGAGAGAAGCCTCTCCCCATCGCTCCGGATTACTCGATGCGTTCCAATTGGTCTGGTTGGCCTGGGCCTGAAAATCCTGCCGACAGATTGCCTCTAACCGTTGAGCCTGTGCCATATGAGAAACGAGAAGCTGCCGCGTTTTTTTTACATCCGACAACTTATGGCTCAACTGATCATTATGTTCAGCCGATGGATCATGAGGAGGCTAGGAGAGGAACGGATTTGGGAACGGTCTCAATCCAAGCGTCTGCATTTAATGACTGTTGCACTGTTTATGCCCCGCGATATCGACAGTCAAGTCTTGTCTATACAGAGGAAGACGTGGGAGAGAAGATTTTTGAAATTGGTTACTCCGATGTTCGAAATGCATTTTTATATTTTTTAGATGAAATAGGAGATGAGAAACCTTTTGTTTTGGCCAGTCATAGCCAGGGCACTTTTCATATGGTGCGGCTCGTCATGGAGGAGGTCAGTGGAACGCCATTGATGGATCGATTAATTGCCGTTTATGCAATTGGTCATTCTTTGCCAAAAAGCGTTGTAACGAAGGGCTTACCTGATATTGATTTCTGTGAAGATAGACTTCAGTTAGGATGTTTTATCAGTTGGGACTCGCATCGAGGTGATAGAAAACCTTTAGAATTTATGCAAGCTGCGGGTGAATGGGAAGCTTTATGGAATGGTATAGATTACTCTGGTTACGAGGAGCGTGCTAGAATTTGCGTCAATCCTATTTCCTGGGTTACAGATGATTTACCAAGCGACAAAGCTGATCATCTTGGCGCATTGCCTGCCTCTAAACAGGATGATTATGGATCAATTACTGATCCATTATCAGAGCTCGTCAAGCACGATATTTCTGTTTATTGTGGTAATGATTCATCCAACTGGTTGCTGGTTAATGCTGACAGGAGTAAGAAATTAAAAACGCCAGGATTATTTCGGTTTTTCGAGGGGAATTTGCATGGTTATGATTATCAATATTATTGGGCGGACATTCGTCAGAATGCTCGCGATCGAACAAACCAATTTTTAGAGTTGCGAGACCAAAAATAGATCAACCCATTAAAATGGCAGTTCAGTCACCCAGACATCGCCTGATGTCACTTGTCGGTCTGCCCAGTAATCTCTTTCAGGGGTTTGCGCCAGCAATCTAAGATCCCAACCCCCAGCGACATAAAGTTTGTTATTAATTATTTTTGATGCCGGAGAGGAGATTCCTATTGGAAGTTTAAAAGTGATCTCCCACTCTCCACCTTCCGCCAACGTCAGAACGTTTTCGCACATCCCTTTTGCCCCACCCTCTGGCGTCGTATGCCCGCCAACCATCCAAATTCTATTATTATGAGTGAACGTTGCGCCTTCAGAGTGAGAGTGACCGTAGGGAAGTGATGGACCTGCACTCCAAGAGTCATTTTTCGCATTGTAAATATGCACTAAATCTTGATCTAGTTGCTGCGAGTCGTGATTGTATTGACCGCCAATTATATAGATTTTTTCATTAAGAACAGTTACGGATAGCTGGTTCCTAGGATTGGGCAACGGCGCCAGTTTTTCCCAACTGGAGGACTGATTTTTATCCCACGCTTTTAGGTCAAAAACCCAGTGATCATCGGAGTCGGAGTCTCTATCTTCCATAAGACCAGAAATATAATGCAGATTATCACCTAGCCTTACAAGACCGCCCCCAGCTCGTTTTCCGGGGAGTAAGGGTCCAGCACTATAACGATCAAGCTCTGGATCAAAATGCCAGACCTCAGAGACAATATGATCTTTGATGCCGCGAGGTCTATTCATATCTTTCATTCCACCAGCAAACCAAAATCCAGTCAGGCCAGGCGCTAAATTCACATGACTTATATCACTTGGAAGATCCTGCATTTTCTCCCATGTTGCATGAGTTCCTCCCTCTGGATCAAACAAATGAAGATTTTTACCAGAGATAATCCCTGTCTCATATCCGCCCAGGACATACATTTTGTTGTTTAAAACTATACTAGCAGGTTCCCACTTGGGAACTGGCATATCGGAGAGTCTTCTCCAATTGGCATTATATTTTGGCTTATCAGTCATTTCCTTCCTCCGGAAATTGTCTATCCATTGCACTTAGCATGGCATCGCATCGGGCTTTTAGCATTTCACGGGTATGATTGCCATCGCAAAAAATATAAAACTCATTGGTTAGTATGGCATTCATCACCTGCTGTCCAACTGTATCAGCCGGCACTGCCATATCAGCAATCAGGGCGCTGGTTTTTTTATCGACCCTTTTTTGCAAATTTTGGATAATCGGTGTGTCGACAACATGAGGGCAGAGTACTGAGACACCAACATGAGTGCCGGCTAAATCATTGCGTAAATATTCAGACAGACCAACTAGAGCAAATTTACTACTGCCGTAAGCCGATTGATGACCATGACCCTGAATGCCGCTGAATGACGAGGTATTAACGATATGCGCCGCTTCACCATGCTCCAGCATGCCGGGCAAGAATTGATTGATTCCGTTGAGCGGACCAGAGAAGTTGACATCCATAACATTACGCCACTTTTCATCCTCGGTATCGAGAATCTTGGCTCCGCCGCCAATACCTGCATTATTGCAAAGTACATGCAACGCACCGAAAGATTGTTCAATCCGTGCTGCGGCCTGTTTTAGTGAGTCAGGACTGGTTGAGTCTACAACTAAGGCTAACACATTGTCTGTGATGGCATTGAGCTCGGCCTCCGCGACTGCTAGTTGCTCTCTTTGGATGTCGCTGATAACCACATTCATACCAGCTTTTGCGAACGTTCTCGCCATACCCAGACCGATACCGCCCGCGGCACCGGTTATGAAGGCAGTATTATTCTTCAACTCGTCCATCAAATTTCACCAACTTTATTGTGTTCAATCAGGTCGAAGTCTATTTCATAACCCAGCCCGGGATTCGTTGGCGCATGCACCATTCCATTTTTATCAACCTTAATATCCTCCACTAGGCCATGCTTTTGCGCGGCGTCTGGCAAAAGAACTTCAAAAAACTCTGAATTGGGTAGGGCCATTAGTAAGTTGAGGTTGGCGACATTGTTGAGAGAATTTCCACCGTGGTGAATTTCATAATTCATTTGAAAGGTCTCGGCGGTGTGAGCGGTTTTTAAGCAGGAGGTGAGTCCACCTTTTATCGCAGGATCACCGCGCAGATAGTCGGTAGCTCTGCCCGTCAACCAAGGTGCATAGGTGGTTGGTCCATTGGCTGGCAATTCAGTTGCCATCAGCGGAACTTTAAGTACCTGTTTTAATTTTTGATAGCCGTAGATATCGTCCCACTTTAGGGGATCTTCAAACCAGTAAAACCCAAGCTCCTCGATAACCTGGCCGACACGAAGCGCATCGGGGTAGTCGTAGGACCAGGTAGAGTCAAGCATCAAACGGAAGTCATCGCCGACCGCTTCTCTAACAGCTTTACAAATACGGATATCCTCAGCCGCCGTGCCTGGGGGATGCATTTTATACGCATGCCAGCCAGCTTCCTTGTACTTGAGCGCGTACTCGACATACTCCTCGGGCGATTCTAAAATCTGAGAACTCGCATAGGCTGGCGCCGACTCTCGAAAGGTGCCCATGATTTTATGAACTGGGACACCAGCTACTTTGCCGGCAATATCCCACAGAGCAACATCCACTGCTCCAATTACTCTCATACTACCGCCAGATGCCCATTTCGCCATTTTCTGCCAGATTAATTCACGATCAAATGGGTCTCTACCTACCAAAAGAGGTTTATATCGATCTATTAGTGTTGCGCCATCTTTGCCAATAGAACTATAGGCAGACCCAAGAAATGCATGCCCTTCAATACCCTCATCAGTAATGACTCTGACTAATCCCATCTGAGAGGTGTGCTTTTCTTTGCTCTTAAAATCGCGCAAGTATTGAACGGGAGGGATATCTTTCCAGTCCCAAATAGTGACTTTTACATCTGTTATTTTCAATTTTGCACCTTCTGCTGGATTAATAGGTTTAAATCAAATAACTTTCTGATCAAAAGAGATCTTCTAGCGCTCGACTGTGAAAAAAAACTTATTGAAGAAGGGTAATCTTACATTCAATTTCGGTCAATGGAGATACAGCCTTTCTCACCCAAAATTAAGGTTAGAGAATAGGTTTCCCTGTTATGGGTGAAAGCGAGACTACTCGCTTTATTAGAGCGTGGCTAAATGGTGTTAAAATCTCCCTAATGATCGGTCTCGCTCAAAATCAACAAAAATAGCAATCGGTATTTGATTTTTAGCATTACTGGTGATCGCGTATCGGAAGCACCAGCTGAAACGACCAATATTCTCAGGGCGCGAGCGTTGAGAACTATACAATCAAATATTATCTGCGTGCATGACCTGGGAAAATTTAAGGCATTTTAATAAATGAAATGATGTGATCATTTTTCAATTATGCCGCTGATACATAATTTTAGGAGAAAAGTATGGTGAGTGGGCAGGAGCCAAACACAGTCAAGTTAGATGATGCACAGATAAGTCGTTTTATCTGCGATGGTATTTTGCTACTGGATAGCGCTGTGGATAGTAATCTTCATGGTACCATTCGAAAAAAACTTGAATGGGTCAATAAGAATGATAGAAGCATTGAAGGCAATATCATACCTCGGATACCAGAGCTTCAAGCAGTGCTGGATTCACCAGTCATTAAGGGCGCTATACAGAGTCTTTTAGGTAACGATTTCTTCTTACATCCCCACCGGATTGTGGTGCCTAGCGAGCCTCTATCTCGGGAGCAACGTAGTATTAAGTTGTCAGGTAATGAGGATGGGCCGCCCATGGGTGAGGGATCAAATTCTTATTCTTACTGGCATAAAGATACCTACATACCACTGGGACAGGCGCGTTACCATGCCCCGTTCCGCTTATTTTTATTCTACTTTCCTCAGGATACCCCTTTTGAAATGGGGCCGACAAGGGTTATTCCTGGATCTCAATATCAGGACGCTATTACTGCCGAGGATCATGAATATGCTCTCGTGCCAGATGGCGTCAAAGCTGGCAGTTGTTTGCTTGCTGCCTTTGATATTGATCATGCAGGTATGAGCAATCGCGCTGATCAGACGCGTTACATGATCAAATTCAATTTTTTGCGCACAGGTAATCCCAAACAGCCCTCTTGGAACGGTGGAACGGATCCATGGAAAGCTCCGACTGAGACACTAGGACGCTACTCCCATCCTCAGGTTTGGTCAACAATGTGGGACTGGCTGCGAGGTCACACCCAAACCGATGTTCTGCCACCTCAGGACATCCCATTGCATGTTTCACGATTGAACTCTTCTGATCAACCTCGACGATTAGAGGCAATATATACGCTTGGAGCGATAGGCCAGGCGGCGCTTGCACCGCTCCTAGAAAGCCTGAGCAGTGCGGAGGGGCAGGGTAGGATTGATCCTCCCTATGTACAAAACGAGGATGGCTCCTATTCCGCCAATGCTGAAATGGGGGCGCAGAGACGTTGGACTGAGGGCGGATATACTTTTCAGGATGAATCTTATGCCCTAGGGCGTTTGGGTGAGATCGCGATTGATCCACTACGCCAGCTTCTTACGTCTCCGGATCCCTGGATAGTAATTAATGCCGCATTTGCGCTAGGTCAAATAGGTCATCCAGCAGCGCGGGCAGTAGACGATTTCACGGTACTGCTAGACAGTGCTGACCACAGAGTTGTGCGAGCGATTCTTGAATCGATTGCCTGTATTGGCAGCAATACTGAAGCCGCGTTACCAGCAATCAAAAAAATATTGCGAACTGACCGCGAAACCTGGCGGCAAGATTTTGATTTACCGTATCTTGTTGGTGATCAGATACACTTCAATGCAGCACTTGCCTTGCTCTCGTCAGATTTGCCGATTGTGGTGATGGAAGATTTTTTATTGGAGCTGCTAGCGCGCCCGACTGCCCGAAATTTTGTACAGGCAATAGTGTTGGAAATATTGCTCCGAAATCCTAGCGAAAGTAGCCTCCCTAAAGTCCTTAAGTACCTCCAAGCTCACTGTTGGGATGATACCGAGATGTCATTCTAAGAATGAATCAGTTGCACCAGTACTCATTGCAGTACTGTGAGATATAAGCGTGAAGAACAAACCTGCAAGGCCTACTAACTAAATGTAGAAGCGGCGCTACTTGTCTGTTCCCAGCAGAAACTCCAAGGGAATATGCAATCGATCCCGCCATGCGCTGGGTAGGTGGGACGCTCCATGAAATTTACGAGTCACCCAATCACTTCCCTCTGTATAACCTTTCGATCGCATGGTCTCATCCATTATTTGTTGATAGGGTTCATAGGCTGCATCGAGGGACTCGGTACCGTAATCAAAATAGAGGCGGTTAGAGCCTGCCTCTGGCCAGTGACTTTGGTACCACTTAACTACCGCGTCATCGGCGTCGCTCCAGTGGGTCGACATGCAAGCAGCACCACCAAAAACATCAGGATATTCAGAGATCGCATAGGCGGAGATCATGCCGCCCATACTAGAGCCTATAATAAAAGTATTGTCTTTTTCGGGGCTGGTTTTATAGGTTTTATCGATATAGGGTTTGAGCTCTTTGACAAGAAATTTAAGATAATTATCTGAGTTAAGTCTCTCATATTTTATGTCTGATTTATTAGCTTCAAGAAGCCTGCCCACTTCCTCGGTAATGGGTTTTTGCGGCATATATTCATTTCTTCGTCGATCTTTTGTTGGCAGCATCCAAGGCGCTACAACGATGGCGGGCCTCATTTTTTTCTCGCGAATCATTCGCGGTATAATGACATCAACATTCCAATTCCAAGGCGTCCAGGTGTACCAAGAGCGGGAGCCCAAAAATAAAAACTGACCATCGTGCATATATATAACCGGATACGTCGTTGATGATGATGGGTCGTATCCCTCGGGAAGCCAAACTTCAACCGGGCGCTGCATAACAAATTCAGATGAAAAGTTACTATAGTGAACGATAGAGCCACTCTGTCCGTGATTGAGAACTTTCTTGATAATAACCAGAGCAATAATCGTTGCGCTAATAAATAACAGTGCTATCGTTAGTTTCGTCATAATAAGAACTTCCTGAAAACGAAAATGTTACGAAAGAGTTTGATGAAACCATCTGAAGTCGTCAACCGCAGCGCATTCATGGTGAGGTACTCTCACCCATTATTATTGTTACTAAAAAAATCACCACCAAAACATAACCGCTATAAGTAGACTGAGGTAAGAAGTAGCAACCCAAAAAAATGGGGGGATTTTGTTGGTCAAAGCTGACTGGTACGGATCGATTATTATATAGTCCAACTGTATGATCAATACATCAACCGATCAATAGATCCAGACTTTTATTTAAACCGACTTGGTTGTTGTAAGCTTACATTTATTCGCAAACGCAGTGCACGAAAAATTAATCTAAATTGTGGATACACTATGACAGAGAATTCTTTCAACCCCGGAAAGGTCCTTACATCGGCAGATCAAGTGTCGCCACGTGTGCTAAGCGCACCTCAGAAATATATTCAAGGTGCTGGTGTTCTTAATTGCATTGGTCAGTATATCAATGGTTTTATGCGGGTTGATCGGGCCGCTATTTTTGCCTCCCGGCGTGGGCTGGCAACTCAGGGCACACAAATCGCTGAGAGCCTACTTGAGCACTCCATTGATGTGGTTAATGCGCAGTTCAATGGAGAGTGCTCGCAAGCCGAGATTGCCGTGCACTCTGATGCGCTCGCAGATCAGCAACTTGATTGCCTAATTGCAGTGGGTGGTGGAAAAGTGGCCGATGCTGGTAAATGTATCGCCCATCGCCTCAATATTTCGGTCATCGTTGTGCCAACACTGGCCAGTACCGATGCGCCTTGCTCAGCGCTGTCAGTTGTTTATAAACCAGAGGGCACGGCGGAGTCAGTGGAATTTTTCCCACAAAATCCAGCCATGGTGGTAGTCGATACTGATGTGATTGTCAGTGCGTCTGAACGTTATTTTGTCGCTGGGATAGGTGACGCAATGGCGACTTGGTACGAGGCCAAAGTATGTCTGGACAATCCCTCTGCACGTAACTCTCTTGGTGCACTGCCAACACTCGCATCCTGCGCAATGGGGGAGATGTGTGCCCAAACACTTTTTGAATACGGTGAGGTAGCGGCGGCATCAGTGCTGTTGAATCAGAATAATACTGCTGTGGATAAAGTCATTGAGGCAAACACATTGCTTAGCGGTATTGGGTTTGAAAGTGGGGGTCTTGCGCTGGCACATGCAATTGCATTGGCCTATCCTGAGATAGAATTCATCCACGATCATTATCTCCATGGGGAAATGGTTGCAATGGGAACATTGGCGCAGCTCGCCATGGAGAACTCAGGCGATGCCGAGCGAGTGACCCGGTTCTTTGCTCGTGTCGGATTGCCGGTGCACTTTGCTCAGATTTCACTTGAACCTGATAACCTTGAAGTCATGAATAAATTAATAGAAGCGACGCTTGCGAGACCGATCGCCCACAACATGCCGATGCCAGTTACGCAAGACTCCCTCACAGAGGCATTGTTTAAAGCCCATGAGCTCGGGCTAAAAATTGCGGCTGATGAGGGTGATAAGGCCTACGCTAGATTGCATGCTTGATCTTTGATCAATGTTTTTAAAGCGATTGGTGTCGGTTAGCATGCTTTTTTCAACAGCAGACAGGTATTTAGTCCGCTTAAATTCAAGAGTGAGCTTTAGCGCCTTGTCTTAGAAACCGTTTGGTGCACTTTATAGGTCCGCTCTGCCAGTTCGGCCATACTAATTTCTTGAAAACCGATAACGCTTGGTTTGATCGTATCATTTAGCGGCGCCACAAGAGTTGAATGCAAAGATGTAGCACCTCCCACGGCGCCCACGATTGACCCGCAAGTAGCCCCGTTGCAGTCAGTGTCCCAACCGCCCTCGACGGAACGACAAATGGACTGATGAAAGTCCATTTTACCAAAGATCATCGAGCCAATAACAACAAGAGCATTGTTAATTGTATGGACACCATGCAAGTCGCCATAAAACTCCTCGACCCAATCCATATAGACTTCAAAATCATTGCAATTGGCTGCGTGAGCTAATGCTGCGAGTGAGGCCTCTGACAGTTTGCAATTCGCGGGTATCTCCGATAATCCGATATGAACTAGATCTACAGCATCTGAGACAACAAAGGATGCTGCAATTATAGCGGCAAACATCATCTCGCCATAAATTCCATTGGCAGTATGAGTCCAGCAAGCATCGCGATATGCAAACTCGGCTGCGAGCTCGGGATTCCCGGCACAGGCATAGCCCCATCCATCCGCACGAATCTGAGCTCCAATCCATTCGCGGTAAGGGTTTCTGTTGGTACGAGTATATTCAGGAGTCACCCAATTAGACTTAGCAATTCTGGGTACTGCATTGTTGAAGTTGAGAATCGCTTGTGTCTCTGCTGTGCAGATTGCGTTGTATGGGAGGCTGTTATTCCATGTGTGGGCCACGTGGCGCCATGTGAAGTCGGGGCCGTATTCTTCGAGAATTCGCAGTGCAATTAGGGTGTAGTGAATGTCGTCATCTGGCTCCATAAAGGTGATTTGTTCACGTTGTGACAGCGGACAGTGAAGCTTGAGATCATCACCCATATCAACACCACTAAAATAGTTATTTAATGGCCAGTCATTACGATTCTGCAGGTAGGTTCGAATAGACTTGCGTCCGGTCATTCCCTGCTGGCCATAAATACCCATACCTTCCACAGGCTTTCCAAGTGCACAACCTGCCGCACGGCCGATCCAAGCGCCATGGAATTTGTCTAACAAATCAGACTCAGAAGGCATCTCAAGCTGTCGAACTCCCTTCGGACGTTTTGCTCGAATGGCTTCCAAGTCATTAGGCTGAACATAGGAGAATTTAGGATCGGGAGGTAATTTCTCTATAGCTTTCCAGATATCATCTATCGCTGCAAAGTTCATTGCATCCTTTTCACAGTCCAAAGCAGACACCTGATTCTTTATGGTATCTGGGACTAAAAACCCCTCATATTCTTTTTGAACTAATTCAGTTTTAAGCGCGCTTAGAGGTGTGTCCCAACCAGTGAATATCATTTGCAAGCTCCAGTTTTTGATTTTTGTGTAAGAGCCCCAATAGGGGCCCATAGAAATTTTTAACAAGCCAACAATATGCAAGAGGCAGATGGAATTGTGACAGCTGTAACTTTATTTAAAACACAGTCTAAATTGATTCATTTAAATGGGGGAGATATATAAAAGTGCCATTGACACCGCATTCATTCAGCCGAACAATAATCAAAAACCATGTGTAGGCCCGATAGTCTCCCAGACAAGTAGATTTAATACAAAATTTAGGCAAACCATATTCACCCAAATAAGGGTTTCACTATGAAAATTCGACAAATCGCGTTGGTTGCTAAAGACATAGCAGCGGTCAAACAGACACTGTTTACATTATTTGGCATAAAACAAGCCCATGTAGATCCAAAAATTATTTCTTTCGGATTGCAAAATGTCGTGATGGCGCTCGGTGACACTTTTTTGGAGGTCATCTCTCCGGTGAAAGAGGGCACCACAGCAGGCCGACTCCTAGAGCGTAGGAATGGGGATGGGGGTTACATGGTCATTGTTCAGGTTGATGATTTGGCTAAAGAGAGGACGCGCTTGGCCGAAACATCTATTCGTATTATCTGGCAGACTGACTCGAAACGCGCAAAGGCGATACATCTCCATCCTAAAGATGTGCCCGGAGCAATAGCTTCGTTAGACCAGATGGTGCCACCAGAAGCCTGGCACTGGGCAGGCGCTGAGTGGCAGCAGCATAGGGCACAATTGGTCGCTGATATTTGTGCTGCCGAGGTGCAGGCGGATGATCCGCGGGTGACCGCTGAACATTGGTCAATAGCCTATGGGCGCCCCATCATCAATATGACGGGAGTACCGACTCTCGTGCTGGGATCCAGTGAAGTACGATTTGTACCATTGAGTGACGAACGAGGACCGGGTTTGAGGTCGATTGATGTGATCGCCATCGATTTAGCCACTGTGTTGAACACTGCAGATCGACTAAAATTACCTCGCCAAGGAAATGCCATTGATGTTTGTGGCATAACTATTAACTTCGTGGAAAATGGGTGCATTCCCTGATGTACCAGTTCGGAACTCTAAACATTACCGATATACTCTATAACAACCAAACACACTCCGAGATATAACTATGGCTTTTGAAATCGATACAGGTACCGACCACCTTTTAGCAACGTTAAATGAAGGTGTTTTAACGCTAACATTGAATCGTCCAGAGGCGCGCAATGCAATGTCCAGAGAGTTAGTGGTTGCGCTCTCTGAGCAGCTCAATGCAGCTGAGCAAAACGTCGATGTTCGCTGTATTGTATTGACTGGAGCAGGGTCTGCATTCTGTGCGGGCGGAGATGTCAAAAACATGGCCCAGCAACAGAAAACTGGCCGTAAATCAACACTCGATGAGGCGATTCACCGACAGCGTGTTAGTCAGCGTGCCACCGCTGGTAGCCTGTACAAGATTCCCAAGCCAACACTCGCAGTCATTCCAGGCGCCGCCGCGGGTGCAGGAATGTCTCTTGCCCTTGCTTGTGATATGCGAATAATGTCGAGTAAAGCATTCTTTACCACGGCTTTTGCCAATGTCGGGTTCTCGGGTGATTATGGGGGTACTTTGTTCATGTCACAGTTGATCGGTACCGCAAAGACCAGAGAGCTTTACTTCTTGTCTGAGAGAGTAAATTCTGAGCAATCTCTAGCTCTGGGCCTAACAAACTGGGTAGAAGAGCCAGACGCTCTGCAAGCTAAAGCAACAGAAATCGCCAAGCGTTTGGCTAGTGGACCCAGTATCGCGTTTCGCTACATGAAAGAAAATATTAACCGGGCGCACGCCTCAGGCGATGTCGATGACTGCCTAGATCTTGAGGCAACTCATCACATCCATTGTGCTGCTACAGAAGATCATAAAAATGCAGTGAAGGCTTTCGTTGAAAAGCGCAAGCCTGAATTTAAAGGTCTCTGAAGATTTTGGATATGCCAAGCACGGAATCAATATCCGCTAGCAATCAAGAGCAAAAGATCAGCCGTCGGCGAAAGATATCTCTGCGAACCAAATTATTGTTTGCAGCAGGAACAGCTCAAGAAGCGACGGTTACTGCTGGCGGTATCGTCACGATCATCTATTACAATCAAGTACTTGGGTTGTCGCCCTCTTTATGTGGCTTGGCATTCATGTTAGCTATGATTTTTGACGCCGTGTCAGATCCTTTGATCGGCGCGATCTCCGATCATTTTAAGAGTCGATTCGGTCGACGACATCCGTTTATGTTTTTTTCGGCAATACCTCTGGCTCTGGGCTTTTATTTTCTCTATCAGCCGTTTGCTGGGCTTTCTGAAACCGGCCTATTTATTTGGCTGACTGCGTTTTCCGTGGTACTGAGATTTGGGCAAACCATGTATTTGGTGCCCCATGATGCGTTAGGAGCTGAGCTAACTGATGATTATGATGAACGTTCATCAATCTTTGGTTACAACGCAGTTTCGCAGATGATTCTGTCTATGGTTTTCGCCGGAATACTTTACTACTTCCTCTTTCCAACCACACCGGAGTACGAAAATGGGCTGATGAACGAGCCAAGATATTTACTGCTCTCCGTGGTTGGCGCGGTTACCATTATTTTTTCGATCTTGGTCTGCTCACTGGGGACCATGGACCAAATACCGTTTCTTCATGACGTGGAATTCAGTTCAAAGTTTATTATCAAGGGATATCTTAGTGAGATAGCTCAGTTACTTAAGAACACCTCCTACCTAGCTATTTGTGGCAGCATGATGACGGTATATATTGCATTGGGTATCATCAATGTTATCACACCCTATGCTTATCTTTATGTTTTCAAATTCACGACAGAAGATTTGTTTTGGTTTAGTTTTGCTAAACTCCCTGGTGTATTTATTGCAATGCCCCTACTAGCACTTGTGAGTAAAAGGCTGGAAAAGAGGTCTATCTGGATGGCCACCAACATATTTGTGGTGACGTCGTGCGCCATACCTTATTTATTCAAGATGGCGGGCGTCTTCCCGGCTCAAGGATCAGGGTTCGACCTTCTTTTCTTGTTGTTGAGTGTCTTTTTTGGATTCTTATTCTTCCCCATGGCAAGCATTGTGATTGACTCACAACTAACTGATGTGGCTGATGACCATGAATATCGAACTGGCGTACGCTCTGAGGGAGTGATCTTTTCTATTCGGAGCTTTGCTTATAAATCAACCCAAGGAGTTGGAGGTCTAATCGCCGGCTTTGGTCTTGAAATTATCAATTTTCCGGACAAGGCTGAGGTAGGAAATCTGACGTCTGACACGGTCATGGGGCTGTTGTTTATGTGTGGGCCACTTTACCTAATTATCTCTGCCCTCGGTATTTTGTTCATGCGATTTTACTCGATAGACCGAAAACGGCATGCTGAGCTATTGACTGAGCTTGAAAAGCGACGCGCTGCAGTTTCCGCACAAACAGGAAATTAACTCAAATGATGTCTAATTCAGTTAAACAAGCATTCAATGATGCCGTTGAGGCAGTAGCAACCTCTGAGCCGTTATTCGAACTGGAGCAGCGCGAGATTCGCGGCGTTGAGTTTATGACTTTTCGCAATGGACCCAAGACATTGAGGGATGTTTTGGCATTTTGCAAGAACCATCAAGACGCAGATTTTATCGTGTATGAAAATGAGCGTTACAGTCATGATGACTTCTATCATATAACATCATTGGTCGCCCAGCGACTCATTCAGCATTACGGTGTCAAACAGGGAGATAGAGTGGCGCTGGTGATGCGCAATTGTCCCGAGTATCCAATCTTATTTATGGCTTTGGCATCTATCGGGGCCCTTGCTGTGTGTCTAAATAGTTGGTGGACGTCGGAAGAACTCGAATATGGATTCACTGACAGTGCTGCAAAGCTGGTCTTTGCCGATGCTATTCAGGTAAGAAAACTAGTACCCTTTGCCGGTCGGCTGGGTCTGCAATCAGTGACTGTGCGCAGTGAAAATACCGAGAGAGATCCTGAATTCTGGGAGCCGATAGAGGTGTTTTCTGATGTCCAACTGCCCACAGTAGATGTGCAACCGGATGATGATTTTGCGATTATGTATACCTCTGGATCATCTGGCTTCCCCAAAGGTGTTGTCATGACACACCGAGGCGCAATTTCTACTATTCAATCCTGGCTATTTGGCATCAAGATTTCTGCCAGACTGGGTTGGTCACCCGCTCCGATGATTGATAAGAAAGGAAAGCTGTTTCAGCCGTGTTCACTGGTAACGGTGCCTTTTTTTCATGTTTCAGGAACACACCCCGGTATTCTGATGTCGATTTGGTTGGGTATGAAAATGGTGATCTGTCACAAGTGGGACCCTAAAAAAGCGGTCGAATTGGTTGAGCGAGAACAGGTAACTCGATTTGCAGGTGTACCAACCATGTCGATGGAATTGATCAATGCAGCCGCCTCAATGGGTGTTACGCTTGACTCAATTCGAAATATTGATGCTGGTGGTGCAGGCAGACCTGCAGACCAGGTGGGGATACTTGCTGAAGCGGTGCCTCATGCGCTGATTGGCACCGGCTGGGGTATGACTGAAACCAATGGTATGGGAATCGGCCTTCGCGGTGAGGAATTCATTGCAAATCCGGGTGTCGCAGGTCGCCTGCAAGCGCCGCTTCCGCAGATTAAAATTGTTGATGAACATGACCAAGAACTGCCAACTGGGGAGGTTGGAGAGTTGGTGTTTAAGTGCGTATCTAATATGCGATGCTATCTCAATCAACCACAAGCAACAGCAGAGGTTTTACGCGATGGCTGGCTGTATACCGGTGATATGGCAAGTATCGATGATAATGATCTAGTGACCATTGTTGATCGCAAGAAAGAAATAATAATTCGCGGTGGTGAAAATATCTCTTGTGCTGAGGTCCATGCTGCGCTGCACGCACACCCGAGCGTGCTTGAGGCCGCGGTCTTTTCTATACCTGATGAAAGACTAGGTGAGGCGGTGGGTGCTTGTGTCTATTTGGATGAGGGTAAAACGGTATCTGAAGATGAATTGGTACAAGCGATGGCGCCTCTCATTGCTCGCTACAAATTGCCGAGCAAAATTTGGGTTCACAACGGACGATTACCTCGGGTTGGCACAGAAAAAATCGATAAATTGGCGCTGCGTAAAAAGTGTTTGAATATCAACTTAGATAAAAGTGATGGTTAAAGGATGAGTGCTAGAGAGATTCAGGGCTTCGATGTGCCGGCCGTTGAGCAATGGATAAGGTCACATATACCTAGGCTAACACCTCCCTTTGATTGGGTTCAACTCGAGGGTGGTCATTCGAATTTGACCTACTTGTTAGAGGATAAAAAGGGTAGTAAGGCTGTCGTTCGGCGCCCACCCATGGGTAAACTGCTTCCCAAGGCACATGATATGTCCAGAGAGTGGGCATTTATATCATCACTGGATCCAACTGGTTTTCCGGTGCCCGAGGCATTGGGGTTTTGTGAAGACAAAGCTGTCACGGGTGCATGGTTCTATGTTATGGGATTTAAAGAGGGACGTCCGCTCCACTCACGAGAGGAGACTGAGGACTGGGTGCCACTGAGTCAGCGTGTTACTCTAGCTCATTCTTTTATAGACACATTAGCTGATCTTCATGCCCTAGATCCTGATGAAATAGGATTGGGTACGCTAGCCAAAAAAGAGGGTTATGTTGCGCGTCAGATAAAGACTTGGTATCGATCCTGGGAGGCATCCATTGAGCCTGCCAAGTTCGACGATCCGAGAGCTCATGAACTCAGAGCCTACTATCTTCAAAATATTCCCAATCAGAGTAGAGCCAGTGTGGTGCACGGCGACTATGGTTTTCATAACTGTTTAGTTGGCAGTGATTCCACAATTTCTGCAGTTGTTGACTGGGAAATTGGCACATTAGGTGACCCGCTCGCAGATCTTGGTTACTCCTTGAAAAGCTGGCCCGAATCTGAAGCTGATATTGCTAGAAGCCCCAATGCGCCGACAGCCGCTGTAGGGTTTCCATTTCGACGGGAACTGGCGCAGCGCTATGCTGATAGAACCGGTCTATCTGTCAGTGACTTGGATTTTTACATCAGTGTCAATCACTGGAAAGGTGCTGCTATTGTGCATGGTGTTTATGCTCGGTATCTGGCCGGCCAAAAAAGCACTGATGGCATCGATCTGGAAGTATTGAGATCACGCATTACATTGTCATTGGATAGGGCAGAAGAAGCGTTATTTCGCTCCATAAGCCAGTGATTTTGAGGTACTTAATGGGCAATATATTGATTTGTGTATTACCTATTTGGGGGCGAGAGTGGCAAGTCACTTGGAGTAGCCATGCCTGAATCAATTATCAATTTCGGTTCGCTTAATATAGATCATGTCTATGGCGTTGTGGATTTTGTTCAGCCTGGCGAAACGCTTGCCAGCCTCGATTATAAACAGTTTGTTGGTGGTAAGGGATTAAATCAGTCAATTGCTTTGGCACGTGCAGGTGCGGATGTTTTCCATGTGGGCTGTATTGGCAAAGAAGGTGCTTTGCTGAAAAAAACACTCAAAGATGATGATATTAATGTTGAGAATGTGGTTGAAATTGATGCTCCGAGCGGACACGCCATTATTCAGGTCAATGCCAAGGGCGAAAATTGTATTATCCTTCACGGTGGGGCCAACCAAAGCATTGATTTGGATTTTTTAAACAGAGTGATGGAATCATCAAGCCAAGCTGGATGCCTGTTGCTGCAAAATGAGACCAATAATATCGCTGAGATGATTGATTATGCGTCTGAGCGGCAGATGATGATTGCTTTCAATCCGGCACCTATGTCAGAGCAGGTCTTGGGGTATCCGTTGGACAAAGTTGATCTGTTAATTCTCAATGAGACCGAGGCGGCCGCACTAACCCAAAAACAGAGAATTGACGATATACTCTCTTGTCTGCGGGACCGCTATCCCAATATACAAGTGGTTCTCACTCTCGGTGAGAATGGCTCTATTTATCAGGACAGTAAGCAGACCATTAAGACTGATTCAACCCGTGTCGAGGTGGTTGATACAACAGCGGCAGGCGATACTTTTATCGGATATTTTATTGCTGAACTATGTCATGGCAGTGCTATAGAGCAATGCATGGAAATAGCGTCCCTCGCCGCCGCCAAATGTATTCAGCGTGCTGGCGCTGCTAGTTCTATCCCATACCGTAGCGAGATTGAGTGCGTTGGGAAATAATAGTTTTGAGACCTGCGATCAGGTACCTTGTCTCATTGGGAAAAATTTATGAGTATTCAAAGCTGGTCTTGGATCTTTTTCATTATCTATGCTTCGGGCATGCTAGCGCTAGGTTTTTGGGCAAGTAGCCGAGTTAAGCGAGCGGACGATTATGCTGTGGCACGCCAATCCTATGGGCCTATTACCCTTGCTCTGGCTTTCGCTGCTACCGGAGCATCAGGGGCCACTTTCTTGGGTTTACCGGGGCTGGCTTATTCAAATGGCGTGTCAGTGATGTGGTACGCATTCTGCTATCCCGTGGGAATTTATCTGGGCATTATGATCTGTCTGCGAGCAGTTACCCAATCGGGCAATGCCTTTGGTAGTCGCTCGATTCCAGAATTTTTGGGTGATCGTTATGGCTCTAACCGCATTCGAATTATTGCAGCTTTAATGTCGCTGATCTTGTTCTTTTATTTGGCCGGTCAGTTGGTGGCTGGTCTGGTAATGTTTGAGTCTCTGCTAGGTTTGTCCCCGGGTCCTGCACTGGTTGTCACGGTCGGAATTTTAATGTTGTATGTGACTCTCGGTGGCGCGCATGCGGATATTTTAACGGACAGTGTTCAGGGCGCTGTTATGCTATTTATTGCCATTGGCGTGGCGGTTTTGTTTTTCATTGGTTTTGGCGTTGCTGGCGGGTTGCCGGGCTTAATTCAGAGACTTGGCGAATTAAATCCGGATAATCTAAGCCTTTTTCATCCGCAGGCGCAGATCGTTGGTTCCGCTTGGGCCGTGGTCGCCATTGTTATTGCGCATATTCCGTTTGGGATGATGCCGCATATAGGTAACAAACTTTGGGCATTGAGAGATGACTCGGCCCGCCGCCAGTTTCTTCTACTTGCATTTATATCAGCGATGATTTTACCAGCGATGGCCTTGGGCGGTTTGTTGGCACGGGTACATTTGGGTGATGGCTTGCTTGATAGCGGGGCTAATCAGGCCATTCCAGTATTATTTGCCGAGCTATTTCCCAGCTGGCTGGCCGCATTGTTGGGCATAGCTGTTTTGTGTGCAATCATGTCCACAGCGGACGGTTTGGTGATTTCATCAGCGCAGGTGGTTGCCAATGATCTGTATCGCTTGTCATTAGCAAAACATTGGTCACCAGATATATCTGAAGAAGCACTTGACCAACGGGTGCTTCTGATCAGCCGATGGGCAACTGTCGCGGTGCTTCTGATCAGTGCTGGTCTGGCCTGGATGTTGTTGAATGTGAATATAGCTTTATTAGTTTGGATGGGTATAGGTGGCGTAACATCGGCGATGGCTGGACCACTTATTATCGGCAGCCTTTGGGACGGCGTGACTGAGCAAGGTGCTTTGTTTGGTATGCTCACAGGGTTTATTAGTTTCGCGCTATTACATACTCAATCGATACCTGTGTACTGGCTGCTAGAACAGGGCCCCAATCCGTTCGCGTGCGCATCACTTTCGAGTTTATCTGGGGTTGTGGTGACCATTTTTATTTCGCGGTTTCTATCTCTATCTAAAAAACAGGGTAAAGTCCTTTAAAGTTCGGGTCAGATGCAACCGAATAATAGGTAAATTGAACCGGATTTACCAAGGAATAAAAACTCTTAGTACTACCTGAGACTTTAACGATAGCTGATCAGGGACTCACGCTGTTTTCCCGATTTCCACTGGAGAAAAGAGTAGTCATTAAAGCTAGAAAGAGATACTTTTTTTTGATTATACAAAAGGCGAGTCATTGAGGCATTAATGACTGGCTCATAAAGGTGGTAGGCGAAGCTGCCGTCGAGACCCAGCACTTGGCTGACAATGGTTGCAATAGTTCCACCAGATGTAAATAAACCGATATTTTTACCGCTGCCTTCGCGTTCTATTAAATCCTGCATAGCCTCTTTTACCTGACCTGAGTAGTCTTGCCAGCTTTGTATGGCAGAAACATCACTTTTTCCGGAAATCCATAGTTGAAAGACTTGTTCTAGAACTTTTTGGTAACTCTTGCTATCGTTTTTAGCCTTTTCCACTAACTCTGCTATGGGAGGATTACGTTGGATCACCTCGGGCAACAGAAACTCGAATTGCTCATTATTTCTGATTTCATTTAAACGGGGATCGATGTGAAAAGGTGTTCCTGACGGTTGGCTTTTTGTCGCGATTTCAGCAGTTTGACGCTGTCGTTTAAGAGTACCGCTATAAATCGCATCGAGAGTGATGCCGCAGTCCGAAAAATAGTCACTCAATACTTGCGCCTGACGGCAGCCAAGACCAGACAGCTGGTCATAGTCTGTGGCTCCAAAAGACGCCTGTCCGTGCCTGATTAAAATAATGGAAGCCATGATGCCCCTAAATTTGACAAGTTGAAAGAGAACGTTGCACCAGTCTCTGTACAAATTGCTATACATTTGGTTCTATCTAAATGCTACTCCTGACATTCCTGACATTCCTGACATTCCTGACATTCCTGACATTCCTGACATTCCTGACATTCCTGACATTCCTGACATTCCTGACATTCCTGACATTCCAAATATTCCTGATGTTTTGACCATTATAAGAGCATTTATTTTCCATTTATTTCCAAACATTTTAGGTAGGTGAGACACTAAGTAATTATTAAGCTCTTTTTCCTGTTTGGAAAATCGTGATAAATTAAATCTTACAAGAGATATGTCCTCACTTTCATATCTGTCTTCAATTCAACTTATCTTCGTGTACTTTCAGCCACTATCAAGAATGTTATTAAAGTCAACTGCATCACTATATTTTTCAAAAAAATTTGTTTCGTTTTCAACCATAAATATGCACGGTGAGGGCCAAATTTGATTAAGTAAGTTCTTGTCCATAGAGTTAAGATCTGCGATAAACTCTCCAACTGTCTGTTTTGGAGTCAAAAACAATATAACGTCACTCATTAAAATGGCACCTATTTAACCAAGTTGGGCCACTAATCTTAGATAACCTATTGCACCACTAAAGTAGCTGAGTGAGACAAGGCATAGGAATTAGCGCTTTGAAAATCCCGAAACCCGTTCCGCAGTATCCGCAATCTCGTAGTTAGTAGCCAGCTCATACTGGACGCCATTCTCTACTGAGCCGGTGAGCCCATGCTTGTATAGATCTTTGAAGGCAGCAACTGAACCCTCACTGTTCTCAGCAATGCTATCGGTGATGCTCTTTACTTTGGCATCCAGTTCATCGCGAGGAACGGCATAATTTGCTAAACCCCATTGTTCAGCCTGAACACCGGTAAAACTGCGTGCTGTAAAGGAGAGCTCTCTGGCTTTGCGCACGCCAACCGCGGAGGGCAATCGGGCACTCATTCCCCAAGTTGGCCTAAGTCCCCATTTAGCATGGGTATCGCCAAATTTAGATTCGTTTGCAACCACCAAAAAATCAAGAGAGAGAGCCAGCTCTAAACCACCGGTAAAACAAAAGCCATTGATTTTGCCAATCACAGGCTTGGGTGCGTTTTCGATAGTCTTAATTAAGTTTTGTGCCGGTAGGTCAACCACTTTACCAACATAGCCCTTGGTTATATTCCGATCGTCCATTTCCTTTAGGTCAAGACCTGCACAGAACGCACGACCTTCGCCAGTTAGCACGATGGAGCGAACCTGAGGATCATCAACAGCCATTTTAATCGCTTGATGCATTTCATTCATCATAACCACCGTCAGAGCATTCATAGCATCAGGGCGGTTTAGCGTGATTGTCGCCGTAGTATCGGCAATTTCATATTTAATTTGCTCATAACCCATAGCTGTCTCCACTGATATTCAACGTCAATTTTCTAAAAGATCGATCTACCAAAGGTCATATTTGCGAACTTCATTACGACCTACCACCATATGGTGAACCTCATCTGGGCCATCGGCAAAGCGCAGAGTGCGCTGTTGCGCGTACATATGTGCCAGCGGCGTCCACTGAGAGGTGCCAGTTGCACCATGCATTTGAATGGCATCGTCGATAATCTTGCAGACTTTTTCTGGGACCATCGCTTTGATAGCGCTAACATAGACACGGGCCTCTTTATTACCCAGTACATCCATTGCCTTTGCTGCCTGTAAAACCATCAGGCGGCAGCTGTCTATCTCGATACGAGCGCGGGAGACGAGTTCCAGATTTTTACCAAGCTTGACGATTTGCTTACCAAAAGCATGGCGCGTACTGGCGCGTTTAACCGCCAGTTCGAGCGCAACCTCGGCCTGACCTATCGCTCTCATACAGTGATGAATACGACCAGGACCGAGGCGCAGCTGAGAAATTTCAAATCCGCGCCCTTCACCCAACAAAATATTCGATTTAGGCACTCGAACATTATTAAAACGAAGATGCATATGTCCGTGAGGTGCGCCAGGGTCTCCGAATACATGCATTGGCCCAAGAATTTCAACGCCAGGGGTATCCAGCGGAATTAAGATTTGAGACTGCTGCCGAAATGTCTCTGCATCTGGGCTAGTTTTGACCATGGTGATCAATACTTTGCAGCGAGGGTCTCCCGCGCCAGAAATATAATATTTCTGGCCATTAATTAACCACTCATCGCCGTCAAGAACCGCAGAGGTCTGAATGTTAGTAGCGTCTGAGGAGGCAACATCCGGCTCAGTCATGGCGTAGGCTGACCGAATCTTACCCTCTAGCAGAGGCTTCAACCACTGCTCTTTTTGCTCCGGTGTGCCAACTCTTTCCAATACTTCCATATTACCCGTATCAGGGGCTGCGCAGTTTAGTGTTTGTGAAGCCAGTGGAATTTTACCCAACTCAACAGCGATATATGCGTAGTCTAAGTTACTCAGACCTTCGCCAGTTTTGGCATTCGGTAAAAAGAAGTTCCACAGACCAGCATCTCTTGCTTTTTGCTTAGCTTGCTCGATCAACTCCAGTTGTCTGGGATGATAACTCCACGGGTCTTCATTACTTTTTCTCAACTCATGGTATTCGTCTACCCAAGGAATAACGTTTTCAGCAATATGTTTTTTTACTGCACTTAGCAGGGTTTCCGCTTTTTTAGAGATGGATAAATTGAATAGTTCTGGGTGAATGTCGGCCATGGGTTTTTCTCGTTAATGAAATAATGATTTATGATTTAAGCGTGAGAGAATGATATCTGATCAAAGCAACAAAGCGTACAGAGGGATCTTGGCAACTCCCCCATTTTAACTGAGTCAGGTTGCCCGTCATTGATATTGATAATGGCTGATTTGGACTTTGGTTTCTGCCTCAGAAATTAACCACTAAAAGAATTAGAAAGGATATGAAAATGACAGATATGTTTGATATAAGTGGCCGAGTTGCCATTGTTACGGGTGGGTCCCGTGGGATAGGGAAAATGATTGCAACAGAATTCGTGCGGCGCGGAGTGCGTACTTATATTACATCTCGAAAGGCAGAGCATTGTAACGAGACTGCTGCAGAGCTTTCTGCACTTGGAGAATGTGTGGCTTTACCTCATGACCTGTCAAATTTGGAGGAGATTAAATCTTTTGTCAATGAGATGTCAGAACGTGAAAGCAAGATCGATATTCTGATCAACAATGCAGGTGCATCCTGGGGAGCGCCCTTTGATGAGTTTCCGGAATCCGGTTGGGACAAGGTGATGGATATTAATGTGAAATCCCTGTTTTTTCTTACCCAGCAACTGGCACCGCTGATGCGAGCTGCGGCCAGCTCAGAGCAACCAGCCAAGGTGATCAATATCGCTTCAACCGATGGCCTGTCGAATTCTCGCATCGAAACATATTCCTACTCTGCCAGTAAAGCAGCTGTGATTCATCTGACCCGTCGATTGGCTCACCGATTGGCTGAAGATAACATTCATGTTAACGCGATTGCTCCAGGTGCCTTTGCTAGTAATATGAATATCTGGGCTAGAGATAACCCCGAGGGTGTAGCTCCCAGAATACCGGCTAAGCGCATTGGTCAGCCAGATGATATAGCAGGAACGGCAGTTTATATGTGTTCGCGCGCTGGTGATTTTCTGATGGGTGCTACGATTCCGCTGGATGGCGGAACTGTTTATGCGACACTTCAGGGTTAAAGAAATATTTCGCGTGGACAGGTTATTTCTAAGTGAGGTTGTCCAGAACAGATGGCATTATTTCTTGTTGAGATGATCGAGCTCATTCTCAGGAAAAACGTTTTTTTATGGTTGTTGCCAAATCAGAGAGGGATCAATCTAAACATTAAATTTTTTAAACATAAAACCTCAAATTTTTGGAGTTAAATTATGCAAGGCGAAATAGAAAAACAGGGTTCAATTGGCATCATCTGGATTGATAACCCGCCGGTCAATGCGATCTCTCATGCCGTTCGTGAAGGGCTTGTATCAGCGGTAGAGGCAGCGGCATCGGATGACAGTATCAAGGCACTGGTCCTCGCCTGCCGAGGACGCACCTTTATGGCTGGTGCAGATATTACTGAGTTTGGCAGTGGGCCTAAGCCTCCGTCTTTGGGAGCAGTAATTGATGTCATTAGTGCTAGCCCAAAAATCATTGTCGCGGCATTGTTTGGAACTGCTTTTGGAGGGGGGCTGGAAGTCGCACTAGGATGTGACTACCGCGTTGCCTCAAAAACGACAAAAATCGGCTTGCCAGAAGTAAAGCTTGGCATTATCCCTGGCGCCCAAGGAACTCAAAGGCTACCCAGACTGTCCGGTGTTGAATTTGCATTAAAAACTATTACTAGCGGTGATCCGGTGTTGGCGCCCAAGGCACATAGTGTAGGAGTTATAGATCGCCTAGTTGAGGGCGATATTGTCAAGGGTGCTGTTGACTTTGCAGAGGAGCTGCTGGCGGAAAATGCACCTCTGAGAAAAATACAGGAAATGGCGATCGATCAGGAAGTGCATAATGACGAGTATTTCAATGCGTTTCGCCAGACTATTGCCCGAAAAACGCGGTGTATGAACGCACCGGAGCGCGCCGTTCAAGCTGTGCAAGCAGCGGTTAACTTACCCTTTAAAGAGGGTGTGGAATTTGAGAGAAAGATGACGCGTGAATGTGTTGCTGACCCTCAGTCAAAGGCGTTGCAATATGTCTTTTTTGCCGAGCGTCAAGCCACTAAAGTACCTGGGTTGTCAAAGGACGTCGAACTAAAGGCGATCAATGCTGTAGGCATTGTTGGTGCTGGTACCATGGGTGGAGGCATTGCCATGAATTTTGCCAATGTTGGTATTCCAGTGACGCTGCTTGAAATGAGCCAAGAGGCGTTAAAAAAGGGATTGAGCACCATTCGGAGAAACTACGAGGCTTCGGCCAGTAAAGGCCGCATCACCGATGCGCAGGTTGAAGCGCGTATGGCTCTACTCACCGGAAGCACTGAGTACAGCGATTTAACGGAGATGGATTTGGTGATCGAGGCCGTATTCGAAAAAATGGATATCAAGAAGCAGGTTTTTAAGACATTGAGTGATACCGTTAGGCCAGACACGATTCTGGCGAGCAATACTTCATATTTAGATATCGATGAAATAGCAACAGTCGTTGATAGACCCCAGCGTATGCTGGGTATGCACTTTTTTTCTCCCGCCAATATCATGCGAATGTTGGAGATTGTGCGTGCTGAAAAAACTGCTCCAGAAATTTTGGCAACTGCACTAAAGCTAGGTAAGCGCATCAACAAAGTAGGGGCTGTGGCCGGCGTTTGCTATGGCTTTATTGGCAATCGGATGCTTCGCGGCTATAGCCATGAGGCTAATATGCTAGTGCTTGAGGGCGCAGCACCAGAACAAGTCGATAATGTTTTGTACAATTTTGGGATGCCCATGGGGGTCATTGCTATGGGCGATATGGCAGGTCTTGATATTGGTTACTATATGCGGCAAAACCTCAATGAGGGTGAATATGATGTGCGCACCTCTTATGTCTATGATGCCCTAGTAGAGATGGGGCGCTGTGGACAAAAGACTGGTGCTGGTGTTTATGATTATGAGCCTGGTAATCGGAATCCGATCCCTTCTCCCATTACAGGCAAACTCATTCTGCAAGCTGCAGAGAAATTTGGCATTTTGCAACGCGAGATAAGTGATGAAGAAATTGTCGAGCGCTGCTTTCTCTCTCTGTTCAACATTGGCTGTCACGTGTTGGATGAAGGGAAGGCCTATCGCTCGTCGGACATAGACATTGTCTATATTAATGGTTATGGATTTCCTGCATGGCGTGGTGGCCCAATGTATTGGGCAGAGCATACTATTGGACTTAAGGCTGCACTCAATCGAATTAATCAATTCGCTGAGTTGTATGGCAGAGAGCATTGGACACCGGCCCCCATGCTTGAACGCTTAGTCGCGGTAGGTGGAAGCCTTCGAGATATTCGGAAGGGCTGATAGCCGGTTGGATCAACTGAGATGCCGCTAAAAACTCATCGACACGATGTATTGTTTGGCGTTGTGATTTTGTAGTAGATACGATGTGAAAAATTAGCGGTATTCTCGGCTAAGTTTGGCATAAAACGTTTGTAAAATTGTGTAATCTAGTTAGACAAAATCTGACCTTGGTAAAAAAGGGGGGATTCACATTTTATGGCGTTGACTTGCAGTGTGGTTTTGTGAGATTTTACCTTCTCATAATAACGATTTAAAAGTAGCAATTCGGCATGCTATAGGGAGAAAAAAATGAAAAATTCTGATAAGTTTTATATCAATGGAGAGTGGGTTTCTCCATCGACATCTGAAATGCTTGACGTTATAAATCCTGCTACCACCGAGGTTATGGGCACTATTGCTATGGGCGCTAAAGCGGATGTTGATGATGCAGTTACTGCCGCTAAAGAAGCCTTTAAAACGTTCTCGAAAACCTCCAAACAAGAGCGTTCGGAATTGCTTGGACGTATTGTTGAGGCATATAAAAATAAGATGACCGAGATTGCACAGACTGTTTCGGAAGAAATGGGAGCCCCGATTAGCCTTGCTAATGGTGCGCAAGCGCCGGCAGGACTTGGACATCTTATTTTCGCTCAAAAGGCTTTGCAAGATTTTCAATTTTCTCAAGACAAAGGCACCTCGCATGTGGTGCGAGAACCAATCGGTGTCTGCGGATTGATCACACCCTGGAATTGGCCAGTGAATCAAATTACTGCAAAGGTTGGCCCGGCCATTGCAGCGGGCTGCACAATGGTGCTCAAGCCATCGGAAATTGCACCCTTTAATGCGATTATATTTGCTGAAATTATGCATGAGGCGGGCACACCTCCTGGAGTCTTTAACTTAGTCAATGGAGATGGGCCTAATGTTGGAGTCGCCATGTCGGGCCATCCTGATATCGATATGATGTCATTCACAGGTTCAACACGGGCTGGTATTTCTGTCGCTCAAGAGTCGGCTTACACGGTAAAACGTGTTGCGCAGGAGCTTGGCGGAAAGTCGGCTAATATCATCCTTGATGATGCCGACTTCGAGAGTGTTATCGCCAGAGATACAATTGGCATGTGCATGAACACGGGCCAGAGCTGCAACGCTCCGTCACGGATGCTGGTCCCAGCTAGTCGAATGGAAGAGGCAGCAGCCATTGCCAAAGCCACGGCAGAAAGTATCACTGTAGGTGATCCCAAAGATGAAACTATTCAAGTTGGGCCACTGGTGTCGGAACTGCAGTTTGGAAAAGTACAGGCTCTGATTCAAAAGGGTATAGATGAGGGTGCTAAGCTCGAAACAGGCGGTGTTGGTCGCCCAGATGGCCTTGATCAGGGCTATTTTGTAAAGCCCACTATATTTTCAAATGTGACAAATGACATGAGTATTGCCAGAGAAGAAATCTTTGGTCCGGTGCTCTCCTTAATTGGATATAGTGATGATGATGACGCGGTCGCGATTGCCAATGATACGGTATACGGGCTTTCTGCCTATGTGAGCTCTAATGACCTTGATCGAGCGAAAACGGTTGCTGCTCAACTTCGAGCGGGTAACGTCCATATCAATGGCGCTAACCTTGATATTAATGCACCGTTTGGCGGCTACAAGCAATCGGGAAATGGTCGTGAGTTTAGTGAGTGGGGCATGGAAGAATTCCTCGAGACAAAGGCGATTCTCGGCTTCACTCCTCCTGAAATAGAAAGTGAGAAATCGGGTAAATTGATCGATTTTTAACGAAAAATTCTCCCTGGAGAGATTGCTATGTCGACCTATTTAACCGCTACCGGTATTGCCGTAAGCGACCTCGATGCTTCAACTAATTTTTATAAAGAGATACTCGGAATGATTGTGCATAGAACGATCACTCTGGACACCATGGTTGAAAATATCCTAGGGTTTGAGGGTGTCCGTGGAACGGCTATATTATTGATCCAGTATCACGATAAGCGAAACTGCAAAGATCTTCCTACCAAGTTAGTGTTCAGCGTTCCCGGTGTGAGAAGCATTATTGAGACTGCTAGAGCTGCTAATGTGGATATTTATAAAGAAGCGGCAGAGTACGAATCTATGGGTGGTTCCATCATCGGTTTTATAAAAGATCCAGATGGCTACCTCATTGAACTGATGCAGAAACCGGCTAAGAGATAATTTAGGCCGGTTTTGTTGTACCATATTTAACGGTTTTACTGGCCGGGAGTTTAGGCGACTTCAAACAGTGAGGCGGCACCCTGTCCGCCACCAATACACATGGTGCAAACCACATAGCGAGCGCCGCGCCGTTTACCCTCTATTAGCGCATGTCCGACCATGCGCGCTCCGGACATCCCATAGGGGTGGCCAATAGATACCGCGCCACCATTTACATTCAGGCAGTCATTGGGAATACCTAGTGTATCCCGGCAGTAAATAACCTGTACGGCAAAAGCTTCGTTGAGTTCCCAGAGATCGATGTCATCCATTTGCAAGCCAGTCAATTTGAGTAATTTTGGGACAGCATAGATTGGGCCTATGCCCATTTCATCAGGCTCGCACCCAGCCACCGCTGTAGCACGATAAATGCCTAGCGGTTGCAGTCCAAATTTTTCGGCGATATCCGAACCCATCACTACGCAGGCAGAAGCCCCATCGGACAATTGACTGGCGTTACCCGCGGTAATAACACCATTATCTCGCACTGATTTTAGTCCTGCCAATCCCTCCAATGTTGTTTCGGGTCGATTACCTTGATCTTTTTCCAGTAAAAAAGGTTGGTATGTCATTTCGCCAGTATCACGATTTGTAACACTAATTTCTGATGGAATAGGCACAACCTCGTCGTCTAATTTGCCTGCTGCTTGAGCCGCTGCGGTGCGTTGTTGGCTTTGCAGAGCATATTCATCCTGCCTTTCGCGGCTGATACCATAGCGTTTAGAGACAACCTCGGCGGTATCAATCATAGGGATATACATATCTTTGTGCAGGGCTACCAGCTCTGGTGATATTGCGCGATACAAATTCATATTTTCATTTTGCACCAAGCTGATGGATTCAACACCACCCGCTACAGCGATATCGATTTCACCGGTCAAGATTGACTTTGCGGCAGTAGCGATGGCCATCATTCCAGAGGAGCACTGACGATCAACAGTCATAGCAGCGGTCGATGTAGGCAAGCCTGCGGCGAGAGCGCATTGACGTGCAACGTTTTTACCTTGAGTCCCCTGAGGCATGGAGCAACCCATATATGTATCACCAATGGCATCGAGAGGAATACCTGCTCGAGCGACGGCATGCTTTATGGCATGGCCACCTAACGTTGGGGAGGTTGTATTGTTAAAGGCTCCGCGGTAGGCACGACCAATAGGGGTTCTTGCTGTGGATACAATAAGGGCATCACGCATTTTATGATTCTCCGTAAGCTAAGTTTTTTGTTTTTGCTCTCTAGTATCAGTAGCCCGAGAGCTCTGCATAGCGGTTTAAGTGGTAACGGTGATCACCAAAAAGCATTTGCGCGATTCGTGCACGTTTAATAAAGAATCCTATATCAAACTCATCGGTCATGCCGATACCGCCGTGCATTTGTATTGATTCGTTAGTGGCAAGCTGTGCTACCTTGCAGGCTTTTACTTTGGCTATACTGGCTATCAAGCTGGCATCTGTGGCGGGTTCATCAAGGGTACGCAGAGCGGTTATAACTGTGGACTTACAAAGCTCTATATCACTCCACAACGAAGCTGCGCGATGCTGCAGAGCCTGAAAAGAACCAATGTTGACACCAAACTGCTTCCGATCTTTTAGATAGCTTACCGTTCTCTGCAGACACTCATTGGCGATTCCTAAAAGCTCGGCCGATAAATGAATATTGGCAATATTGAGTGCAGATGCCAGGAGATCCATCCCCCGATCAATAGTCCCGATAAGCTGATCTTCGCGCATGGCGACACCACTAAAACTAATATTTGCAGTATTTCGGCTGTCCATCATCAAGGTACCAGTGATCTCGACACCAGGAGTATTGCGAGGTATCAAAAATAGAGAAATACCCTGACTGTCTCCGGGCTTACCGGAGCTGCGCGCCGCGATAATAAGTTGATCGGCGATTTGGCCGTCGATGACCATTGATTTATGGCCATTCAAGATAAAACCATCCGTCGATTTGGTAACTGATGTAGCTATATTTAACGGATCGGGTCTAGCTGTTTCATCCAGTGCTAGTGCTAGTGTCAAATTACCTATAGCGATCTTAGGGAGCCACTGTGATCTTTGCTGTTCATTACTTCCCTTTGATAATATTGAAACACCGAGGACAGCTGTTGCAAACATTGGAGAATTGGCCAGATGACAGCCAGTTTGTTCCATAATTTGACCCATCGCCACATGACTGAAGCCAAGGCCATCATACTGCTCAGGGATTAATAGGCTGGGCCAGCCGAGCGTAATCATTTGTTGCCAGAGGTTTTGCGAGTACCCCAGGGAGTTATTGGTGTCACGTATTTTCCTCAGCAGACTGGGACCCGCATTATCAGCAAGAAAGCTTTGCGCCGACTCACGAACCATTTGTTCTTCTTCATTCAATATTAATTGCATGATTAGCCCAGTCCTAAAATATGTCTAGAAATGATATTCAGCTGCACCTCTGAGGTACCACCTTCGATGGTATTACCTTTTGAGCGTAACCACAGCCGCGCCTCAGAATCTTCTTTCCAAGTCATGGCATCAAAGCCTTCGCTGGCAATCAATAACTCACGTCGGCGCTGGTTGAGTTGTGTGCCATAGAGCTTGAGCATGGCAGATGAATTACCGACGCTGGCTGCGGCAGTTTCATCTCTGACACGCTCGATCGTGAGTTGATGAGATCGGAAATCAATCTCCCACTCGGCCAGCTCTAAGCGCAGTACCGGGTCTGCCAGACGTCCATCCTGTAACCCCATGGATGCTATAGCTCGCTGCGACACAGTTTTCTCTGCGGGTACATTACCGATTCGTCCGAGCATTTCACGTTCATGCGTCAAGAGGTATTTAGCAATTGTCCAGCCGTTGTTAATCTCGCCGACGACTTGATCTTTGTCGACCCGGACATTATCAAGGAACGTCTCACAAAATGGTGAACGACCAGAGATTAGTTTAATAGGACGCACAGTGACACCAGGGGATTTCATATCGAACAATACTAAGCTGATACCACCATGTTTTACTGAATTATCCGTCTTGACCAGACAAAACATCCAGTCAGATTTGTCGGCATAGCTGGTCCAAACCTTTTGCCCATTGACGATAAAATGGTCACCCATATCCTCAGCATTAGCTTGTAATCCCGCTAGATCAGACCCAGCATTGGGTTCACTGTAACCTTGGCACCAGCGAATTTTCCCACGAATAATAGCGGGTAAGTGCTTTTTTTTAAGGGCTTCTGTTCCAAACTCCAGTAGGGCTGGGCCAATCATCTCAGTTCCCATACTTGCCAGCGGAGCCCGCGCAGTAATAGCGGCTAATTCTTCTTTTAATACTTTTGCCTCATCTTTACTTAGACCACCGCCACCATATTCTTTTGGAAAGGTCGGTGCTGTCCAACCTCTATCAGCCATGCGCAACAGCCATAATTTCTGGTCATCACTGAAAAAGCTGTAGTCACGGCCACCCCAGCATTTTTCACTCTCTGGCATGTAGGTACGCATACTTGCAGGACAATTTTCCTCCAACCATTGACGCGTATCCTCTCTAAATATCGTTAAATCTGACAAAGTACTTCCTCTTGGACCGTGTAAAGATAGTTTGCTAAGGTACCAGAAAAAGACTCCAATAGCCGAATTCATCAAGTGTCTTGAGTTAACAATTTCACCCAAAACAAATATTTTAGATAACGAGTGACGGATTAATTGCTATGGCTTTTTATACAACCAACTGACTGTTTATGGCGGCTGTTGTGTCTGTACCAGACAGAAGATTTTTGTGACTAAAAAATGGGTGCTTTTCCTTGATAGTGTTGGGAGGTTTTCTAACTGATCCGCTAAGATAAGATACTCGGCAAAGAAGGAGTTTGGCCCCAGTCTCAAAGTTTTCACCCAGGAATTTACTAATGAAAGAAAATCGACAAGTACTTATTAAGTCTTTACCGAAGGGTAAACTGGAGACAAGTAACTTTTGTCTTGAAGTGGCCACAATGCCAGTTTTGGGTGATGATCAAGTCCTAGTGAAGACAACTGCCTTCTCAATCTCGGCGGGTACTCGAGCTGGTTTGCAGGGTAGCGCAAGTTACGCGGGTGCGCCCGCTGCCGGTCGTGTTATGAATGGTAGCGGTATTGGTCAGGTAATTGAAAGCCGCTGCGAAGCTATCCCGGTTGGTTATTGGGTCAAAGCATCGACGGGCTGGCAGGATTACTCGGTGCATAATGGCGCAGACATAGAGGTTATCCCGCATGGATATGACCCAGAGTCATATCTTGGGCCTCTGGGAATCAATGGCCTGACAGCCTATTTTGGAGTGACTGACATTGGTCAACCTCAAGAGGGTGATACTGTTTTAGTATCCGCAGCTGCAGGGTCTGTAGGTCATCTAGCTGGTCAAATCGCCAAAATCAAAGGTGCGCGCGTCGTAGGTGTATGTGGTGGTGATGCAAAAGGAGATCTCCTGATTTCCGAGTTAGGATTTGATGCTGTGGTCAATTATAAGGATGAAAATTTTCGGCAGGAACTGAAGAGTGCCACTCCTAATGGCGTGGACGTATACTTTGATAATACCGGGGGTATGATTTTGGGATCTGCCTTATTTCGAATGAATGTCGGTGGTCGTATCACCTGCTGTGGTGTTGTCTCTCAGTATGATACTGCTCGACCAGAGCCTAGCCCCAAAGGGATACCTGGACTATTGATCAACAAGCGCGTCATTATGAGAGGTTTTTTGATTTATGATTACATGGCTCGGTTTGCCGAGGGGCGTGATGTTTTGCACAAATGGCTTTCCAGCGGTGAGTTAAAAAGTTTGACGGATCGAGTGCAAGGGCTCGAATCTGCCCCAGGCGCATTCGTCAATTTGCTTGCTGGTGGCAATATTGGAACTCGAATTGTTGAATTGACTTAAATTTAAAGGATGCCACTGAATCATGAAAAAAACTAAGCTAAATTTTATTGCGGGAGAGTGGCTGGACGGCGCTAGCGCCGCAGATAATATTAACCCGTCAGATACCTCGGATATTATTGGTGAGTATGCGCATGCCAGTGCGGCTCAGACTGAGCAAGCAATTGATGCTGCGCGTCAAGCCTCGTCGGCGTGGGGGAATTCATCGATACAGAATCGTAGTGATATGTTGGACAATATCGGCAGTGAAATTCTGCGGCGCAAAGAAGAGATAGGCGAGTTGGTATCTCGCGAAGAAGGTAAAACACTGCCTGAAGGTATTGGTGAGGCCACGCGAGCGGGTCAGGTTTTTAAGTTTTTCGCTGGCGAAGCGCTGCGCCCCGGTGGAGAATTTATTGATTCTATTCGACCCGGTCTAGATGTGTCTATAACCCGCGCTCCGATGGGTGTTGTAGGTCTGATACTGCCGTGGAATTTTCCAATTGCTATCCCTGCTTGGAAAATTGCACCTGCACTGGCTTATGGTAATGCTGTGGTGTTCAAGCCTGCTGAATTGGTTCCTGCCACCGCTCATGTTTTGGCCGAAATCATCGTCAATGCCGGTGTTCCCGATGGGGTATTCAATCTTGTTATGGGCAGTGGCGCAGAGGTGGGCGCGACCATCGTCAATCACCCCATAGTTAATGCCATTAGTTTCACCGGTTCTGTTCGCACAGGACGCGGTATTGCCATAGCGGCGGCGTCTCGCATGGCCAAAGTGCAGCTTGAGATGGGCGGGAAAAACCCGCTTATTGTGTTGGATGACGCCGACTTATCCAAAGCTGTCGAATGTGCCGTCAACGGCGCCTACTTTTCTACCGGGCAGCGCTGTACCGCATCAAGCCGTTTAATTGTTACCGAGGGAATCCATGATAAATTTGTAGCAGCTGTCAGCGAACGCATGGAAAACTTGACCGTAGATCATGCACTTAAAGCGGGCACTGATATTGGTCCTGTGGTCGATCAACGCCAGTTGCAGCAAAATCTCGACTATATTCAGGTCGGTATTAACGACGGTGCCAATCTGGTGTGTGGTGGTGAGCAGGTCTCTCGTGATACGCAGGGTTTCTTTATGACACCGGCGCTATTCACTGAGACGAATAACAAGATGAGAATCAACCGTGAAGAGGTGTTTGGCCCTGTGGCTACGGTCATTCGTGTCAAGGATTATGATGAGGCCCTGGCAACTGCTAATGACACTGAGTTTGGTTTGTCATCTGGTATTGTGACGACGTCCCTGAAGTATTCGAGCCACTTTAAGCGCCATATTCAGTCTGGGGTCGCATCAGTCAATGTGCCTACAGCCGGCGTTGATTACCATGTTCCCTTTGGAGGCACCAAGAACTCCAGTTATGGTTCGCGAGAGCAGGGAAGCTATGCCAAAGAGTTCTACACTTCGGTAAAGACTGCTTACACACTACCCTAAGACTCTGATAAGGCAAACTTTTTTGGTTTCGCTACTCCACTGAACAGTATACCTGACTAACGCTTAGGAGAAGTGCTAGGCGGCGCAACGATATACCAACTAGGTTTTGGATAACCAATTACTGCGAACATTTCTCGCCAGACAGATTGCAAAACATCAATTTAGAACAGATGCCATCGAACGGCTATAACACAACCGATTCAGCAACTACTGGGCGATCTACAGGGCTCGTTTGAATTGATGGTACTCTAATCGACTTTCAAAAACTTGGCTATCATTCCAGAGTACTTGCCAATCACCTTTGGCCTCAGGCCACAAAAAGACCTGACCCCAAATCAAGCGGTTACCCATATCGATTCCCGGATTTTCTACCGAACCATCTCCCGAAATTCGAAGGAGTTGCTCGGGGCTCAGCAAATCATTGGTCGCCGCTAATAAATTTTCCGATATTCGCCTGGGTGTTGTCGACATTGCCACATAACCGCCACTACCGTTTTCCCTTTGGGCTGCCCAGCTCAATGCGATCCTTGCAGGCGTCACACCGAGCTCCGAGGCGAGGTCGCAAAGCGTAGGATTATCGAGATCGGTTAGATGCTCGTGGAACCGATCTCGAGCTGGGCGATTCGGTGATCCTAACGACATATAACCAGTACATAGGATACCCTTCGATTCAAACTCGCGGCGAAGTGCGGTCTGCTGCATAAGAGGGTGCATTTCCATTTGATTACATGATGGCCGTTCGGCTATGCCCACATCACGCAGCAATAATTTCATGCAGGCTGCGGTGTGATTTGAGGTTCCGATATCGACTATCTTCCCCGCTCTTTTGGCTTTGCATAGTTCTTCCCATGTCGCCATAAACTCTTCATGGATATAGGGAACCGCAGTGGAATTACGAAATTCGGTACCCGCGCCATGCACATGCGCATTCGGCCAAGGCCAATGATTCAGGTACATGTCAATTTGGTCAATACCGAGTGCCGTTAGCGTACCCTCCAGTGCCGGCAAAACATCTTTGGGGCTCATATGACCGTTCCAAAGTTTGCCAGTAATGAAGAGATCCTCTGCCGATGAGATATACCCAAGACGCATCGATTCTTTTATGGCAGCGCCGATTAGTGCCTCATTTTCGTATGCACGAGCCGTATCTAAGTGGCGCCAACCCAAGCGAATGGCCTCTAAAGTAGCCTGATACATATGCTCTTGCGCCCAATCGGAATGGAATGTCCCAAATGCGGCGACGGGCATGGCGACGCCACTGCTCAGTCTTACCTTGTGAACGGCTTCCGGATCAATAATTTGTAGAGAGGTATCCATTATTATAGCGTTGCTCCTTGTACTTATGCCTGACGATCCAAATCGATAAACACTTTCATCGATTCAGAGGCTCGCTGGTCGATGAATTCATAAGCAGTTTGAAATTCCTCTAGGGTAAAGTGCTCTGACTCTAAGGGAGCGGTTTTAATGTCACCCGCTAACAAACTCTCCACCGCCTGCCAGTAGTCATTGTGGTGATACATCATTGTGCCAATTACATTTAATTCACTTTCGCAAACCACCGCCATATCGACTCGCGGTCTTTGTCCAAACACCGCTACGACCAAAACAGTCCCGCCTTTATTAACAGAGCTAATGGCAGCATCTAGACTTATTTGAACGCCCGCACAATCGAAAACAATATCAACGCCCTTGGATCCAAAAACACTTTCCACAGCACTCGACAAGTGGTCGACCTCTGGATTAAATACATGTGCTAGACCGCAGGCTTGGGCAATGCCAAGCCGAGTCTCTGAAACGTCACCAATCAGTACTTTGGCGCCTTTAGCCTGCGCCATCTGACCGACAAAATTGCCGATTGTGCCAGCGCCCATAACCGCGACGTTGGCGTCTCGCGAGAGACCGGCCCTCGTCATTGAATGGCTCGCTACCGCTAGTGGTTCGATGAATGCGCCTTGTTCTAGCGTAAAAGACTCTGGCAACACAATGACTTTATCGGTTTCAGTGACGAAATAGTCTTGAGCGCATCCTGGTGCCTGAAAACCTCTCACTTTTAGATTGTCACACACGTGCCAATTGCCACGACGGCATGGCATGCATTTGCCACACACCTCCTGAGGCAGTGCAGTAACCAGTTGGCCTACGCAAATGTCGGTTACATCGGCACCAATTTTAGAGACAATGCCACAATACTCATGGCCCTGAATCACTGGGTAAGAGGTAAATGGGTGCGCGCCATGCCAAACATGCACGTCGCTACCACAGATACCGATGCGCTTTACATTGATCTGAACCTGCTTAGAACCAGGTTCAGGAACCGCGGCTTCAATAATTTTTACCACGCCGGGCGCGGTCATTACAGCCTGTCTCATAGCTCACTCCTGTGCCTAATATAGCCAAAAACCTGAAAAGATGATGATAGTAAAACTGCCCTTGGACCGATGATAGATTGGACAAATCCACTATCCCCCAATCCAATCGGGTAGCCTCGGGGTAGCGCCTCTCTCTGAGCAGACATAGGACGACACATCAATTGCAAAATTCGCGATCTCTGTAAGCGATTGGTTTTTTAGCAACCCGATGATCAACGCGGCGGTGAAGGCATCACCTGCCCCCACAGTGTCCACAACAGTTGTCGGTACACTAGGCACATTGACCGCTTCACTATGATGTATTAACACAGCGCCCGCTGAACCTTGTGTCAGTGCGATCGTGCTAATTTGATAGTCATCTTGGAGCCTTTTCAATACATCAATGCTATCCCCCGAAATTGAGAGAATTTCGGCGATAATGCACAATTCCAGGTCATTCAACTTTAAGACATTAGATAACTTGAGTGATTGAATCAGAGTACCAGGTTCGTAAAATGGCGCTCGGACGTTCATATCAAACACTTTAAGCGCATCCGCTGAGGTGGCACCGATAAATTTTTGGATGGTTTCACGAGAAGTATTTCCACGTTGAGCTAGACTGCCAAAGCATATTGCATCAACGTTAGCGGCGAGGTCTCGCCAGCGTTCAGACCAAACAATATTATCCCAAGCAGAATTGGCAGAAATATTGAATAACGGTTGACCTGAATCGTCTAACTTTACGGTGACGGTGCCCGTGGGAGCGTCAGTTATTTGAATCTCAGAGACGTCGACATGTCGTTGCTCTAAAAAATTAACGGCCTCGCGTCCATGCTGATCATCACCTAATGCACTGATCAACTTCACGTCGCCAGAAGCGCCCAGTAAGCCTGCAGCTGTGCAGGCCATATTAGCCGGCGCGCCACCAAAATAATTACCATCTGGGAAAAGATCCCAGAGCACCTCGCCCAATCCAATGATTCTAAAATACGGTGTCATTCGGCTCTACTTTTAATAATAAGCTTCGATAAGTCCTTACTCCAAGAGACTTGGCAGTTCAGACGACCTTATAGTCACCACCCTAGCATTCGACATCGATGCCAGCTTAGTGAGGCGCAATAGAGAGTTAACAACCGCCCCTTAGTATCAGATATCCATTGAAATACTCTGCTGATATTCGCGCTGACTGTCAATCTAGCCGACGATCTTAAATCAAATACTCCCCCAAATTTTATGGTTGTGCAGCTGATTACAATTTTCTTAAATTGTCGAGTATGAATCGACACGGATGAGGTACAAGGCTGTCATCGGTCAAGCGATGTGTGGGCTATAAATTTTGTGCATGCAAACAATAATCCACAAAGCTATTTTTGGAGGATGGTTAGCGTTATGGGAGAGTTAGGGCGACATGATGGATGAGATTAAGACCAGCGATAGCACTTTTATTTTTTAAATTAATTGATCCTCTGGGGTATGTTGTTCGGTTAAAAATACGGGGGGATTCCCTCTATTACAAACATGCTTTGTAATTACTGTTCCGCAGATCACGCGTATAATCGTCAAATCCCCAGTGTTGGCCGCCATAGTTTTTGTACAAGGGTGGGTGCACGAAAGCTTCGCTAGTCGGAATGTCCCGATTGAGCTGTGGCGAACTCCTGTTGTTATACAGTAGGCTGCCAGAGGTATATATCATTGTGCGTGATAATCAATTATTTGTATCATTAAAAATTAAGGATTTCCAACTTCTTTGGATTTCCAGTGCATTTGCAGCCTTTGGTTTGCAGATGCGAGCTATTGCGCAAGGATGGCTGATTTACGAATTGACCCAATCGCCTATGGCGCTCACCTGGGTAATGCTGTCTTTTGTCGTACCGTCGGCTATCTTCTCGCTAGTTGGCGGGGTGATCGCTGATCGTATAAGCAAAAAAAACATTATGATCTTCGCTAGATTGTTTAACGCGATGGCAACCTGCGTGCTGGCATATATTACTTTTATTGGTGAAGTGACTTTCTGGGATTTTATTTATTTTGGTATTTTTAATGGTGCTATTGGCTCGCTTAGCATACCTGCTAGCTTCTCAATCGTGCCGGAAATAGTACGTAAGGAAAACTTAGTTAACGCTACTGCTTTGCAGACGTCGACCTTTAACCTAGCCAGTATTATCGGTCCGATCCTCGCTGGTGCTATTATTGCCATACTGTCTGATGGTGATACTAGTTCTACCTACAGTGTTGGATTGGTGTTCTTTGTTATTTCGGGAATGTTTTTTTTAGCCGCGTTCTTGACCATGTTCATTGATCACCAAGGTAAGCCAGAGAATTCACCGACGACCTCGTTTACAGAGGATCTTCGAGAGGGCCTGCATTTTATTCGAACTGAGAAACTGGTTCTAGGTTTGATGGTTATGGGATTGGTACCATCCGCCTTCGGCAAATCTTTGCACTTTTTATTACCAGCATTTAATCAGGATGTCATCGGGGGTGGGCCAGACGAATTGGGTATGCTTACTGCGGGAATGGGTATCGGAGCACTTTTTGGTTCGATACTACTCGCAAGGCTCGGTAATTTTAAAGCCAAAGGTTTCATGCTTTATAGGTTTGCCTATGGTTGGGCGGCGGCTATTGCTCTTTTTACTCTAACGGGAAATCTTATCATCGCTATCGTGTTGGGAGCCGTTACCGCTTTTTTCAGTTCCCTCTTTGGCTCGCTCCAAATGAGCATCACCCAAATGGTGACACCCCAGTATATTCGTGGTCGTGTTATGAGCCTTATTATGGTAATGAGCGGGATTATGCCATTAGCCGTCATTCCGGTTGGCGCCATCGCCGAATATTTTAGCATTGTAACCGCTTTTGTATTTGCCGCGATGATGCTTGCGCTATCTGCTTGGGTGCTGCATTGGGTTTTCCCCGATCTCAAAGGCATTGATTAGCGCCGTTAACCGCCGATTTATAAGAGACGTTGGGTTGACTTGTTATTTAGGCGTTGTTTGAATCCCGTCAGCACCACTTGGACATAATGGTCTGATTGTCTGAGAGAGAGTTTTAGTTCATCGTTTACCCGAAGGGGAAAACGATGATGCCAATTAAGGACGAATGTTTCATGGGTATCTGCGGCAGGCATCTTTCTTCATTCAAGAATGATTATGCCAAACTATCTAAAATACTACCTAATGATGCAAATCCATCTGTAATGCATACCTCCAGATACTATAAATATCATACGCACAAAAAAGCTCTCCGTGCCCCCTAAAGGCTTACGAGATTAGAGATTAATTTAAAATAAATTTAGCAGGAATTAACAGATTTAGAACAAAAAAGCCCCTGCAGTCTATTGAATACAGGGGCTTCAGAGTATGATTGGTACCAGTGGCCGGACTCGAACCGGCACTCCCGAAGAAACCAGATTTTGAATCTAGCGTGTCTACCAATTCCACCACACTGGCAATTTTCCGCACAGTTTCATGCAGGCGGCGATTATAGCAGTGATCAATAGAGGGTCAACCGATTTAACCCTGTCAGTTAATGAAATAAGTAGTGTATTTTTTGCTATGAATTATTTGGCGCTTTTGCGTTAATTTCTATACCCTTGCTGGCCCATAACCAAAGGCTATAGCTAATTGACATGCGCCGTGACCATTTTCAATTTAATCTTCCCAACGAGCTGATCGCTCGGCAGCCGACGGAGCAACGCCAGGGCAGTCGATTACTGTTTCTTGATGGTGCCCAGAATATTGTAAAACACCAGCAGTTCATTAATTTCACAAGTCATTTAAAAGTGGGTGATCTTATTGTTTTTAATAATACTAAAGTTATTCCTGCGCGACTTTATGGGCAAAAGGCCAGCGGTGGAAAAATAGAAGTCTTGGTAGAGCGGCTCGTCGATGCGTACTCTGTGTATGCTCATGTGCGTGCCAGCAAGTCGCCAAAACCGGGTAATCAAATTATTTTTTCAGATAGTTTTTCTGCTGAGATGATCGGCAGAGAGGAAGGATTATTTGAATTAAGGTTCAACCAGCCTGTATTGAAAATTTTAGAGGCCATTGGTCATATGCCTCTGCCGCCTTATATCGATCGAGAGGACACAGACGCGGACAAATCTCGTTATCAAACTGTTTATGCAGACCAGTTGGGCGCGGTTGCTGCGCCAACAGCTGGACTTCACTTTGATGCAAAGATGTTGGCAGATATTGAAGAGATGGGAGTATCAATTGCGTTTGTGACTTTGCATGTAGGAGCAGGAACTTTTCAGCCAGTACGAGCGGATAATATTCTTGACCATCAAATGCACTCAGAATGGTTAGAGGTAACTCAAGAAGTGGCTGACCAGGTTTCGACAACTAAAGCTAAGGGTGGCCGAGTTATTGCAGTGGGCACCACTAGTGTGCGTTGCTTAGAGACAGCGGCGCAAAATGGTCAAATAGCGACGTTTGAGGGTGACACTAACATTTTCATATACCCCGGATACAAGTTCAATGTGGTTGATGGCTTGCTAACCAATTTTCATCTGTCGGAATCAACATTAATCATGTTAGTCAGCGCATTTGCAGGTTATCAGCCTATAATGGCGGCTTATCAAGAGGCCATTGCTGAGCGCTATCGTTTCTTTAGCTATGGCGATGCCATGTTTTTACTTCACAACCCCAATGCTGATCAGGATATACCGCAATGAGTCGCGAATGTTTTATGCAATTTAAGGTGTCGGCCACCGATGGAAAAGCGCGTCGAGGTGAGATGCAGTTTCCTCGTGGTAAGGTGCAGACGCCAGCGTTTATGCCTGTCGGGACCTATGGGACGGTCAAGGGTATGTTGCCGCGTGATATTGTTGAGATTGGTGCTGAGATGATTCTTGGCAATACTTTTCATTTAATGTTGCGGCCGGGTACTGAAGTGATCAAAGCCCACGGCGATTTACATGACTTTACTCAGTGGCAGGGCCCGATTCTTACCGACTCCGGTGGCTTTCAAGTATTCAGTTTAGGCGACATGAGTAAAATCACCGAAGAGGGTGTTAAGTTTAAGTCACCCATCGATGGTAGCCCTGTATTTATTGATCCAGAGACCTCTATTCAGGTGCAGCGGGATCTGGGTAGTGATGTGGTAATGATTTTTGATGAATGTACCCCATATCCTGCCACTGAAAAAGAAGCTGGGGTGTCCATGCAGTTGTCACTGCGTTGGGCGCAACGCAGCAAAGATGCTCATGGTGACAGTCCATCGGCACTGTTTGGTATTGTTCAGGGTGGTATGTACGAGTCGCTGCGTGATCAATCACTAGCAGGGCTGGTGGATATTGACTTTGATGGTTTCGCTATCGGCGGTTTGTCAGTCGGTGAGCCAAAAGACGATATGCTTCGAGTGCTTGATCACCTTGCCGATACTATGCCTGCAGATAAACCACGCTACCTTATGGGTGTTGGTAAACCTGCTGATTTAGTAGAGGGAGTCCGCCGTGGCATTGATATGTTCGACTGTGTAATGCCCACCCGAAATGCGCGCAATGGCCACCTTTTTACCAGTACCGGAGTGATTAAGATACGCAATGCAAGGCATCGTCATGACACGGCAACTCTGGATGCCGAGTGCGACTGTTATACCTGTACCAACTTTAGTCGTGCTTATTTACATCATCTTGAAAAGTGTGGAGAAATGCTCAGCTCGCAGTTAAATACTATTCATAACTTACGTTTTTACCAAAGCCTAATGGCGGGTTTGCGTAATGCAATTGCCGAGGGTCAATTAGATGCCTTTGCTGATGAGTTTTACAGAAAACAAGCAATTGGTGATGGCGGGGGTTTAAATCCCTGAATCTGCCCCTATTTAATAAGGATGTCGTTATAATGCGCCCCGAGAACAAAAGGATCGATTGACCCATGTTAAACAAGTTTCCTCTATGGAAGAATTTGATGATTCTTCTGGTGATTACCTTCGGCTTTGTCTATGCCGCTCCAAACTTCTATCCTGCTGATGCGGCGGTGCAGTTATCTGGCCAAAGTGGCGCTATGGTGATTGATGAGAGTGTTCTAGCAAAGGTTGAGAGCGCTCTTAATGAAGGGGGCATAGAGTACTTTGGCAGTGAGTCTGACGGCGAGAGTGCCTTAGTACGTATTGCCGATAAAAAGCTTCAATTACGCGCCAAAGAAGTTATTCAAGCAGAGATGGGTGGCGATTACATTGTTGCTCTTAATTTGGCACCAACCACACCGCAATGGCTGAGTAATTTGGGTGGCACACCGATGAAGCTGGGTCTTGATCTGAGTGGTGGCGTACACTTTTTACTCGAGGTTGATCTTGATTCGGCAGTAACAGTGCGACTGGAAGGCGACCTGGAAGATATCAAGGCGTCTCTGCGCGAAGAGCGCGTTCGCTATCGCAGCTTTGAATTACGAGGACGGCAGATTATTGGTCAGTTCCGCGATGTAGAGCAGGTAGAAAAAGCCAATACTATAATTCGCACTAACTACAGAGACATGCAGCCGCTCAATGCACCTGGGCAAAACCCGTTATCTATTGTGCTTAATCTCAGTGAAGTAGCCACCAGTCTTCTTGAAGACAATGCCATTAAACAAAACCTGACGTCATTGCGTAACCGCGTGAATGAACTCGGTGTGTCCGAACCACTGGTATCTCGTCAGGGTAAAAATCGTATTGTGGTTGAATTGCCCGGCGTTCAAGACACCGCGGAGGCAAAGCGAATTATTGGCAAGACAGCAAATCTTGAGTTTCGTCTAGAGTCAGATGGGCGGGGGGGCGAGCGCTTTGACTTTCGCAATCCTGCGGGTCAAGGGCCAGATGCCATGCTTGAGAAGAAAGCGGTTATATCCGGCGAGAATGTCACTGATGCACGTGCCAGCTTTGACGAAAATGGACGGCCGCAGGTTAGCATAACGCTTGACTCAAAAGGCGGCTGGCAGATGGGTCATGCCACTCGTGATAACATTGGTCGACGACTTGGCGTGTTGTTTATTGAGTATAAAACTAAGCTGGAGAAATCGATCGATGAAACCGGCGAGGTAGTCATTACCCCGGTACCCTTTGTCGAGAAGCATATTATTAGTTTGGCGACGGTTCAATCGCAGTTGGGTAAGCAGTTTCGCATCACCGGCCTTGATGGTCAGCGTGAATCCTCCGAATTAGCCCTATTGTTGCGCGCCGGTGCTTTGGCTGCGCCAATGTATATTGTTGAAGAGCGCACCATCGGACCGTCACTGGGTGCAGATAACATTGAGATGGGTGTGAAGTCAGTCACCGTCGGTATGGCAATGGTGTTGTTATTTATGGTGGTTATCTACCGAGCATTTGGACTAGCGGCCAATGTTGCTCTAACAATGAATCTACTGCTTTTGGTGGCCTTTATGTCACTATTGGGCGCCACCTTAACCTTGCCGGGTATTGCCGGTATCGTCTTAACAGTGGGCATGGCGGTTGATGCCAATGTACTGATCTTTTCGAGAATTCGCGAGGAACGTAAAGCGGGTGCCACAGTGCAGAGCGCCATCAGCGCCGGTTATGACCGTGCCTTTGTATCAATTTTAGATGCTAACATCACTACGTTGATTGTAGCCTTAATTTTATTCTTGATCGGATCTGGTCCGGTACAAGGTTTCGCCGTCACGCTATCAATTGGTATTTTGACATCAATGTTTACTTCCATTGTCATGACGCGCGGACTGGTGAATCTCGTAGTTGGTGGCCGTAAAATCGATAAGCTTTGGATATAAGGAAAAGATGATGACAGAGTTAAAAGTTTATAACTTTATGGGCATTCGCAAATATGCGGTGATCTTCTCAGCAATTTTGCTGACTGTTTCTGCATGGTCGCTCTATAGCCAGGGTCTGGTGTTAGGCTTGGATTTCTCTGGCGGTACTCAGATTGAGGTTGGCTATGACAGCCCAGCAGATGTCAGTAAGCTGCGGGAAAAGTTGGAAAGTGCTGGGTTTAAAAACCCTGTGGTTGTGCACTTTGGTTCAGAAACCGATGTATTGATCCGCCTCCAGGGTGAGCCTGACCAAAAGCTAGCCGAACAAATGGTCGAGGTTCTGAAAACCGATGGGCAAGAGATTGATCTGCGCCGTGTTGACTTTGTAGGCCCGCAAATTGGTGAGGAACTGCGTGAGGACGGCGGTCTAGGCATGCTTGCTGCATTGGCGGTGGTGATGCTCTATGTGGCTGTGCGTTTCCAGCTAAAATTTTCGGTGGGTGCAGTGTTAGCGCTCGCTCATGATGTGATTATTACCTTAGGTATTTTCTCATTGGCTAGACTTGAGTTTGATCTTACGGTGTTGGCAGCGATCCTAGCGGTGGTGGGTTATTCTCTCAATGATACGATCGTAGTGTCAGACCGAATACGTGAGAATTTCCGTAAGATTCGTAAGGCGTCTTCTATCGAAGTCATCAACGAATCGTTGTCACAGACTTTGTGGCGAACCATCAATACCTCAGCAACGACGATGTTGGTATTGCTATCACTGTTCTTTATGGGTGGTGAATTAATTCATAACTTTGCGATTGCGCTGATGATAGGCGTGGGGATTGGAACTTATTCTTCGATCTATGTCGCTGCTACTGTCATGCTTGCACTTAATGTCGATCGAGAAGACTTGCTAGAGACGGTTGAAGGTGAATTGGTAGACGATCTACCATAGGTCGCACTAGGTAGCATAAATAAGGCTCTCACTGTTGCAGTGAGAGCCTTATTTTTTTAAGTTCTTTTTAAGTTCTTTTTAAGTTCTTTTTAAGTTCTTTTTAAGTTCTTTTTAAGTTCTGGAAATATTCAAAAATATCTTGGGGATCACTCTGTCGGGCAGATCGCCAACGATCATTAGTCTCTAAATTTATGGGCTCGCCCTTTAAATCTAAAACAATTACCCGCGGAATCCCCTCTTGAGATGGGAGCCCCAAAGGCTCCATCAAAGACATGTTGCGATCGTACTCACCAACGTCTATTCGCATTATGGCAAAGTGTTCATCCAGATAACTCTCAAAGGTGGGTAAGCGCAATATTGCATCTAAACACTGGGCATCAGGACACCAGTTGGCGCCAAACAAAAATAATGGCTGTTTCTCCTCATTCAGCGTGTTCGTTATAAAGTTATCTAACGTATCTTTACTGACATCAGTTCCATCATAAAGACTAGGCATTATTACTGGCATTTGGTCATTATTATTTAGTTTAATCATTGCGATTACTTCCACCAAGGATAAAAAGACGGCATGTCGGTAGAGGCTTTTTGGGTGAAGTTGGGTGCACGTTTGTCTAAGAACGACTGTACGCCCTCTTTTCCGCTGTTTTGACTAGCATAATAGATCGCCAAAGAGTCCACTTCATGTGCTTTCATTGGGTGGTCTTGTGCTGAGTTTCGATACATCATTTGCCGGGTAAGAGCCATAGAGACTTGGCTAAAATTGACCATTCTAGCGGCCAGCGCATAGGCTTTATTCAGAAGGTCTTCTGGCGCATAAACGGCTTTTACAAAACGTTCTTTAAGCAGTGTTTCTGCACTTAATATTTCAGCGGTATAACACCATTCTAGGGCAGTTTGCATACCGACTAATCGTGGCAAAAACCAGCTAGAGCAGGCTTCCGGTGTAATACCTATCTTGTTAAATACAAAACCTACTCTGGCTTTCTCAGAGGCAAGACGGATATCCATGGCACAGGCCATGGTAGCGCCAATGCCCACTGCAGCGCCATTGATAGCACCAATAATAGGTTTCTTGCAGTCATACATGGCCAGTACGACACGCCCACCAGAATCTCGTACGCCATCTTCAATTTCCGTTTCATGGGAGCGCTCACGCATATCTTGCAATGTTGGGTTTAGCGACTCATTTAAGCCAAATACGTTACCTGCACTATTTAAATCCATACCGGCACAAAATGCTTTGCCGGCTCCAGTAATGACAATTGCACCGACGGCATCGTCATCACTGGCCCTGCTGAACGCATCAATCAGTTCGTGACTCATTTCTGTAGTGAAAGCGTTCATATGATCGGGACGTGATAGGGTCAGTGTTAATATAGAATCTTGAGTAGTGTAATCGATCGTTTTATACTTCATTGTTCGGAATCCCATGGTTAAAGAGTCACTGTTTGACACAGTATATCGATCAAACAGAACAAGTTTAAGCGGTATTTATAAGCTTTTCAGAGATATCCAAAAGTAGGATTTTTCTTTATCTATCCCCGCTAGGGTATGCTCCGAGGGATACGATTGCTCTATAATCAACGGCATTGAAAAGCTGCAGAGTAGATAACGAGATGTTAAAAAAATTATTCAAAACCCATGATCGAGCCAAACATCAGCAATTCTATAATCGTGCTGGTGTGACCAAAGAGCAGTTTGATGCTCATTGGATGCCTTTTTCAGGTAATCGTGAGTTTAAAAAGAATCCACGAATGATTGTTTCTGCTGAGGGTAGTTACATCACCGCTGCCGATGGACGAAAAGTGTTCGATGGTTTGTCTGGGCTTTGGACAACGGGTTTGGGGCACTGCCGGCCGGAGATTAGCAAGGCTATTGCTGAGCAGACATCGACTCTAGACTTTTTTAGTGGCTTTCAATACGGGCATCCAAAGTCCTTTGAACTTGCTGAGCGCATTACCCAATTTATGCCGAAAGGTCTTAACCGCGTTTTTTATACAGGGTCTGGCTCTGAGAGTGCTGATACCTCGCTCAAAATGGCTCGGGCTTACTGGCGCAAGAAAGGATTGGCGTCTAAAACACGCTTGATTGGTCGAGCCAAAGGTTATCATGGGGTGAACTTCGGTGGCATTAGTGTCGGTGGTATTGTGGGTAACCGTGCAACCTTTGGACAGACCCTTGAGTCTGATCATCTAGCTCATACCATGCTGCCAGAGAACGTATTCAGTAAAGGTATGCCCGAGAGGGGTGCTCATCTAGCCGATGAACTATTAGCGATGATTGCTCTGCATGATGCCAGTAATATCGCAGCGGTTATTGTCGAACCAATGGCGGGATCTGCCGGAGTAATACCGCCTCCAGTGGGCTATTTAAAGCGGCTCAGAGAAATCTGTGATCAGAATCAAATATTATTGATCTTTGATGAAGTTATTACTGCCTTTGGTCGAGTGGGAGCTGCCACGGCTGCCGAAGAGTACGGCGTGGTGCCCGATATGATCAATATAGCTAAACAGCTTACCAATGGTTCCGTGCCAATGGGCGCAGTGATCGCTAAACAAGAAATTCATGACACCTTCATGGATGGTGGCGGTGCAGACTATATGATTGAGTTCCCCCATGGGTATACCTACTCAGGACATCCATTGGGTTGTGCTGCGGGACTGGCAACTCTAGATCTTCTTGAGAAAGAGCATAGTTTTGAGCAGGTTGCGACGATGGCGCCGATATTGGAGAAGGCAATACACAGTTTACGTGGCACCAAGCATGTTGTTGATATTCGTAATTATGGGGCAGCGGCAGGTATTACGTTGGCATCATTGTCTGGGGAGCCAGCCAAACGTCCTTTTGAGGCGGCGATGAAGTGTTGGGAGAAAGGGTTTTATGTTCGCTATGGCGGCGACACCCTTCAGTTGGGATTACCGTTTGCTACTACGCCTACCGAGATTGACTCGATAATCAATGCCATAGGAGAGGCTGTTAGCGAGATCGATTAAGTATCTCGCTAGATTCTCTTTGCCTTTGGCGTCTAATTACTTGGAGTTATCAGTATCGGTAGCGTCTTCGGGCGCTTTATCTTCCTCAAGTAGACTGGAATCCCATCGGTATATTTTCTTAATCAAACACCGATCTGTTCCTGAAAAACCATTGGAAACAATAATTTCGTCGCCACGGGTTAGACACGACGATCCGCGTGTTCGAGTGGCGATGTTATTCATGGCGTTAGATACATCGCAGACACCTGACAAATCTAGTTTGTATTCATCTTTTATACCTTTGGTCAAGATAACTGACTGCCGTTGCCCTCTGAGTTCACGCCAACCATTGATTGAACGGGCAAAACAAATTTGTTTCACAGCGTTACCTTGTCGCACATCGACAAGCTCTGGTTCAGGATCAGTGGCTACAGTAGACGCGCAGGAAGCAATCAACAGTAGGATCGAAAGGGGGGTAAGTTTGCTAATCATTTTGATCTCCGCGGACTATATGAACATCTCGCCATGTGAACCTTTGAATGGATATTCTAATCCCTAATAGCAGAATAGCTTTCAAAGTCATTGATAATAATTTCACCATCTTTCATAACAAACACTGGGTTCTCTAGGGCGCTTATATCCTCTAGTGGGTTTCCAGATACTGCAATAATATCGGCCAATTTATTAGCTTCAATGCTACCTAGCTTGTCATCCCACTGCAGTAGTTCAGCGCCGACAATAGTGCCAGCTTTAATGGCATCCATAGGGCTTAAGCCCGCCTCGATCAGTGTGGCAAATTCTCGCGCGCATACGTGTGATTGAATGGCATAGCCACATAGATCTGATCCAACAGTAATTTTCACTCCTGCGTTGTAAGCCTTACCAATCATCTTCAGCCACTCGTCTCTAAAGGAGGTATAAAACTCATCGTTTTTACTCTGCGCTAGTAACTTGCCACTGTTAGCATAGTAGTCACCAATGTAGATCGTTGGAACATAAAAGGTTTGGTGTTTTACCATTAGGGCGATAGATTCTTCATCAAGATAACTGCCATGCTCTATAGATCTTGCCCCAGCAATAATGGCTTGATTTATGCCTTCTGTGGCATGGGCGTGAGCGGCTACGGGAATGTTGTGTCTGGATGCTTCATCAATTGCAGCGGCCAATTCTTCAGGACTAAATGATACGTTTCTTGGATTATCGCCCACCGACATGAAAGCACCCGTGACCATTATTTTTATCCAATCTGATCCATACTTGATTTCTTTGCGGATTGCCTTGCGAATTTCATCTGGCCCATCGGCGATTAAGCCATCAGCGATAACAGTTTGTTCTGGTGAAAAATAGTTAACATCGCCACCACCACCGGTAATGGAAATATAATGCGCGGCACCGGTAAGACGAGGGCCAATAAATACGCCGCTGTCGATTACCTTGCGAATATCTTGATTAGCATAATAAACATCGCCATCACCCATTACTCTTATAGTTGTCCATCCCGCTCTCAGCAGGCGTTGCAGGTTCTTTAGGCCCAAGAGTGCTTTGTAGGCCGAGGATGCCTGTAAATGCGCATTCTGGTAGTCGCTTTTGTACAGCAGGGGGTGCTCGTGGGCATTAATCATTCCTGGCATCAAGGTTGTGCCTGAGAGGTCAATTTTAATCGCCTCTTCTGGGATATGGTCGATATTTATGACGGCCACAATTTGATTACCAGTAACTATCACCGCTTTGTCTTGCAAAACGTTATTCGCTTTTCCGTCGATAAGCCCGTCAGCAACAAGGGCATAGGTCTTTGCTTCTGATGTTGAAAGATAACCAACTGTTATCACTAAAAGTATGAACTGACGGAAGATTAGAGAGTGCATAGTCACGTTTTCCATTGAGTTATACCCCGATTATAAACTCTTTTATCAGAGTCGGCTAAACCGGTAATTCCAATGGCTTTTTGAGATCGCAAGACACACTCTAAAGTCTGCTTTTGTGGACATTGTTAGCAGTCCATGAGGTATACTTTAGGCTGGTTAAAAGTAAGAAAAATCTGGGAAATTACCTATGGCAATTAAACTACCGACGCTTATTGCGACATCTGTAGTTCGAGGCAGCCAGCAGGGCGAAAGCCATGGTGGTGTTTACACCATTGATTTTGAGAAACAAAAGCTTGAGCAGCATGTTGATTGGAATACCAGTGAAATTGATTTCGCGGGTCGAGGTGCGGATCGAGGTTTGCGTGGCATTAATGTTGATAAAAACGATATCTGGATCGCCGCCTCAGACGAACTTTTTTGTTATGATAAAGAGTTTGCTGTTCAAACCTCATGGCGCAACCGCTATCTCAATCACTGCCATGAAATATGCCGTGTCGATCGAATCTTGTTTTTAACATCCACTGGGCATGATGCTCTTCTGGCTTTTGACTTGGATAAAAAGGTATTTGTGTGGGGCTTTCATGTGCAAAAGCAGTTAGGCAAATGGGGTGGTTTCGCCTTTGATCCTCAGACTCCAAATGGTCCTAGAGCCTTTAATGATCTGCATATTAACATGGTGCATGTTGACTCTACCGGAATCTATCTCAGTGGTTTGAAGACCGAAGCTCTGTTGCATATTGATGATCAAAACAAAGTGACTGAGGTGTGCAGTTTACCCTCAGGAACACATAACGCACGTCCGTTTAACGGCGGCATTATTTTCAACGACACCGCGAGTGATTGTTTGCGCGTTGTTCCGCGTGAAGGCGCAGGACAGGCCTTTCAAATTCGCGGCTATGATCCGGCTGATATTCAGTTTGCGGGTATCGATGACTCCAAAATTGCCCGTCAAGCGTTTGGACGTGGTCTTTGTGTGATTGATGACCGCTTTATTGCGGGTGGCTCATCACCGTCAACGGTGACCTTATATGATTTACAAAGTAAGCAAATGGTGGCGTCGGTGAATGTGACTATGGACATACGTAATGCTATTCATGGACTAGCTGTTTGGCCCTATTAAGCAGGCTATCAGTTGCCCAATAAAAAAGGCTGGTTTTCACCAGCCTTTTTTGTTTTAGCGATATTTTAACCGCCACCAAATTTCCTAATAAAACGAATACCATATTCTCTAGGTCGGTTGGTATACAGTGTTTGAACGTGCATTCTGCCTTCGTCCACATTTTGCTGTGTATAACCGCCCTGACTTGCTTGAGAATATATTGCTCTCTCATCTGTAATGTTATTAAGAAATAGCGATATTTCCCAGACATCCCCTTGCATGCCAACACTGAAATCACCTATATCGTAAGAGGGGTTAGTCCATGAAGGATTTGGGTTTGTTGATCCATCTTCATACATGCGCGGAGTCATCTGTAGAGATGATAAGCGTTCACCACTATATGACCACTGTAGTCGAGCATATGCGTTTGCATTCAACGACGGGACAGTCCAGTTATAGGTAGCCCATATACCACCGGTATACTCTGGTGTTAATGGGAGTCGCGTGCCTGAATCAACGTAGAGATCGCCCAATTCTAAGACAGTGTCAGTTTCAGCCTCCAACCACTCCATATTCATGCCTAGAGAGATATTATCAGTAGGATTCCAATCAAACTCTGCGTTCACACCATTAATATGTGCGTCACCAGCATTGAATACACCCACTTGATAAGGTTGTCCGCAAATACCTGGAATCTTGTCGACAGACTCATCATCACAAGGGCCAAAGGAGGGGTCAATCAGTTCATACTGGTAATCGTCCCATTGCATAGCAAAAGCGGTTACAGACAAGGTTGCGGTGTCCTCAGCAAAAGAGCCCTTATAACCGGCCTCATAGTTAATCATTTTGTCCGCTTCATACTGCTGCGGAAAAGCAGCATCGCCACGTTGGCGGTTGGTGCCGCCAGGTCGATATCCGACGGTCCAAAGAGCATAAACCATGCTGTCTTCATCTAGGTTATAACGTACCGAAATCTTGGGAACAAATTCTTTTGTGGCACCAATCATTCTGGTAATGCCGTTTGCAAAATTTGGGTCCGCATCCAGATTTCCTGTTGGATGCTCTTCATAGTAATCGACAACATCTTCTCTATCGAAATACCTAGCGCCAACGGTTATATCTGTTGCGTCATTAAGATGCCAGGTTAACTCCCCAAAAATTGCTGATTGTTCAGCATTGGAAATGCTCTTAGAGTACCAAGTTTCTGTTGCATCAGGATAAGACTCTCCGCTTGCCCATTCATAATAAGCTAATGCGATTGAGTCTTGGTATAGACTTCCTGCAACCCCAGGAGTAGTTTGTCGGCCATTTTCATTAGCGGTCACGTAGCCAAAGTGCTCTACCCATCCGTAGGAACTATCCTCGTAAAAGGCGCCGACTAGCCAATCATAAGTCTCACCTTGATTAGATAGACGAACTTCCTGACTAAACCGATCTGCGGTCTCCACTTCATAAAATGCCGCTAAGTAGTCACCTTCAACGGTGGGAGCATGGCAATAGTTGCCCGCCGCATACATGAATCCTTGACCACCACTGGTTGCTAAGTAGTAGGGTGCATAATAGGCCGCATCTCCCGCGTACTCAATGCAGTAATAAGCTGAGTAGGATTTATGGTAGTTAGTAATATCTTGATTAAACGACAGATCTTGATCGTAATATGAAGTCGCAGAAACCAGCTGTGCAAAACCAAGATCGGCTTCAATCACTAAAGAACTCATGTTGTAGTCAGTTTTATAAAATTCTTCGTTATATCGAATAGTTTGTAGATCACCCACATTGGGATCAAAACCGCTGTAGGAACCGGAATCTGTTTTTTGTTGAATATGAGTCAAATCAGCAGACCACTGGTCGTTTATTTCCCAGCGAAGCGCTGCGCGCCAACCAGTCACTTTATGATCATTGATGTCTTCTGCCACAACATCGGCATTATCAAGTGTCCCCCACCCGGAAGGTGAGCGGCCATATAAAGCATCAGCCTTTAGATCATTGGTGATAGTTTTGCCGTAAACGTTGTCTATAAAACCGCCATCTTTGGCATCAAATGCAACGAATCGCGCTGCCAGCTTATCTTCAATCAGAGGGATGTTGACAACAATAGAACCATCATGACTGCCTTTACCTTCTGAACTGTCGCGAACGCTGATATCCAGTATTAACTCAGACACATTCATTTCTGGTTTGTTGGTGATAATTTTTAGTGTGCCAGCTTGAGAGTCCGCACCATAAAGCGTTCCTTGGGGGCCAGCTAAGGCTTCGATTCGTGCAATATCTACCATTCTCACTGAGGGCTGTTGCCCCGAGGTGGTGATCGCTAATTCATCAAGGTATACAGCTGAAGTGGATTGACCGACGTAACCTGAACTCGTCGTAGCACCCCGAAAGACCACTGTGGAAGAGCCAGCGCCATAATCAACGACAGTGACAGCCGGCATAAACCGTACATAGTCAGCCATGCCACGAGCGCCCATTTCTTTCAAGTCATCACCGGATAAGGCTTGGATGCTCGATGGGATTTCAAGTGCTGATTCTGATCGTTTTCGTGCGGTAACTAATACCTCTTCGATGGCTCGAGATGACACTTCATCATCTTGAGCATACGCCAAAGGTGTCAGTCCTAATGCAGCTGTAATAGCTGCTGCTAACGGCGCCATCTTAATTCGTGAATGTTGCTTGATCATAAATTATTACTCCCCAGAGCCAGCCAAAGTCCTAAAATTTTTATTGTTCTACGTTGAATGTAAAACATTTTTCCAATCATTACCACAAAACAACTCAATCTAATTGATTTTTTATTAACACCCTCCTACCTGAGTTTATGGAAAATTTTTGCTATATCCAACACCCCCAAAGAGGTAGCTGCCCATTTTTTTGCACCTAATTAGCAAAAAGCATTTAGCATGCCTAAGTGTTTATTGGGTCATATTAATGATTGATATGGGTTGTTGGTCAGAGGGTAACTTTTGCAGTAGAGGCTCCAAAATTTCAATTAACTCATCAATATAAGGTTCATAGTTTTTCCATAAATTTACTGAACTTGCGTAGATAGGCTTGCGAACCTGCTCTGAACTAGCAGTTTTGACCGCTCGGTCTGTCTCATGAAAGCGCAGGCAGGCTTCTTCAAAAGGCAGCTCACAATAATCTAATATCCGCTTCACCTGAGTATCGAGGTCAGCCACCACATCTTCATAGTTCACATCCAATACCTTTCCGGGTATCACCGCATGCCAGTGGTCCATTAAACGTTGGTACTCTATATAGTATTCTCCTAATTCACAGAGGTCATAGCTAAAGGGCTGGCCACTGGCGAACAATTGTTTATAACTACCAAAACTGCTGTCTAAAGGATGGCGACGAGCATTGATAATTTTTGCATTGGGCAAAATAATTTGAAGTAGGCCGCAATAGATAAAGTTGTTCGGGTTTTTATCAATAAAGTGTACTGTGCCGCTACGATATTTTTCTGTTCTTTGAAGATACTGACCACCAATGTCGTGCCATGACTGTACCTTTTTTTCGCGCATGTTCTCAGGGAAATGCGTACCGCGAGGACTCTTCCTTTTTAAATCTTGTACCATTTGAGCAAGATCACTCAATTCGTGTGTGCCCTCCACTTGGCTATGGCTAGCCAAAATTTGCTCAATTAGAGTTGAACCCGATCGCGGAAGTCCCACCACTAATATCGGAGAGCTATCGAGATTACCCAGCCCTTTATGTTCTTGGAAAAAATCAGCGTTAAACACATCGATAATTTGATTGATGAGCACTTCATGTCCCACCGGATCGTATTTTTCTAATTGTCGACGAGTCTGATTGCAGCGCTCAAAATAATGAAAGGCCCGCGCATAGTCTTTGCGACCCTCATACTCAAGACCCAGTGCGTTACAAAGTTGCACAACAGAGAGATCTTCAAGTGACTTATCTTCAAGTAACTGCTCCATTGTGTCGACTTCGGAGGCCTCAAAACGAAACGTCTTTAGATTAGCTAAGCTCCAATAGGACTCGGTATTGCTGGGGTTTACTTTAATGTTCTGCCTATGGGCTGCAACCGCTTCATCTTGTCGACCTACGGTCTTTAGCTGGTGAGCCAAACCTGAGAAAGCGGATTGATGAGCCGGAGACAAGTCTATAGCTCGACGGTAGGTTTCTATGGCTAATTCAGTAAAATTAGATTGCGCCTGAGTATTGCCCAAGGCAACCAGTGATTCTGCAATATCTGGGTTCAGTTCAACGAGTCGTTCGGCACTTTTTAGTGCATCAGGATATTTGCCGAGTTCTACTTGCATTTTCGACAGATCTAGCCAGGCTCGGGAAAAGTTAGGAGACTTTTCCACCGACCGAAGTAATAACATTTCTGCATCACTATAATTGTTGTGCGCTGCGGCAACGCCGGCTAGCAAAAGCATTGCCTCTGAGTGGTTTGGGTTCTTTCTTAATACTGTCCGATAAATTTCTTCTGCCTTTTTAGGTTCACCATCCTGCTTAAATTGCTGTGCTTGCTTAAGGTCTTCAGTGAATGCAAAATCTTGCCGCTGAGGTGATGCGCCGGCAACGAGTGAATTGATTAATTCATTGGCGCGCTGAATCTTTGCAGCGATATGGGTTCGGTTTGGCTGTACCTGTTGCACATATTGATACGCTTCAATAGATTTCTCAAACTGACCCTCAAGCAGTAATAGGTCGCCATGCATCTCATGGGCATTGGCAAAATCCGGAAATTTATGCAACGCAGCATTGATATGCCCTCGAGCATCCTCAAAGCGCTTCAGGGTTATTAAAGACTGACCCGCCAGACAAAAAATATTAGCATCGTTGGGAAATGCGTCGATTCCGCGCATGCATGCGTCCAAGGCGCGTTCAGGAGTTCCGGCTTTTAGGTGTCCAAATGCCTCATCAAACAAGGCTTTTTGTGGGTTAGATGACAAAGTGAATTCCCATTAGCTGTTTTTAGTATGCCAAAATATTAACTCACCGCATGCTTAGAAAGCTACCATCTGATACTAAATGATTTTTTGAGAGCTTTGAATTAGTTCGAGTAATTCCTAACCTATAGGCAAAATGGGGAGCAAAAAAATCCATGGTAGACTCTGTTTAAACAACATAACTTTAATAGTCTAATGAAACTAGTCGTCAAACAATGTGTCTGCCTGTTTATCTTTTCTTTGTTAAGTGAGGCTGTTTTAGCTAAAGAAAAGGTATTAGTAGTAAGCGCAGGAATACTGGGCGCCTCAATTGGCTATCATCTCTCTTTGGAGGAGGTTGAAGTCACTATTATTGACATGCAATCACCAGCTTCTCATGCATCATTGGCTACCTTTGCATGGATCAATGCGTCTTGGGCAAAACAACCGCAGGCTTATCATGCTCTAAATCAAAAAAGTGTCGGCTATTGGCACGAATTGTCAAAGCAGATTGGTGTCCCTATTAAATGGGGTGGTTCTCTTGAGTGGTTTAAAAGTTCTGACCGTCAGAAAAAACTTGGTTTACAAATACGAGAGCAAATAGGTTGGGGCGAGGCCGCCGAAATATTACCTGTAGCCAGCGCTAAAATGTTGGAGCCTAATGTTACATTTATGGGTGCAGATAACGTAGCGTACTCTGCTAACGATGGGGCAGTTGATCCCTCAGAGGCAACAAAAAAGCTTCTCTCCGCCGCACAAGCTAATGGTGCAAAAGTAATCTATCCATGTAAGTTAAACGGTATCGCCAAAACCTTGGATGGTGAATTCGCTGATACAACCTGTGGCTCTATACCTTTTGATCAAATTGTACTTGCTGTGGGTGCGGCCTCTAAAACCATTGCTAGCATCGCCAAACTGAATATTCCTCAGCGGTCAACGCCTGGTATTATTGTGGTGACAGAGCCCACTGAACCTTTGTTGAATAGAATTGTAGTAGCTCCTGGTGTGCATATTCATCAGCGTTTTGATGGGCGTATTGTAGTTGGTGAACAGACCGGCGCACCAAAGACATCTGCTAATAATTCGAGGTTAAAGGGCAGACCTAATCAATATCCAAATCAGGTCCTAGCTCAGGATCATGCTCAAAGAATATTAGATTTGGCGATAAAATATGTTCCACGATTAACCAGTGTCAAGGCAGATGAGATTTTGATTGGCTGGCGACCTCTGCCATTAGACGGTCATCCAGTATTAGGCTATTCCAGTGAAGAACCCAGCGTTTATATTGCTGTTAGTCACAGCGGCATAACACTCGCTCCTATTATTGGCCGCTTGGTGGCAAAGGAGTTGGTCGAGAAGCGACCGCTTGAGGTTTTAAATGCTTATCGACCGAATAGAGACTTTATAACAGTAGTAAGGTATTAAAATAATTTTATGAAAAAAAGCGCCTTCTTTGATTTTTTTAATGACACGGATGCAGCCCAGTTTGAGCAGATTTTACAAATAGGCGTTGAAGATCAAGATTATATTAATTGGAATGAGTTCTTGTTGCCCAAAGATTACGGTAATGCTGAACAAGAGTATTGGGCAATCCGTAAAAGTTGCGCCTTGTTTGATGTCTCCCCGATCCGAAAGATTAGAATTACTGGATCAGCTGCAGGACGATTATTAGATTATGTACTGACAAGACCTGTCAGTAACACCCAGAGTATGCGAGGTATTTATGTTGCTTATTGTCATGAAGACGGCAGCATGAAAGACGATTCTATTCTCTACAAGTTCGCTCATGATGACTATCTATTGATGCCTTCTGATATCGACCATTCAACGTATCTTGATTCTTTTCGAGAACACTTAGATATTAGTCCTAAAGACCTAAGTGTTACCGACTGCACTGACCAGTGGCATGGCGTCGCTGTTCAGGGTCCGCAGTCAGCATCGATACTGGCATCAATGGGCTTTAATCAGGTAAATCAACTAAAGCCTTTTGAGGTTCGGCAATACGCCATTTTAGGCGCTGATGTCGTCGTTGCTCGAATGGGCTTCACTGCCGACCTGGGTTATGAGGTTTGGTTTCAGTCCGACTTTACGCCGACATTTCAAACGTTAATTCAAGGTGCCAGAAACGCTCAAAAGCTAGCGATTCCAGCGTATGGGTTAACTGCACTAGAGGCATGCCGTTTGGAGGGCGCTTTTATTGTTGCTGGCTGGGATTTTTCAACAGAGGCAGACCCTGATCCAGCGTTTTCGCGTTCACCTTTTGAGGTGGGTTTAGGGTGGTTGGTTAATCTCAATGAAGAAGATTTCGTGGGTCGGGACGCCCTTATTGCGCAAAAGACCCATGGCCAGCGATTTGTGTTGCGCCAGTTTAAAATTGGCAAGCACTGTGATGTCGAAGATGGGCTAGCGGTGTATGCAATGGTTAATGGTTTGGAAGAAAATGTTGGTTCTGTCAATTGCTCGGCCTGGTCTTGGGGACTAAGCAGCCTTATCGGTAATCTGTCTATTTTTAAAACATATTCAGAGTGCACCGAAGCATGGGTTCTTGTTAAGGGTCAGCGTTTTGATATGACACTGAGCCGAGGGCCCTTTTTTAACGATCCTCGGCGCAACCAGACGCCAGCTTAATGGCTAGACTAGCGCTGTTCCTCCAAGTCCATTCACTCCTTGCTTGGACAGTTCTGTCACCAGAGCGCTTGCATCAATCGATTGAACGGACATATTGGTTTTTAAAGCAATAGCCGCCGCGGTGCCGGTTGCTTGACCCATAGTCATGCATTGAGGCATGCCACGCACAGAGGCAAAAGCCGTAGGATCAGCGCAAACAATACGTCCGGCAAACATTAGATTTTTTATAGTTTCGGGGATCAATGATCGAAATGGAATGGTGTAATAACTACCCTGATCTACTATCGCCTCATGAGTCATGCTTGCATCTGAGCGCATAACGTCATCAATTGGGTTATCACAGCAAACAATGCCATCGAAAAATTTTGTGCCCTTGGCAAGATCCTCTCCCGTGATCTTGTAGACCGCTTCTAACTTACGTGTTTCACGGACGCCAACTGTAGGAGACAATAGAGTCATATAAGCGTTGGCAAAACCTGGGATATCAGAGCGAAGAAACTGGGCTAATTGATGGCAACGCCGTCGTCCCTCTTGGGTGGCCTCTCCGACGGCAACTGGATTGGTCCCATTAACACCGCGCACATGCACTGAGTTACAAAAAACACTGCCATGATGAAATCCCTTCATTAAATAGAGCTTAGCAAGGTCGGGATGCAGTCGTTTCTCTATGATTCCCTTGGCAGCAACGTCAGTAAAGTAGGGGTCTGGCTCCGAAAATGTTTCCTCCCAGTTAACCCCCACCATATGAAAGGAGCAGGTGACACCCATAGTATTACCGAGTTTGTCACCGACACTGAAAGGCACGCCGGCCTTGGCCGAAAGGTCACCGTCGCCGGAACAATCAATAACGATTGCCGCTGTCACGGTAAAAGGACCATTCCGGTCAAAGCAGCTGACCGTCTTAATGTACTGGTTCTCCATCGTTGGCTCAATCGCTGATGTGTTAAGTCGAACTTTCACCCCAGCATGTTCTAGCATATCGAACATAGTCAATGTTGCGATGTCATGATCATAGACAATTTCGGGGCCAAAATTAGCTAAGGTACAGGGACGTTTTTCAGCAGCGGGAGGATTCATGGTTTCTAGACGCTCAGTCAACTCACCCATTAGACCGCCAATAATTTTGTCAGCCGGGTAAGCTGCTCCCCAGGGCATTCCTGGACAAAATGCCATGACTCCACCTACTTTACTGGTGGCCTCAAGAAGGATTACATTAAGCCCTTGTCGACCGGCGGCAACTGCAGCACCAAAGCCCGCTGTCCCGCCGCCAATGACTAAAACATCTGCTTGTTCCTGACGCTGCATAATTAGTCTCCTTTTGACGATGGTTAATATTCTTGGCTACAAGATATATCAATACAGTATCTCCCTTTCGATAAGTGACAAATTTGAATCCTTTAGCCTTGGAAGTCAATTCCCTATTTAGAGGAGGCGAGTTTGTAGCTTGTTGAACTGGGTCTGCATTCTGCTAGACTCAAAAAAGGACTTTATCTCAACCTATAGGCCACGAATGCAGGTTGCTTTGGTATAGTTATACTCAAATGGTTTTTAACGTACCTAGAGATCGCCAAATCAGAATGAAAAACTACGACGCAATCATCATTGGAGCGGGTCACAATGGTCTTACCAACGCCGCTTTTTTAGCCAAGGCTGGGCTTGATGTTGTTGTTCTAGAAAAGAATGATTATATCGGTGGCGCAACAGCCAGCCTGGAACTGCATCAAGACTGGAAATATTCAAACTGTTCTTATGTGTGCAGTTTATTCAGACCTGAGATCTATCAAGCGTTAGATTTAGGACGGCATGGACTAGAAGTAGTGCCGCTACAAGGCAGTGTAACCTTTAAGCAAAACGGCGATTATCTGGGTAGTTATCATCAGCCCACGGTTTGGCGGCGAGAGGTTGCAAGGCATTCAAAGCGCGATGCAGATGCGGCAATTAGATTTGATGCTGACTTGATGAAATGGTGTCGCTTAATTCGTGGGTTTTTACTCCGAACACCGCCTGATCCAGCATCGTTCAAAATCCGTGATGCAATGGAATTTGCTTATCTTCTAAAGCGTTTTTATAGCCTCAGTGAAAGTCAGATTTACGAGTTTATCCGCTTTTTCACCATGTCAATTGCAGAATATCTTGAGCAATACTTTGAAAGTGATGTGATTTTGGCACACTTCTCAGGGGGTAGTATTATTGGTACGGGACTGGGTGTGTACTCACCGGGTACGGCCTATGTTTTACTGCATCATGCAATGGGTGATGTTGATGGAAATGTTGGTTCATGGGGTTTTGCGCGGGGTGGCATGGGTTCGGTCTCAGCAGCTATTGGGTCCGCTTTTAAATCTTATGGCGGTGAAATACGCACCAATGCTGAGGTTCAGAATATCGTTGTTAAGGGTGGCAAAGCGAAGGGTGTATTATTGGCATCTGGCGAGCAGATCTATGCCAAGACCGTAGTCTCCAATCTTGACGCCAAACGCACCTTTTTAAGTCTTATGGACGCCAAGGATATTCCAGCAGATCTTGTGAAGCGCGCTGAGAACTTTAAAATTCGCGGTTCCTCGGGCAAGGTTAATATTGCCCTTGATGGTATGCCTGAATTCCCCGCACTACCCAAAGGATCTCCCTTGACCCTTGGGCACATGCATTTTACTGACACGCTTGAACGACTAGAACGGGCTTACGATGATTGGAAGGATGACCGTTGGTCCCAAGACCCCTATGTCGACATGGTCATTCCAACACAGTACGACCCAACTATGGCGCCACCAGGCAAACACATGATGTCAGTCTTTGTTCAGTATTGTCCGGTTGAAGCGGACGGTGGCTGGACAGATGCTAAGCGCGATGCGTTTGGCGCTGCGGTGATCGATCAAATAGCTGACTATAGTCCTAATTTTAAAGATCTTATATTGCATGCCGAAATACGTACCCCGAGAGAGCTTGAAGCCGAGGTGGGGCTGACCGAGGGTAATATCTTCCAAGGCGAACTAACGCTGGATCAGTTGATGTTTAATCGTCCATTTCCAGGTTATGCACAATATCGAGGTCCGGTAAAAAATATGTATATGTGTAGCTCCTCTAATCACCCGGGTGGTGGCGTGATGGGTGCTCCTGGAGCGAATTCAGCGAGAGAAATTCTTCTTGATCTGGGTAAAACGGATACTACTCCGGAGGACTTTGGCGATGACTAAATCACACTCAGTGGTGATTGTCGGCGGTGGCCACAATGGTTTGATCTGTGCGACGTATCTTGCCAAAGCGGGTCATCAGGTGCAGGTGTTGGAGGCTCGAGATAGTGTGGGTGGTGGTGCCTCTACCCAGTCTTTTTTTGACGGCTACAGTACGTCTGGTTTGGCCCATGTCCTTTACGGGCTTAACGCTAAAGTTTGCAAGGATCTTAAGCTCAATATTGACGATGCATCATTCACACAACCAGCGAACACTATTTCACTGCAACTGGATGGCGAGCATCTTATCCTGGGTCGTGATGATGTTTCAGCAAGTAGTCTATCGACAAAAGATCTTGAAGCTTATCGTGCATTTAAAAAAGAGTTTCGAGGCTATGCCAAAGCGCTGCAGCCGTTGATGATGAATACCCCGCCACGCCTCAAGGATATGGACAAAAAAGACAAAGTAACTCTAGCAAAATTAGGCTGGAGTTTGCGTTTTGGTCTGGGCACTCAATCTATGCGTGAGTTTTTGCGTGTCGGCGGTATTAATATCTATGATGTTCTTAACGAAGTATTTGATAGCCCTGCGTTAAAAGGCGCTATTGCTGTTGATGCCATTTTAGGCCAACACATGGGGCCGCGCACACCCAATACCGTATTGACCTACTTACAGCGACTATGGGGCGAGACTCAAGCGGATCAAAGTATTCCGGTAGGTGGGATGGGTAAAGTCTCAATAATGTTAGAAAAAGCCGCGATCGAGGCCGGGGTAGCCATAAGAACCGGAGCCAAGGTTGCCAAAATCTTGGTTGAAAACGGCCGATCACAAGGCGTAGTTTTAGAGTCAGGTGAACGCGTGGATGCTAATATCGTGGTATCAAATGCCGATGCTAAAACGACCTTTATTGATATGGTGGGAGCGCCGCAGTTAGATGCGATGTTCTGTCATCGCGTTAACTCGGTCCGTCAGAATGGTGATGTTGCCAAATTGCACTTTGCTTTGGATACTCTGCCCAATTTTACTGGGCTATCGGAACAGCAGTTAACGCAACGACTCATTATTGCGCCTGACATGCGCTATGTGGAGCATGCGTTTAATCACTCCAAATACGGTGAGTTTTCAGATAATCCGGTATTAGAAATGACTATTCCTAGTTTAAATGACGCATCGCTGGCACCTGCTGGACATCATGTAATGTCGGTGTCGGCCACATTTGCACCTTATCATTTAAAAGACGGCTGGCAACAGCAGAGTAGAGACGCTTTTGTACAGAGAATCCTCGAGACAATTGAGCACTATGCGCCAGGGTTTTCTACTTCGCTAATAAAGCTAGAGTTACTCACGCCGGTGGATATTGAAGACCAATACAATATTGCTGGAGGGCATTGGCACCATGGTGAATTAAGTATTGATCAATCGTTTATGATGCGCCCAGTGCATGGCGCGGCGCAATATCAAACCCCTATTGATGGACTCTACCTGTGTGGCGCTGCGGCCCATCCTGGCGGCGGCATTACCGGTGTTCCCGGTCACAATGCGGCTCAGCGAATATTGGCGATGGGAGACATATGATGCCGACTCAAACTAATAGCCACCCAGCGACTGATTTTAGAGAAGTTCTTCAACCAAGCCCCTTTCAAACTCGAATTGACGAGCAATGCTTGGTTCAAGACTGGATGTCTTGGAATGGTTACAAGACCGCACGAGTCTTTGATACCTTGGCATCAGAGTACTTTGCCGTTCGCAGTACTTGCAGTGTTATGGATCTAACCCCGATGGAAAAATATCGGATTACCGGACCCGATGCGCAGACATTTTTAAATCGCCTAGTAACGCGTGATATTTCCACATTAAAGCCTCGGCGAGTCACCTATGTCATTTGGTGTAATGATGAGGGCAAAGTGCTTGATGACGGGACTATTTTTCACCTCAGTGAAGGTGACTATAGACTCTGTTCTCAGCACCATCAATTGGACTGGTTACTACTGTCTAGTCTGGGGTTTGACGTTAATATAGAGCAGGAAACGCACAATATAGCTGCCTTAGCGGTACAAGGGCCAACGTCCTGTTCTGTGTTAACCGCGGCAGGTATTGCCGGTATGGAACAACTTAAACCGTTTGATATCGGTTACAGCACACTTAATGGAATCGATGTAATGGTCTCCCGGACAGGGTTTACCGGTGACCTAGGTTATGAAGTATGGGCTGACCCTGCTAACGCTCTTGCTGTTTGGGATGCAATATTTGCGGTCAAAGAGAAGGGATTATTTGATATACGTCCAATGGGTCTGGGTGCCTTAGATATGGTACGTATCGAAGCTGGGTTTATTATGCCTGGGGATGATTTTAATACGGCTGAAACAGCCATAAGAGCGGATCGAGACCGGTCACCTTTTGAACTCGGTTTGGCATGGTTAGTCAATTTTGAGAAGCCTTACTTTACCGGTAAAAAGGCCCTCTTGGCGGAATCTAAAAAGCCTGCGAAGCGACGGTTAGTCAGGCTCTCCGTAGAAGGTAACAAATCACCAACGGATGCTTTTTTATACGACGCAAAAGGCGGTTCTCGTATAGGTACCATTAAGTCCTGTGTATGGTCGCCTATACTCAAAACCAATGTCTCCTTGGCCGATGTTGAATTTGTAAAGGGTAAACCGCCTGCCAGTATCTGGGCGGAGATTTACTACCAAAAAGAACTGGAGTGGCGAGCTACTTGGGCCAAATGTACAATCTCGGCAAAACCATTTTGGACTCACCCACGGAGTTCGGTAACACCACCCAATAAGTTTTAGACGTTTGATTTAGCAGGAGTGGCAAAATGATTAATGGACGATGTGAATGTCAACGAGTGCGGTTTCAGGTGGATGGAGAAATAAACGATTATAGCCACTGTCACTGCAGTCAATGCAGACGATTGCATGGCGCGGCCTTTGCCTCTTATGCCGGGGTTGAACGCGCTGCTCTAAAGTACCTCTCCGGTGAGTCACAAATATCCTCTTACGCCTCTTCGGACAGTCATCAGAGATTGTTTTGTAAAAATTGTGGGTCAAATATTTTGGTGTCCTTAACAGAGGAGCCAGATGCTCTTTATCTAGCCATGGGGGTGATCGATGGTAGTCCAAAATTGCCGCCCGCCTACCATATTTATATGGGCTCCAAAGCACCTTGGTATGAATTCGATAATAGGGGTGAACAGTACGATACATTTCCCGATGAGTAAGTGTTTTCGCATTCTATGAGGAGTTTCAGTCATGATTAAAAAAATAAAGTTAGTAATTTTGAACCATGCCCGGCGACTAAAGGTTCTCGCGTTTTTTAGTTGGAGTATGCTCATGCTCATGGTTGGCGTTGTTAGTCAGAATTCTATGGGTATTACTAATGTTTATGCTGATGGTCATACCATTGCCAATGCATCCATTATCCGTTTGGATCGGGCGCGATTAGACGGTGAAAATTTAGGTGAATTTTCTCCCTATGAACCCGATAGTGGAAATCTTATTGCCCGCGGGTATGATTATTTTTACAGCGCTGATGAGAATTTTGGTATTGGTGTCTGGGAGAGCAAACCGGGTCACATGACTTATACAGATCTTGAGTATGATGAATTAATGTTGGTTCTTGAGGGCAGTTTAATCATGACTAACAATGATGGAGAGAGAGAAATTTTTGAGGCAGGAGAGGGCTTAGTGCTACCTCAAGGTTGGAGCGGTACCCTGACGGTGGCGGAGTTGGGTGTCCGTAAAATATGGGTATCCTATATGGGTGGTACCAAAGGTAAGTGATTTCCAAAACATAAAAACTGAGATTGCTCATTTAAAAAATATAAAAAGAAGGAATGACAGTGTTTCATAAAATTAATAAGTCCGTTTTGGCGATGTCTTTTTTGCTCACTGCATGCGGTGCTCCAGAGCCAACCACAGGTGTCTCTGTTAACGAGGCCAGCAAGGATAAGCTAGGTGAGCAGACCGAGATCCATAGCTGTGACAATGCCACCCAAAACGGCACGGCGCTGTTTGGTGATCTGCATATACACACTCGCTACTCTTTTGATGCCGCGGCTAATAGTACCGGGGCAACCCCAGAGGACGCACACCGCTATGCTCGTGGTGAAGAGATTCCTATTTTCCCCATTAACGATCAGGGCGTTGCTATTGGCCGTACCAAAATAGATCGCCCGTTAGACTTTTTGGCGGTGACAGATCATGGCGAGTTTCTCGGTGAACGAGCCCTGTGCCGAACGGAGTCTTCACCTGTCTATGATACTAATTTTTGCGTTGGTTATAGATCTGATGAACGCCAAGGTATGGTGATGCTATCTAGTGTCATTACGACTGAGACACCGACCAGAATTCCTGAGATATGTGGCGAGGATGGTAGTTTATGCCGTGATTACGCAAAGTCTCCTTGGGAAGATATTCAATCGGTCTCTAACAGCGCTAATACTCCCTGTGAATTCACCAGCTTTGTCGCCTATGAATATACCGGCACTCCCGGCGTGTCTAACTATCATCGTAATGTCATTTTTAGAAATGATGTTGTACCGTCGTTACCTGTTAGTTACATCGATGCACCGATCGACAGCAAATTATGGGCGGCTTTAGATGATGCCTGTGACCCTCAAAAAGGGTGTGATTATCTAACAATTCCACACAACACTAATTTAGCGAATGGGCGAATGGCTCCCTACATGCAGCTTGAAAATACTACCGAGGCAAAACGTTCCTATGCGCAAAAACGACTGAAGCGTGAGCCTATCATGGAGATTTTTCAGCATAAAGGCGGTTCAGAGTGTATTAATGGTTTAAGTAGTGTTTTTGGTGCACCCGATGAGTTGTGCAATGTTGAAGCGGTCAGGCGAATTGGAGAAAATAAAACCTACAGTGTGCGGGATTATGAAGCAGAGGGTCTTGCAATGATCGAAATATCGTCGGTGACTAAAGAATGCGATTCTAATGAGATTGGCGAAAACGGCATGGTGGGTGCCGGATGCGTTCATCCCACGGACTTCCAGCGATCAGCTTTATTGGTAGGTTTGAGGGAGGAGCAGACTATTGGCTTTAATCCTATTAAGTTAGGCATCATTGCTGCCACCGATACGCATTCGGCAAACGCCGGTGGTGTAAAAGAATCAGCTTGGGTGGGTGCTGTAAGTGGTGAAGGTTCAGCAATAGAGCGTTTGCAGCCAGGGCTTTTGACCAGCGGTATTGATGGTAATCCAGGGGGTTTGGCGGGTGTCTGGGCCAAAGAAAACACCCGTGATGCAATTTTCGATGCGATGCTGAGAAAAGAAGTATTTGGTACCTCTGGCCCTCGAATTCGGCCTCGGTTGTTTGCTGGTTGGTCTTTAGATCAAGGTCTGTGTGAGCGCAATGACATGATTGCTCATGCCTATGCAAATGGGGTACCGATGGGCGGTGATTTAATGCCATCGTCATCAGCAGCAAAACCGTCATTCTTGGCCTATGCAGTCAAAGATCCCGATGGCCAGAAATTACGCGCTATTGAGCTGATCAAAGGCTGGATCGGCGACAACGGTGAGATGAATGCAGAGGTGATCCCTGTGGCCAGCAATGAAAACGGAGCAGACAGTCTTTGCCAGGTTTATGTCGACAAAACCTTTGAACCGTCTCAGTCCGCTTATTACTATTTACGTGCGGTTGAGTCTGCAACAGCTCGTTGGCACACTTACGACTGCGATTCTCTTGATAAGGGCCAGCGCCCACCAGTGTGCACTGATGGGAGCTACCCAGAGACTATCGTAGAAATGGCTTGGACATCGCCTATTTGGTATCAAGGAAAGGATTAGAATAGACAAAAAGGATGGTTTATGGATAGGTTGGAGTTTGCGGTATGAATGCCAAAGTGATCACTATTGGACAACAATCATTTGAGATTCGCCAAATTATTAAGTGGCTTGTTTACACGTTAGTCATTATTAATTTTGGCTTCTATATCAGAAATGACTTGGTCATTGCCGGCCATACTCTGTACAGCGGAAGCTCTCTTCTAGAGATCTCTCGAGCCTTTGCCACCACCATTGATGAAAGTGCTTGGATTACATTGCTACTGCTGTTCGAGCTAGAGACCTACCTTTTGTCGGACGACCCCCTATCTCGTGCTAAAACACTATTAATGCAAGGCATAAGGCTGGTCTGCTATATATCATTGGCGCACACCCTTTACGCTTATGGGGTTTATCTGGCTGAAATCTATGCTGCAGTGCCTGTTGAAGGAGTTACTAACCTTTGTCAGTTGATCGGAAAAGATCTCTCCTATGCGTCTAACTTAGTGTATTCCGAAATCAACAGTAGTAATTGCGCCAGTTTATCGTCAACCAATCAGTTCTTTTATGTGGATCCTCCCACGTTCTTTATTGTTGAAGACGCAGCGGGGTTAGCGATTGAAAAACAATTAGCGTGGATTGATATTTTTGAAGCCATCATTTGGTTACTCATACTGCTTAGTATTGAGGTTGCAGTTTGGCTACAGGACAGAAATATTGGCCAAGGCCTAATTTTCAAGACTTTAAGCATCACAAAATGGTGCCTCTACTCTTTGCTTTGGGCTGCTGCGGGGTATTGGATCTATCGAGGTCACTACATGTTTGCCTGGGATGAGTTTGTCTGGATTGCTGGCTTTGTCGCTATCGAGATGAACATTGTTGAATGGCGTAATGAAATTAATGACGCTGAAGTTTAGTGATCAACGCGTATAGGCGCGGTAGTGAGAGGAGGGGGCTAATACTAGTCTCCGTGTAACGTTTAACTTCAAGAGAGTCTCTGTTGCAATCATACGACAATATAATTATTGGCGGTGGGCATAACGGCCTAATCTGCGCTACTTATCTCGCTCAAAAAGGTCAGTCAGTGTTGCTGCTAGAAGCCACTGATGCCCTGGGTGGTTTAGCCTCCACACGTGAATTCCATCCAGGATTCAGGTCGCCTGTGGCACATAGTTTGAGCCACTTCTCGGAGACTGTGGTTAAGGAGTTAAATCTACTTAAACATGGCTACAGGCCCAGTACCACAGTACTCGATACTACTGGCTTAAATCTGCAGGGAGAGCATGTTGTCGTTTCTGGGGACCATATTAGTGGCGTAGAAAGTGCCGACCAGACAACCTATGCCGACTATCTCGCCCTGCTGAAGCGTTTTGCCAAAATGCTTCAGCCTTTTTGGCTCAAAACCATGCCGCGTATTGGCGATAACAGTTTTCCTGATCTTATGACATTTGGGCAGCTTGGTCTTAAATTGCGCCTTTTAGGCAAAAAGGATATGGGCGAGTTCATGCGCGTTGCGACGCTACCCGCACGTGATTTAATGGATGAGAATTTTGATAATGACATCTTAAAAGCCATGCTTAGTTGGGATGGTCTTATTGGTTCCAAGATGGCGCCGCGATCGCCCAATGCGACTGTACTAAATATGTTGTACCGAATGAGTGGCCAGCATCATGGTGCTCACTCACTGCCAGAGGGTGGTATCGAGAACTTAATAAACGCGTTGCATAATGCGGCGTTGGCTGCCGGTGTCACCGTGCAGACGAGCGCTTTGGTTAAACGGATTGTCATTGAAGGTAGTTCTGCTGGATTGGCAGCCACTGGGGTTGAACTTGCCGATGGGATACTTATCAACGGCACTCGAGTTATTTCCTCGGCAGACCCCAAGCAAACTTTTCTCAAGTTGGTCGGTGCCAATAATCTTGAAATTGGTTTTACTAACCGAATTAATCGATTGCGATGCGACGGTTATGTTGCCAAGTTACATCTTGCTTTGGACGGCGCACCAAAATTTACTGGCGTAAATATTCCGAACGGTCGCATGATCATCGCGCCAGAATTGGATGCCATTGAATTTGCTTTTGATGACGCTAAATATGGAGAATGCTCTCAGTCACCGGTTATGGAAATTATTATTCCGAGTATGGATGATCAATCACTGGCGCCGAAGGGCAAGCAGGTCCTTTCTGCCCATGTTATGTATGTCCCCCATAAACTCAAGGGTGGCTGGACAGATGAGGCCCGGCAAAATTTATATCAGCGCTTGATTGATACCCTGGAATCCTACGCTCCGGGTATTAAACAACAAATTATTCATGGTGAACTTTTAACGCCTGCAGATTTAGAGCAAACCTATCATCTCACCGGTGGCCATTGGCATCATGCTGAGTTGTCTATGGACCAAATATTGATGATGCGGCCCACCTATGAAGCCGCTCAATATAGTACCCCAATTCCTGGGCTTTATCTGTGTGGCGCAGGAAGTCATCCTGGCGGCGGATTGATGGGTGGCCCAGGCCATAACGCCGCAAAAGAAATTATGGGGGCGAAGAAATAGCAATGAAAAAGTATGATGCCATTATTATCGGTGCCGGACACAATGGATTAACCAATGCCGCTTACTTAGCTAAAGCAGGCCTAGATGTGCTGGTTGTTGAGAAGAACGAGTACATTGGTGGAGCTGCGGTGACGCGAGAAATGCATGACGGCTGGTTTTACTCAAGCTGTTCCTATGTGTGCAGTATGATGCGACAGACTATCCATCGCGATCTAAATCTAACCAAACATGGCCTAGTTTTGGTACCGTATTTGGGTACTGTGGTGTTTGCCGATAACGGTGACACCATGACTAGTTATCACTCTGAAGAGGCCGAATATAATCAACTTCGCCGTCGCTCTCCTCATGATGCCGACGCAATGTTTCGCTTTCAAACCGATCTTGGGCGCTATGCTCAACTGATTCGTAAAACACTATTACGTACGCCACCCAACCCAACCTCATTTAAGCCAAGAGATATCCGCGAGCTACTGTGGTTGGCAAAAGAATTTTGGTCTCTGGGCGAGAAAGAACTCTACGAATACATTCGTTTTTTCACCATGAGTGCGGCTGATTTTCTTGATGACTACTTTGAAGATGACTTAATAAAAGCAGCTATGGCCAGTCCAGGTGTCATTGGTACCGCATTGGGTGTGTACTCCCCGGGTTCGGCTTATATCTTGCTACACCATGTCATGGGTGATGTGGATGGCAATGTGGGTGCCTGGGGTTTAGCAAGAGGCGGCATGGGTGCTATTTCCAATGCCATAGCAGGTGCTTTACAAGAGCATGGTGGCGAGATTCGCACCAATGCTGGGGTTAATAAAATTGTCGTTAAAAATGGTAAGGCGACGGGAGTAGTTCTCGAAAATGGCGATGAGCTGCATGCTAAGATCGTGGTCTCGAACATGGATGCCAAACGCACCTTTACCCAATGCATGGACAAGAATGATTTGCCGGCGGGCATTTACGAAAAAGCCAAAAACTTCAAAATTAGAGGTTCATCCGGTAAGGTTAATATAGCGCTTTCCGGCTTACCCAAATTTAATAATGTGGCGGATAACCGATATATTAACCGCGGTGGACAAGGCTTTGTGGGTTCAATGGAAACCATGGAGCGCGCCTATGACTGTTGGAAGCACGGTCGCTGGTCTGAAGACCCGTTTATAGAGTCCGTAATACCCTCAGCTTGGGACCCTACCGTTGCGCCACCGGGTCAACACTGGATGTCGAACTTTGTACAATATTGTCCACCTCAGCTGGCCGATGGTCCTTGGACATCGGAAAAGCGTGATGCCTTTGGTCAGACCGTTATTAATAAAATTGAACGCTACAGTCCCGGCTTTAAAGATTTGATTGTTCATATGGAAGTTCGCACTCCTCATGACATAGAAGCTGAGGTCGGGCTCACCGAAGGAAATATTTTTCAGGGTGAATTGACCATCGATCAGTTACTCTTTAATCGCCCCTTTCCTGGCTATGCCCAATACCGTATGCCGATTAAAAATATGTATATGTGTGGCTCATCCACGCATCCCGGGGGTGGCGTTTCATCAGCTTGCGGTGCCAATGCAGCACGAGAAATCCTTATGGATCTAAAACGTCCCAACACTGTACCAGAGGATGATTTTTACGATGAATAGTATGCCAAAAGTCACCGATCCTTTTGCTGGTGAGCGATTAAAGGAAAGTCCTTTTCATCCTCGTCAGGCAGCATTGAACCTCCGCGATGCCTGGTCTAGCTGGAACGGTTATAAGTTTGCTGATTACTACTACGATGAAGAGTATGAGTACTTTTGTATTCGTAATAGCTGCGCCACCTATGATATTTGTCCGATGCAAAAATATATTCTCAGTGGCCCCGATGCCGAAGCTATGCTCGATAGAATGGTGACAAGAGATATCACCAAACTCAAAGAAAATAGAGTGACCTACGTCTGCTGGTGCACCGATGAAGGCCGCCTTATTGATGACGGCACAATTTTTAAGCTAGGCGCAGATCGCTTCTTGCTTACCTGTGGTAGTCCATCACTGGCGTGGCTCCGCAAGAGTGCCTTTGGTTATGACCAATTACAGATTACTGATATGTCAGATGAGATTGCGGCTCTGTCGTTTCAAGGCCCTACTAGCTGCGAAGTACTTAAGAAAATGGGTTTAGATGGTATTGAAAATCTTAAACCATTTTGTATTGCCCACTTTCCGTTTGCTGGCAGTGAAGATGCGCCATTGATGGTATCGCGAACAGGATTTACTGGAGATTTAGGTTATGAGCTTTGGATCTCTCCTGATTTGGCGTTAGAATTTTGGGATGCCTTATATCTTGCCGGAGAAAATTATGGCATCCAGCCCTATGGCGAGTCTGCCACCAACATGGCACGTTTGGAGGCCGGTTTTATTATGCCGGGTATGGAATTTAATGAAGCGTTAAAGACCATTCACTTTGAATATGACCAAACGCCATTTGAGTTAAGCTTAGGGTGGTTAGTGGACTTCAAAAAACCACATTTTAACGGTAGAAAGGCACTATTAAAGGCACGTGATCAAGGTGCTGAATATACCCTGGTAAAGTTAGATATAGAGGGCAATAAGCCGGCAGAAGAGTCTTTTTTATACGCTGATAAGGACTGTAGCAAAGAGATTGGTTATGTGACTTCAGCGATGTGGTCGCCAGTGGTTAAGGCGAATATTGCCCTGGCAATGGTTCAGACTTCAGCGTTAAAGAAGACTATCTGGGCAGAGATTTACTATTCCAAAGAACTACGGCACCATAGCAAAGTGGCGAAATGTACCCTTCAGCAAAAGCCTTTTTGGGCACCTGAGCGCGCCAGAGCCACACCACCAGCCGCTTTTTGATGTTGAGAAATGTATATGAAACGATCTATTGGTCAGGTTGAAAATGTTTGTTTAGGCACTACTGAGGACGAGTTAGGTAAGGAGCCTCGGTTACTGCTTAATGCGCAACTCTCTGGGTTTGTTGGTGATCGCCACGGCTCCCATGAAAGAAAGGCATGGGATGTGGGTGATAAGCAAGTGTCAGGGACTATTCGGCGTAATGAACGACAGTGGTCTGCCGTTTCTTTAGAAGAACTCGCTGAGATCGCTCAAACAATGGATTTAAGCGAGTCGTTGTCTGCCGCCACTGTTGGCGCTAACATCTGCTTATCAGGCGTGCCTAATCTCTCGCATCTGCCCAAAGGTAGTATTCTTAAATTTCCCTCTGGCGCCGAATTGATCGTCGAAGAATATAATCCACCCTGCGTGGATATGGACGAAAAGATAGCCGCTATGCATTCTACTAACAGCGGTTCTACTATACCTGAAGGTGCTTTTTTGGCGGCGTCCAAATACAGTCGCGGAGTGGTTGGTGTAATAGAGGTTTCGGGCATTATTCATGTTGGAGACAAAGTAACTGTAATACCTTACAAGGCACCTGCATGGATGGGTAAGCTTTAGAACAGTTATTTTTATATTTTAGATAGTAATTTCAAACTGAATCCCTAAAATGTCGTTTCGACTTTGCTGAATAAAAGTAGCCAACCGCTATGAACCAGTCTTACTATCGTTTTTTTCTCTCGACCATCTTTGGATGTTGCTTAACGCATACTGCCGCCTATGGCGATATTACTATTGATGGCGTTTTAGATGAGCCTGAGTGGAATGATGCTGTTGTCTATACAGATTTTGTTACCGTTGAGCCATTAACCGGCGACGTCGCTAAATACGCCACTGAAGTACGAATGATTACTAATGAAGAGGGGATTTTTGTTGGTTTTAAGAACTATCAGCCGGCAACGGTCAAGCGGGTAAATCGGCGATTTGCCAGAGATGCGCAAATTGAAGCTGACCGCAATGTTGTTAGTATTGATTTTGATGGTACCGCTAAATCGGGTTATGACTTCACTGTCGGTTCAGCTAACTCGAGGCAAGATGGTATCGTTGGGCCAGGTACCTATTCCGGTGACTGGGACGGAACTTGGTATTCACAAACATCCAGTGACGGGGATTATTGGTATAGCGAAATGCAGATTCCTTGGACTGTGGCACCGATGTCAACGTCCTCCGATGGTAAGAAAAATATGGGGTTTTGGTTTTCTCGAGTGGTTTATAACGAATCTCTGCGTTTTGCTTTCCCGAATGCCTTTTATACCCGGCCTACCTTTATGGAGGATTGGCACCCGATAGAGGTTAAGCAGGTCAAAGCGTCGACCTTGGACTGGTTTCCTTATGCCAGCTATAACCATAATCTCCGCAGTAGTGACAATACTGATACAAGTGATGGTACTAATGTTGGTCTGGACTTTATTTGGCGCCCTAATAGTAATACTCAATTAACGGGTGCCTTGAATCCAGATTTTGGTCAAGTTGAGAGTGATGATTTAGTCGTTAATTTTTCTGCGTTTGAGACGTTTGTGAGTGAGAAAAGAGCGTTCTTTACTGAAAATCAGGGTCTGTTTAATAGCGTCCAACCTAATGAAGATGTTGTTCTTTACACCCGTCGTATTGGTGCTGGTGTCGATGATGGATTGCTAGATATCGATGTTGCAGCAAAGTTAACTCATTATGGAAAATCTGTTGATATGGGCCTTTTTGCTGTCAAAGAAGACTCCTCAATGGGTAGTGCTGGCGGTGAATTTGTTTCCAGTAGAATTCAGCGAAAGGCTAATGCTTTGACTGTTGGGCATCGGTTAACTCATGTCACACGCGACTTATTAGAACGTGAGGCAACCGTACAAGGGATTGATTTTAGATGGGACTCTAGCGATGAAGTAAGAGTGTCCGCGCAAATTTTACATAGCGATATTCATCAGAACCCTAATAATGACAACGACTTTCAAGCGGTTGATCAGCAAGATTATGCTGGATGGGTTAACTGGTCTTATACGCCCAGTGATGAATGGTCTCATGCATTGTATTACTCTCATTATGGTGATGAGTTTGAAATGAACGACATGGGCTATATGCGGCGAAATGGATATGACGAATTTTATGGCTACCATCGATATGATCAACGTAAATATGATCGAGAGTCATCATTGCTGTCCGGTTCTACTGAATTTGAATATTCCTATCTAGAGAATACAGCGGGCGAACGCTTGTCTCTGTGGTCTGAATTGAAATTCAACTGGGTATTTAAATCTACACGGCAATTAGCTCTAGACTTTGAGTCTACATCATCTGGCTGGGACGATCGCATCACCCGAGGTAATGGTTCATATTTTCGGCCAGCAAAGTACAAAACTGCGCTGCGATATGAGAGTCCGAGAGGTAATGATTTTGTCTTTAGTGCTAAAGCCTATACAGGTACAGAAGACACTGGTGAATTATACTATGGCGCCTTTATTCGACCGCAGTTATATCTGACTGAAACCTTAACTCTTGGTGGTAAAGTTGGGTTTAAAAAATACAGAGAATGGCTTTTGTGGGATTCTGAAGTTTCTCAGTTGGCTGGTTATGAAGCTGACAGGTATACCGGTGACATTCGGTTAGATTGGTATCCCTCCAATCGGCAAGAAGTACGATTGAAATTTCAATGGATTGGTGTAGATGCTCAGGTTCTTAATAGTTACCAGCTGGACAACGTTGGGCAGCTAACAGCTTCAGCGACGGGATCTTCAGATTTCAGCGTTAGTGACACTGCATTTCAAATTCGTTATCGCTATCAACTCGCCCCTCTCTCAGATATATTTGTGGTCTACAGTCGCGGTGGCTTTTTCGGCAGTGCTAGTGGTGATGAAGGTCCAGACACTCTATTTAATGAAGGCTGGAAGGGTGTTCAGGTCGAATCTCTGATTGCCAAAGTACGCTATCGATTCTAGCCCCGTCAAACATAGTTGATGTCCACCTCGCTACCCCTATGGGGAATGTTTTGACCTAGATTCTCTGCGCAAAGTTCCGCTATACTCAGACCTCAAGTGGGAATGAATGTAAGGAGTGACTCGTGATGCGTGCAATAGATTTTGTGGATAGCTACTTTGATGCGTGGAACCATAGTGATGCTAAGGGGGTTGCAGATCATCTTGCTAAGAACGGCACTTATTGTGATATTCCTACTCACCAACAGTTTTCTCGCGACGAGCTAATTGCTAATTTAGCGGGCTTTTTTGCCTCTGAAGATCGGCGTTATGAGCTTACCAGCGAAGTGCTTTGCAGTGACAACGCCATAGCCTTTCAATACAAAATGTCTTCTACGACTACTAAATCTGACAGCTGGAGCGGGGCAGAGTTTATCGCCTTAAAGGGTGATGGCGCTGTGCGGATTACGGACTACTATGACCCCATGCATTCGGTCAGCTCATTGGCCGCTGTTACTGATGATATAGGCGCGCCTAAATATGCAAAATCAGGACTTGATGATCGGCAACTTGAAAGCTACAAGGAACAACTCTCTGATCTCATGTCTCTTCATAAAGTTTATCTTGATCCAGATCTAACCCTTCCGCGGTTAGCGGCTATGGTCGACTGCTCGGTTAACCATTTGTCCCAAGCTGTGAATTCGGGTTTTAAAATGAGTTTTTTTGACTTTTTAAACAGCTACAGAATCGCCGAAGCCAAGTCTATTTTGCTGCGTCATGATGTGATATCGCAATCAATATTGGATGTGTCTTTTGCGGTTGGATTCAACTCCAATTCAGCTTTTTATGCGGCCTTCAAAAAAGCCACAGGGCAAACACCAGCGCAATTTCGTCGATCAGTGTAGTCCTTTGCTTAGTAGCCTTCATAGGTCAGACACAGGTAGTTAACAAAAGTCATACTGTTTTTGCCGATAGGGTAGGATGCTTGTTTCTGCCTTATTTGGGATAAAGATACGGTTTAATCTATCAGCAACTCGAGGTTTTGATTACACGATGACGACGTCTCAACCCCATACTAGCTCTTACTACGCAGCCACCGTGAATCAACCGACTAACTACCCTCAACTTACGGGTGACGTAAAGGCAGATGTCTGTGTTGTCGGCGCTGGTTTTACGGGTATATCGACGGCTCTACATCTTGCAGAGCGCGGCTACAACGTGCATGTTGTTGAGGCTAATAAGGTTGGTTGGGGTGCTTCTGGGCGTAACGGCGGCCAAATGATTGGTGGTATATCCGGAGACAGTAAAATGGCGTCCACCCTCGGTTTAGAGGGCGAGCGTAGGCTTTGGGATATGGGCTGGGCTGGACATGAAATCATCCGCGAGCGCGTTAAAACCTATAATATAGATTGCGACTTAAAGTCTGGCTATGTCGATGTTGCCATTAAACCTCGGCATGTCAGAGATTTACAATCTTACTATGAGCAGTTACAGAAGTTTGATTTCCCCCATGACTACAAAATGTTATCTAAGCAAGAGACTCAAGACCTGCTGGGTACAAAGGCCTATATTGGCGCCTTGCGAAATGATGGTAATGGACACGTTCATCCATTGAATTTATGTATTGGGGAGGCCACTGCCGCGGTATCGTTGGGGGCAACCATTCATGAGCATTCTCCAGTGCTCGAAATTAAGCGAGGTGACAAGGCTACTGTGGTGACTGCAAACGGGTCAGTGACTGCCGACTTTGTGGTTCTTGCAGGCAACGCATACCATTTTTTAGAGCCAAAATTGCGGGGTATTTTGTTTCCTGTCAATAGCTTTATTATTGGCTCAGAGCCGCTTTCAGATGCACTGGTTAGCGAGATAAATCCTCAAGATCTAGCGGTGTGCGATCCCAATTATATTTTGGAATATTTTCGTCTAAGTGCCGACAAACGACTACTTTTTGGCGGGCGATTTACCTACTTCGGTAGTGATCCTGAGGTGATTAAAAAGAACCTTATCCCACGATTGCTAAAAATATACCCACAGTTGGCCAACACTAAATTTGATTTTGGGTGGGGCGGTACTATCGGTGTCACTGCTAATCGAGTGCCACAAATGGGGAAATTAGCCCCCAATATTATCTACTCACAAGGCTACTCCGGGCATGGAGTCAATGTCACTCATTTAGCGGGACAGATTCTGGCCGATACGGTGGGTGGCACTCTCGAGCGGTTCGATGTGTTTGCCAACATTAAACCGATATGGATTCCGGGCCAACATGTGTTCCGCAATCAGATGGTGGCTCTTGGTATGATGTATTATAAGTTGGTGGATCGTCTTTAATGGTTAGTTGATCCGGAGAACTCTTTAAAAGTGAGCGTAAAGTGAACAAGACTGATAAATCGCTTGGAATGAATCGACCTATAACGCGTCGAGATCTTCTGCAAGGTGTCGCCTTGGCGTCAACGAGCCTTGCCATGTCCCCTTTCTCTGCTACCGAGGCAGCTGAACCGTCCACGCAAAAACGACAGAGTCCAGCATATCCACCTGCACTAGATGGGTTGCGCGGTAATCACCAAGGATCCTTCGAGGTCAGTCACGGGCTGGCGCGCTATGGACAGACAGATTGGGGAAACACCAGCAGTGTTGATGACGTTTATGATTTAGTCATTGTTGGTGCGGGAATAAGTGGTCTTTCTGCAGCGCACTTTTACGCGGGCAAATATCCTGATGCTCGAATTTTAATTCTAGATAATCATGATGATTTTGGCGGCCATGCCAAGCGTAATGAATTTGAGTTTAATGGCCGGAAAATGCTTGGTTACGGCGGTGCGCAAACCATGCAAGAGCCGTCGGGTTATAGCGATATTGTTAAGGGGTTACTAAAAGATCTTGATATCGATTTTAGTGTTTTTGACACTGCCTATGACCAGCAGTTTTATCGGCGTAATAAGTTAGCCGGCGCTGTCCACTTCGATCGCAAGCGATGGGGCAAAGACACCGTTGTTAACTATGATTTGAGTGATTTAAAAAATTATATACCGTTGAGTGATTCGACCAACTCAGCAAAAAATGCTGTGGATAAAATGCCTATTTCTGTGGCGGCAAAGCAACAAATGTTATTTCTACTAGAAAATGAAAAGGACTTGATTCTAGATGTTGCTGATCGTTGGGAATACCTGAGAACTATCAGCTATCGAGAGTTCTTAGTGAAATATGTCGGTATTACCGAGCCTGACGTGTTCGCCGTGCTACAAGATTTGGCAGGTGATTCAGGTGTGGGTATTGAGTCTATTAATGCAGGTAGTGCCTTGTGGTACGGTGGGCTTCCTGGATGGAACTCAGCAGGGCTTCCGCCGCCAGAAACAGAAGAGGCGTACATTCATCACTTTCCCGATGGTAACGCCTCTGTCGCCAGGCAGTTGGTCAGGCGAATGGTGCCTGCGGTAGCACCAGGCCGATCGATGAATAGTCTTATTACTGCGACCTTTGATTACAGCAAATTAGATCAGAACGATACGCCGGTTAAAATAAGACTTAACAGCACCGTGGTTAATGTGGAGCGCAATCTATCTAAAGCATCGCAAGAGGTTGTGACCGTTCGCTATGTACGCCATGGAAAAAGTTATGCGGTAACCTCGCATGCCTGTGTGTTGGCTTGTAATAACAGCATGATTCCTTATCTTTGCCCGCAGTTACCCAAGACTCAGAAAGAGGCGCTGGCATCTCAAGTAAAGAGTCCTATTTTGTATACCAATGTCGCGCTTACCAATTGGCGCGCGTGGAAAAATCTGGGTATTGGTGCTGTGGCTTGCCCAACCAGCTATCACATCAATGCCATGATTGATTTTCCTGTTAGTTATGGTGACTATCGCTTTGCTAGTAATCCTGATGAACCGGTAGTTGTGCATATGGAGCGATTTCCGCATTTGTCCAATGCGGGACTCACGGTTAGAGAGCAATATCGACAGGGCCGACGGGAATTATTAAGTACGCCGTTTGAGACTATTGAGCGCAACGTAAGACTGCAGTTGCAAGGGTTGTTGGGTGCCGGTGGCTTTGATGCCGCCAAAGATATTGCCGGTATCACGGTTAATCGTTGGGCTCATGGTTATGCTTACTACTACAACGCCTTTGATGATGAAACCTATGAGGATGACAATGACGAGCGTTATCCGCATATGATTGCACGCAAGCCCTTTGGTCCGATCACTATCGCCAATGCTGACTCCGCAGCTAACGCCATGCTCGAGTCTGCGGTTGAGCAAGCCCATCGCGCTGTGAACGAATTGGGATAGGGGAGGTTTAATTTATTTGACTCAATCAGCAATATTGATTAATGTTTTTACACAGAGATTAAAAGGGTTTAGTAATGGATATAGGTGTTCCGGTAAGAGATCTTGGCAATGTAGATATTGCGCCCTTGCGCGACGCTATCTTGGCGGTAGATGATCAGGCTTGGTTTGACAACAGCCATCGTCAGACCGCCTATGATGTTCACTCGCAAACTCAATCATTAGTTATGCTATTTATTGATACTGAGCAGTGGCCGAAGGTAGCAGTCAGCGAAGAATCTGCTTGGGATTCACTGGCTAATACCGCTTTACCGATCATGAATGCTATTCTTGAGCAGCACTATCCCCCGGGTGGGAAAATTATTCGAGCCATGGCCGCCAAGTTAGTCTCCGGTGGTGTGATTACCCCCCATCATGATAAACATCCCTCATTTCATGCAGGGCACCGTATTCATATCCCAATTACTGCAAACTCAAGAGTTCGCTTTATGATTGACGGTAAACCCTTTAAGTTTGAAGTGGGTAAGGCTTATGAGCTGAACAACCAAAAACAGCATAGTGTTATGAATAAAGGTAAAGATGACCGTATCAATTTTATCTTTGACTATATTCCACCAGACAGGCTTGCCACCTTAAACAGTTAATCGTAAAAGCCCGCTGCTAATGCGGGCTTTTTTATGTCAGCTATGCTTTTCTACACACCAACCTTGGTGGGCTAGTAGTGACTCGCCCGATGCAATGGCACCTTCTTCCAGTGTTGTTGCCATGGAGTCATTCCAGCGGTTCAAGTAACCAAAAAGCGAAATAACTCCCAGTAATTCAACAATTTCATCGTCATTCCAGTATTCGTGCAGCCGAGACTGTATGTCTGCATCAACGCCATTAGGCACTGTCGAGGCGGCCACTGAGAAATCTAATGCAGCCCGTTCCGCGGGCGAAAATGCCGTGTGAGTTCGGTACTCCCAAATGTTGGCTAGTTGCTCTTGCTCGGCACCGTAGCGCTCAGCCGCTCTAATGGTATGCGCCTGACAATAACGACAACCAGTTACGTTACTAGAGACATAGGCAATGAGTCTTTTTAGCGCGCTAGTGACTCTCCCTTGATTGTCCATAACGGCCATGTTTAAGGCAATAAAGGCCTTGGCGATTTTTGGGCGATGCATCATGGTCAACACACTGTTTGGGCAGAACCCCAAGGTCTCGTTAAAAAACTCTGCCAGTTCGGCAACCTCAGCATTGGAATCAGCGGGGAGTGGCGTGACTAATGGCATAATATTTATCTCAAAGAATAAAGATTGCCACTATAAAAAAAATTAAGTAAATGTAACAGTCTTTGTCTATTAATCTCTCTCCTAGCATAACTTTTTAATGGTTAGAGTCTGCTTTTATAGTGCGCCATTCCCTTACGGCCTATTTTTTCTAACAGTGGGTATAGTCGATCAAGCAGTGACGGGAAAAACCCAATAAAGCGGCTGTTAAAGCCGTCGACTGACGAGATATACACCTCGAGCCTTTTGGTTTTTAGAGCATATTCAACCGATTGGGCAACATCATCGACCGTTGCCACCTTAGAAACAAAGTTTAGAGGGCTACCGTTGCTCCTGACTTCATTTTTCAGCATGGCGGTATCAACCGCACTAGGGTAAATACCGCTAACGGAGATCCCATAGGGCTTTAATTCTGAGTACAGCGCAGACAGGAACCCACGCATGGCAAATTTGGTGGCCGAGTAGACCGCAGAGCCTTTTAGAGGCGTTATTCCACCCATGGAAACGGTTGAAATAATATGCCCTCGTCCCGACTTAAGCATAGCCTTTGCACAAGCTTGGTTTAACAAAATGGCAGAGCGCAGGTTGACGTCTAAGTGCAGATCTATAGCGGATTCGCTGATATCGGCCACATCCCCTGGCAATGCTACCCCGGCATTAATGAATGCAATATCAAGAGTCTGAGTTTCTAAGCTAGTGCAGAATTTGCGCAGTGCCTCTCGATCGGTTAAATCAAGGACGATACTTTTTGCGTTACTAAAACTGGCGGCCAGGGCGTCGTTGGCATGCTTATCTTTGTCGACCAAAATGAGTTGGTAGCCCTTTGTATTAAGGGTTTCTGCAACGCGTGCGCCAATGCCTGCCGCTGAGCCAGTAATCAGTGCTCTCTTAGTTAAGCGTGTCATTACTTATATTCCTGAGGCAATACCAGTACGGGCTTTTACCTTGCTGAGGGTTTTTAGAAAAGTATCAACATCGACATAGTTAGCATTGCGTTCTGTATTAAGATAATTATGCCCGCCAGACAAGTCTGGATGGTGGGTCTTTTTCATTTCCGCTAAGCCCTCTGCCGACCCTGCGATGTCAGCCACGATTAACTCAGACATTAGGTCAAAATTTTCGTAGGCCGCTGAAGCAAATTCGATAAAGCCAATCAGCGCCATGTTTGAGCAGTTTCTGGGGAACATATTAAGGTAAAGATCGGGTCGACCATTCTTAATAGGTATTTCTTCACCGTTCAGGAAGGGCACACTGTGCTTATAGCCGGTGGCGGTAATAATAAGATCAATTTGCTCGCGGGAGGCATCTTTGAAGACAACCTCTTTACCGTCAAGATAGTCTATATCCCCTTTTGCAATGCAATCCCCATGACCAAGATAATGCAAGATTTGCGTATTCATGATTGGGTGAGTTTGGAATATTTTGTGATCTGGCTTGGGTAAGCCATAACTAGTTAGATCTCCATTTATCAATCTAAGTAAGCCGCCAAATATTTTTTGTTGAAGAAAGAACGGCAATTTTGGTCCTTCCTCTGAAAATACATCGGATGGTTTGCCAAACAAATGTTTGGGCACAAAGTGGTAACCACGCCGAACACTCAAGAATGCTTGATCTGCTGCAAATGACGCATCACAAGCGATATCTACACCTGAGTTACCCGCGCCGACGATTAAAACGCGCTTGCCAGCAAATTCGCTGCTGGATTTATACTTAACAGAGTGCTGAACTTCGCCATCAAACTCGCCTGACCAAGACACAGTATTGGGATCCCAGGTAACACCGTTTGCACAAACTAGATACTTCGTGGTGAGAACTTCACCACCTGCAAGCTTAATGACCCAAGTACCAGTTTCGTCTTGATCAGCCGATTCAACGTCAGTGTTGAGTCGAATTGACGCTAGCAGCTCAAAGTGTTCAGCGTAGCCTTTAATATAATCGAGCAATTGCTTGTGGTTTGGGTAGTCGGGGTAGTGGTCTGGCATTGCATACCCAGGAAAAGCGGACAGTGTTTTAGAGGAGATAAAATGCGCCGAATCGTACATGGGCGTGTTCGGCGCATCGATGTTCCAAATGCCACCCACGCTATGGTTACGTTCAAGAACAATGTAGTTAAGGCCTTGCTCTTTCAGTCGTTTTGTCACCACTAAACCGGCAGGTCCTGCACCCACTACCACGGCATCAAATTTATTATTCATCGCTTTATGCTCCTGAGTGCAACAGACTTACACGACTATTAGTTGCGCTTTAAAAGATGACTATAAGTCACGTTTAGTGTACTGTCAACGCATGAAAGTCATCATCGAATCACGCAAAGAACCAGGGCAAGATCGCAGTCGCGCGACCTTGCAGTCAATCATGCAGGCATCGGCGAAATTGATTGCAATCAATGGATTAGATGCAACCTCCATGACACAGATTGCCAACGTGGCTGGCTTGTCTAAAGCGTCTTTATATAGGTACTTCCCCAATAAGCAGGCGCTACTATTAGCTCATGCCAAAGGTTCATTCAAAACCCATCGCGAAGAAATGCAGGCGGTAATGCAGCTAGGTGATAATCCTGAACAAATGCTCAGAGATGGCATAGCGCACTATTGTGATGAGCACTGCAATAACCCATTTTTGTTGAATTTACGTGCGGCAACCCATGCGGACCCAGTACTTTCAGAGCTAGACTTAAAAGACAGTCGAGAGAATGCCGCTTTACTTGCTGAGTTTTTAAGGCAGCATTTCCCACAGATTGATATCGCGGTAATTGATACCCGCTCTTTGCTCGCAATGGAGCTAATTGACTCATTGGCAAGGTTGGTTGCGAGAGTACCGTTAACCGAAAAAAACAAATTAATCAGTGAGTTTGTGCGGTTGTTTTTCGCCGATCTAAAACTAATGTGATAGATCCTCTTGGAGAGTCTTTGAGCATAAACTCTCGACCCTATGTGAGAGGTCTAATATTGGTTCGCGAGGTCCCTCTGCCGGTGTTACTGGTGCTTGAAATTAGCGCATTAGCATTGAGTAATTTATACTAAGCGCATGTTCAATCAATTCTCACAACAGCTTAAACAATGGTATCCAAAACGTGACACCCAAAAATGGGTGTTAGGTACGTTATACAAAATTGAGGGCCCCAGTTATCGCTCTCCGGGTGCCATGATGTTGTTCAACGATCTAGGCGAGCAATTTGGTCTTCTAAGTGGTGGCTGTTTGGAAGCCGATATACAAAAAAAGGCGTCCCAGGTCATGCGCTCGCAGCGTTCAATGACCATTTGTTATGATGCTAGTGATGAAGATGACATGTCCTTTTTAATGGGCATTGGTTGCGGGGGCACTATTTACATTTTGTTGCAGCCCTTAACCGCAGCCAATAATTACCTACAACTACCTACTATCTTTAATGCCTTAGAAAGCCGTCAAACGTGTATGTTCCTGCAAAAAATCACTGACCATGGCGAGGTTGCTGAGGCTAAGGTAGTGGGTCAAGACAGTGATAGTTTTAGTGCCATTACTCAACAGTTAGATAGCAAAAATTCACGGCTAATGACGGTAGATGACCATATCTGGCTAGCCACGACTATGAAGCCGCCGTTTCACTTATTAATAGTGGGCGGAGGTGTCGATGCAAGGCCTTTGGCTAGCTTAGCGGCTACTTTAGGTTGGGAGATAACCCTCTGTGACCCGCGACCGGCCAATGCGCGTCGGGAGCATTTTATGCGGGTGGATACTGTGTTGCGTTGCCTACCATTGCAGTTGACTGACGAACCCCTATTTAAGACCTTTGATGCAGCTATTGTCATGACACATAATCTGCAGCTTGATGCCAATGCGGTGGCTGCATTACAAGCATCACCTATTAAATATCTGGCGTTGTTAGGTCCCATAGTGCGCAGGGATCAGGTTTTAGAGTTAGCCGATCTGGATAAGAACAGCCTATTAGTGCCCATTGCCGGGCCGGCAGGGCTGCGTCTGGGCGGAGAATTACCAGAGGATATTGCGCTGTCTATTTTGGCAGAGTGTCAGGCAGTAATTAATGGCAAAGATGCTAACTCTATAAGCAACCTGTTATGAATACGGCTGTTCTGATTCTTGCCGCTGGCGCTGCGTCACGGTTTGGATCGCTCAAGCAGCTGGCGCTCATCGACGGAAAACCAATGTTACAACACTGTATTGACACAGCTAATAGTCTTTTTCCTGATGCGGTTTATACTGTATTGGGCAATCAGTCTCAGCAAGTAATCGACGGTATCTCCGGTACTCACGTTATTATTAATCCTCAATGGCAGCGAGGGTTGGGCAGCTCAATTGCTGCGGGTATCGCGTATCTTCAAGACCACTTCGATGCGATTCTTATTTTGCTAGCCGACCAGCCGCGTATAAAGCGGCACCATTTAGAGCAGCTAATAGGCCTGTTTAAGGGAGAGCAAGTGGCTTGCAGTCAATACAGCAGCCACCTTGGGGTGCCGGCAATGTTTGCTAAACCCTACTTTACTGCCCTGAGTGAACTGACCGGTGATAGCGGTGGCAAGGTACTTTTAGAAAGTATCAACCCGGCACCCAAGAGTCTGGTACTGGGCAATGTGTCAACTGACATAGATTATCCAGAAGATTTGGCCGCGTTTATTCAGCGAATAAAGGATGATTGAATCTAGAGGTCACAGATAATCAAGAATCAGTGAAAATCGGTTTGACAAACTATTTTTAGCCGATTAATTTAAGCCACTAATAATCTATTTCCAATCTACGTTAAGAGAGTCAAAAATGACCGTGATAACTGTCAATGGAACTGAACAAAAACTACAGGTAGATCCTACAACACCACTACTTTGGGTGTTACGCGAACAACTTGAGCTTACCGGAACAAAATTTGGTTGCGGCATCTCTCAGTGCGGCGCATGTACCGTACATGTTAATGGGATTGCAATACGCTCTTGTATCACGCCGGTGGCAGCAGTTGCTGGACAAAATATTTCTACCATTGAAGGGTTAGCCCCCAGTGCTGATGAGCTTCACCCTCTGCAACAAGCGTGGATTGACGAGCAGGTGCCGCAATGCGGTTACTGCCAGTCGGGGCAACTTATGTCTGCAGCGGCGCTGTTAGCCAAAAATTCATCGCCCTCAGATGCCGATATTGATGAGGCCATGTCGGGTAATATTTGCCGCTGTGGAATGTACAGCCGCATACGCAAAGCGATTAAAACCGCGGCCGGCGTTCAGCAGTTTGATCCGGCTCTGGTTGATTTTGTGCAGGGGGTGAACAATGGGTAAGTGGACAAGACGTGGTTTTATTAGTGCAGGTGTTATCGCCGGTGGTGGATTAATTGTCGGTGTTGCCATTCGCCCGGGTAATCGTGCAGGTGACTTTGCCAGTTATGCAAAAGGTGATGATGAAACTCTGCTTCACACTTGGGTCAAGCTAGATAGCGATAACGTGGTGACCGCCATTGTCCCGCATTCAGAAATGGGTCAAGGCGTTGGAACAGCATTGGCACAAATGCTGGCGGATGAATTAGACGCCGACTGGAACTTGGTCAAATTTGAAGAAGCCCCTGCCATTAGCGCGTTTGCAAATTATCCCATGGGCAAAGCAATGCTAATGGGCGGCGTAGAAATGCCAGACTTCGTAGTACCCACCGTAGATGGTGTTCTTATTCGCACCGCTCAAGCGCTTGATCTACAGATTACCGGCGGCAGCCTTAGTGTTCGCACCACAGGTGCCTACGGCATGCGCGTCGCCGGCGCCGCTGTCAAGGAAATGCTGCGTATCGCAGCGGCTGAAGCTTGGCAAGTTCCAGTGGATCAAGTGGTTGCACGTGATAGCCAGTTGATTCATGAAGCGACGGGTCAAAGCGAACCCTATTCGACATTTGCGGCCGCGGCTGCAGAGATGACGCCCCCTGCATCACCCATACTAAAAACACCCGATGAGTTTAAGATTATGGGGCGCCATGTGCAACGGCATGACCTGCCCAGTAAAGTCGATGGCACCGCTACCTTTGCCCTCGATGTACGTGTGCCTAATATGCTGTATGCCACAGTCAAGCGCGCACCCACCTTTGGTGGTGGAGTCGATAATATTGATGATACTCTGACCCGTGCTATAAAAGGTGTGGTCGACGTGGTTAGACTTCCTGCGGCTGAGATTAGTGCTTTGATTGGCGGCTTCTCTTCTGTAGAGTCTGTGGCCGTTGTTGCCGAGGGCTACTGGCAGGCAAAACAAGGCTTAGATGCACTCAACATTGAATGGGTCGCCACTGAGAATGACGCAGTGTCTAGCGACGCTATATTTGCGCAATTTGATCGGGATATTACTGCAGGCATTGACCGTCAAGCCGATATTTCGCAAGGTGATTTGGCGGCCTCTATGTCTAACGCAACTCAAGTAATAGAAGCCGACTATCAAGTCCCTTTTCTTGCCCATACCTGCATGGAGCCTCTCAATGCCACAGCCGTGGTTAAAGACGGCTTTTGTGAAATTTGGATTGGCTGTCAAAGCCCATTAAGTTTCCGGCAAGCGGTCGCAGATTCTCTGGGTTTTGAAGTTGAAAATGTGACCTTGAATAACTGCTTTATGGGTGGTGGCTTTGGCCGAAAATCTCGACCTGACTATGCGGTTCAGGCTGCACAGTTAGCGGCTAAAGTAGGGCGTCCAGTGCAGCTGATTTGGTCACGTGAAGAGGATGTTCAGCAAGACTTTTACCGACCGGCGGTGCAGAGTCGCTTCCGTGGAGCACTCGATGAGGCAGGCAATCTCACGGCATGGGAAAACACCTATGCGGGGAAAATGGAACCTGTGGAAGCACCTCTCATCTCTTACATCGTTGCTGCTCAAGAGATTGGTCATGTTGCCAGCCCAACCCATGTGCCCTTGGGCGCGTGGCGGAGTGTGGATCATTCCCAGCATGGGTTTTTTACCGAGTCATTTATCGATGAGGTAGCTGTTGCCGCTGGCCAGGATTCTTATGAGTATCGCGCTGCGCGGCTCAAACATTTACCGCGACAACTCGCTGTTTTAAGAAAAGCCGCTACCGAGGCTCAATGGGATGTGCCTCTCGCGCCAGGGCGTGGCCGAGGCATTGCACTGCAAGAGAGCTTTGGCTCAATCGTTGCCGAGGTTGTTGAAGTAACGGTTAATAATGGCAATCTATCGGTCGATCGAGTGGTGGCTGTCATTGATGCGGGATACGCTATTTCGCCGGATGGAATGAAGGCACAAATTGAATCAGGCATTATCTACGGTTTGAGCGCAGCACTTTATGGTGAAATCACCATTAAAGACGGGGCGGTGGCGCAGAGTAATTTCCATGACTACCCATCGGTAAGAATGTCTAAGGCGCCCGCCATTGAGACGTACATTATTAATAGCGGCGAAGTCATGGGTGGAGCAGGTGAGCCAGGTACACCGCCGATTGCCCCGGCGCTGGCCAACGCTATTTTTAATGCCACCGGCGAGCGTATCCGTCAGCTACCGATAAAGAACTCTGCGCTTAAGGTTTAGCAGTAAGGGCGGTGAGACTTTAAGGTTGCTTGTTCAATTAAGAACGTAAAATGACTCAACAAAATCCGACCTGTCAGGCCATCGAAATGGTGGTCTGATAGGTTGTCGGTTTTCATCTTTAAAGTAAACCTCACCCAGCCTCATTACGCTTGTTCTGCCTGAACATAATCCAGCTAGCAATAATAATACCAATACTCACGGTACCGATAATGAGCGTAGCCAATGCGTTAATGTCGGGGGTCACACCCAGCTTAATCTTGGAGAAAATAACCATAGGCAGGGTGCTAGCACCTGCGCCTGAGGTAAAGCTGGCGATGACTAAATCATCCAGTGATAACGTAAAGGCCAATAGCCAACCCGACAGCATAGAGGGAGCAATCAACGGTAAGGTTATATCGAAAGCCACTTGCGCGGGTCTGCCGCCAAGGTCCATGGCGGCCTCTTGCAGAGATTGGTCCATGCTAGATAGGCGGGATTGTACAATTACCGCCACATAGGCCATTGAAAAGGTAATGTGGGCAATGGTGATGGTGCTAGCGCCACGCGACACCGGCCAGCCAATCAATTCTTGTAGGCTGACAAACATTAATAATAGTGATAACCCAGTTATTACCTCGGGCATAACCAGCGGTGCAGCAATAATGCCGGTAAAAATAAGTCGGCCGCGGTAGCGTCCCATTTGCGTTAAAGCAAGTCCAGCCATGGTGCCTAAAATGGTGGCAAAGGTGGCGCTGGTAGCAGCAATTTTTAAGCTGAGTAGCGCGGCATCAATAATTTGTTCATTATTAAATAGTGCGGCGTACCAGCGTAGTGAAAATCCGCCCCACACTGAGGCAATGGCTGATTGGTTAAATGAAAATGCAATCAATACCAGTATCGGTATGTACAAAAACGCAAAGCCAAAACACAGCGCCGAGAATACAAAGCGTGAAGACTTTTGCATGGTTATTCTTGCTCCTGCTGGCTGCGCTGAAACAGCATGATGGGTATCACCACAATGATCAGTAATAGCGTGGCAACCGCAGAGGCCAGTGGCCAGTCACGATTGACAAAGAATTCATCATACAAGGTTCGACCAATCATCAAGGAGTCTATACCGCCCAGCAGCGCCGGTATGACATATTCGCCAATCGCGGGAATAAATACCAAAAGAGACCCGGCGATAATGCCTGGCATGGACAGAGGCAACGTCACATCAATAAAGGTTTGCCAAGGTTTGGCACCGAGGTCTGCAGCGGCATCATGCAGGCTGGTATCCATTTTTTCGAGGGTGGCATACAGCGGTAAAATCATAAACGGTATGTAGGTATAAACAATGCCTACATATACAGCCATGTCGGTGTAGAGCATTTTCAGTGGTGTGTCTATGAGCCCTATGTTCATGAGTAGCGAATTAACAATACCGTTTTTACCCAGCAGTCCCATCCACGCGTAAACGCGCAATAAAAACGAGGTCCAGAAAGGCAGTATGACCAACATCAGCAAAATGTTGCGCGTAGTGGGTGTGGCTCGCGCGATACCATAGGCCATGGGGTAGCCAATCAATAGACAAATAAAGGTAGAAATAGCGGCAATTTTGATCGACTTGAAATAGCTGACCCAATAAAGGTTGTCTTCGGTCAGGAATCGGTAGTTATCCCAGGTAGCGAGCAGCCAATGGCTTGCGTTAGCGCTAAAGTCTAGCAGTGGTGTAAATGGGGGTAGGGCGACAATAGGTGTGGCAAAACTGATTTTTAGAACAATGGCAAAGGGTGCAAGGAAAAACAAAAGCAGCCAAAAATAAGGCACGCCAATCACAAAATTGCGCCACAGCTTATCGCCCAATGGCTGGCGATAAGGCTTAATTACACTGCGCTTGGAATCACTCATTCAGAGAGCACCACATTACAGCTAGAGTCCCAAGACAGAAAGACCTCGTCATCCCACTCCAAAACCAGCGCCTCAGAGCGTTGATAATTTTGTGCGCTGACCTGAATAATACGACCAGATTGGCTACGTATGCGATACAGACTGCGGTTGCCGTAGTAAGCGAGATCTTCCACTGTCCCCTTAGTAATTGTTAGGTGATCGCCTTCAGGACGCTGTTGGCTAACGATAATTTTTTCAGGCCGCACCGCAATGGTGATTTCGGTACCTGCGGCAAATGCCACGTCACTGTTAGCCTTTAGTTGGGTGCCAGTTTTTTCAAGTTTGGCGCATAGCGAGTTGGTCGCTGGATCTGTACTGACAACGGTAGCGTTAAAAAAGTTAATAGTGCCAAAAAAGTCAGCTACAAAACGATTGTTAGGTGATTCATACACTTGCGTTGGTGTACCAGTTTGTATAAATCTGCCGGCATCCATGACAGCCAGACGGTCTGACAATGTCATGGCTTCTTCTTGGTCATGGGTGACCACCACAAAGGTAATACCCAGCTCGTATTGTAAATTGATTAACTCAAATTGCGTTTGCTCACGGAGTTTTTTGTCCAGCGCCGCCAAGGGTTCATCCAACAACAGTACCTTGGGTTGTTTAATTAAGGCGCGGGCCAATGCAACCCGTTGACGTTGACCACCAGAGAGGTGGTGAGGTTTACGCTTGGCTAATTCATCTAGTTGTACAAGGTGGAGCATGTCTTTTACCCGAGTTGCTATCTCAGCTTTAGCGAGTTTGTCTTTTTTTAGCCCATAGCCTATATTTTGCTCTACTGTCATGTGTGGGAATACCGCATAGGACTGAAACATCATGTTGATAGGTCTGTCATAAGCAGGAATATTGGCCATGTCCACGCCATCAATAATTATTTGCCCGGCACTGGGTACCTCAAAGCCGGCAAGCATTCGCAGTAGTGTCGATTTACCGCACCCAGAGCCACCGAGAATGGTAAATAACTCGCCTTTGTAGATGTCTAAAGTGACATTGTCCACAGCCGTAAAGTCATCAAACTGCTTGCTCAGACCTTTTATCTGAATAAAAGGTGTCGCTTCCGGATCTAGCCATGGTGTTGCTGCAACATAGGACTTTGTTGATCGCTGTGCCTTCATTACGTCTTCTCTGTTCATGGTCATTAAAGTCCGGTTTTAATTTTAGTCCAGGTGCGCGATCGCTTGCGCTCTTCTTTAGGGGCTAGCACTTCTGTGGTTTGCAATCGTTGTAAGGTTTTAGCATCAGGGTAAATGGCAACGTTTGCAGTCAGACTCGGATTCACCATTGGTGTCGCTGACTTGTTCGCGTTGGCATACCCAATATAGTCGGTGGAGGCGGCAATAACTTCTGGACGCAGCATATAGTTTAAAAACAGGTAGGCATTCTCACGATGGGGCGCATCTTCTGGAATATACATATTATCGAACCACATGCCCCCACCTTCTTTAGGAATAATATAGTCCAAATTAATATCTATACCGGCCTCTTTGGCTCTGTTGGAGGCTACTGAATAATCACCGGACCAGCTCATGGCAATGCAGACTTCTTCGCTGGGTAAATCTAAGAGCATTTTGGTGGAACTAAAATAAGTAATGAAGGGGCGCACGGCTTTGACCAGCGTTTCCACTTCCTTTAGCTGTTGTAAATCTACAGAGTTAGCGGGGTAACCCAGGTACATCATTGCCATGGGTATGACCGATGTCGGGTCATCTAAAAATGAAATGCCACAATCAGTAAACTTAGAAATAATCTCTGGATCAAATATAAGAGCCGAGCTATCCAGAGGCGCGTTGGGCATGCGCTCTTTAATGAGATCAACATTATAAGTAATGCCAGTAGTTCCCCAGAAAAAAGGAACGCCCTGCAGGCCATTAGAATATTTTTCATCGGCTCTGCGGATTAAATTGGGGTCTAGGTGATGCCAGTTGGGGAGCTTGTTAAAATCTACCGGATGGAAAATGCCTACGGTTGCGAGTCGTGCGGTAAAAGACGCGGCATGTACGACAACATCGTAGCCACTGCGGCCAGTCATTAACTTGGTATCGACGATTTCACTGGAGTCATAAATATCATAGGTGATATCGATACCGAATTCTTCTTCGAATCTGGTGATGGCGTCGGGGTGAATGTAGTCGGCCCAGTTATAAATATTAAGTTTTTGCGGCGTGCCTTTTGCGGCGTCAATAAGGTCTTGCTCGGAGGCGGTACTGATGGATGAAATGGCAATAAGGGCTTGTACCAGCCAGGTCCATTTAGCTAGGTGTCGAGACAAACGATGAGATCGCCGTTGCGTCAGCACATTACATTCCTTTTAAACCTCGTTTTTGTAGTGCCCGAGCAATCACCATACGCTGCATTTCACTGCTACCTTCCCAAATACGGTCAACTCGCACTTCTCTATAAAATCGTTCTACGGCATTATCTCTGCGATAACCTCTGCCACCCCAGATTTGAAGACAGCGATCGGCCACACGATTTGCCATTTCAGTAGAATAGAGTTTAACCATTGAACAGCGTGCATGGAGGGACTTTAGATCATCACCGCGATCATGGGCCTCGGCAGCTTCATAAACCATCAGAGTTGCGGCCCAAAGTTCGGTAGCACTGTCAGCTAGACTGAACTGAATGGCTTGTTTTTCGATAAGCTTTTCGCCTTGAATATCCCGTTGCGCGGCCCATGCCGTGGCTTCTTCAATCATGCGAGTCGCAGCACCGAGCATGCGGGCAGAAATAGTCAGCCGCTCATGACGAAACCAACTGCGGCTGTAATCCATGCCTGAACCTTCGCCGCCAATACGATCTTTTTCGGCAACAAACACATTGTCGAAACTGTAGGTGGGATGGTGAGAAGGAAACGTATGCGAGAACACTGGATTTTCAATCATGGTAACGCCAGGGGCGGCGATATCAACAAAAAATAAGGCTTCTTCGCCGTTGTCAGTTTTTGCTTGAACAAAAAAGAAGTCGGCCATGTTAGCCGTAGTCACAAACCACTTTTCACCATTGAGCGAGTATCCGCCCTCACAGCTTTTGGCCGTAGCATTAGTGACCTCATAAGAGCCAGACTCGGCTTCAGTGATGGCATAGCATTCGCGCAAACTGCCATCCATGAGTCCACTAAGATAGGTTTCTATTTGGTACTCACTATCAGCACAGGCCTCAAACATCCAGTGCTGGGCTTCGGGGAAACACCAGCACAGCGCGTTGGTGACCCGACCTAGCTGTTCCCATGCGGCAACCTGGTCAACCATACTCATATTTAAGCCGCCGTACTGGGTAGGTGCATCCATCTTTGAAAGACCCAGTGCAATCGCTTTGTCTTGCATATTCTTGCTGGCTGATTCAGGAATCACGCCCTCGTTCATTTCAGCTTCTATTTCCCATGGAATTAATTCTGCGTCCACAAACTGACGAACCTTCTCTTGCCAGTCAATGGTACTTTGCTTGTGTTGAATCTCCATGGTATATCTCCTGTGCTTAGCGTCCTGCTTGAGTCTTAAAATGATTGGGAAATTGAGTGGCAAGATAATGCATAGCTACGTCCTGCGCCTGCGAGGGATTTAAGCCTTTGGGCGTGACTAACAAATCTAGCCACAAGCCGTCGCACAGCGCGGTATAACAGGTACATACCAATTCAGGATCGACCTGTTCATAGTCACCTTGTTGTTTGAGCAAGGCAAACAGCTCTGTTAAGTTTTTAGCAATCTCGCCAATGTAGCTAGCGCAAATAGACAGATAAGTGGGACGGGACTTGGTCTCTCCCCAGAATGCAAACCACACCGCTAGCTTGTTGCGATCAGTAATTTTGCGGCTGAAATCAAAATTAATATGCGCGAGAATTTTTTGTTCAGTATTGAGGCTTTGATTATTAAAAATTTTCGTTAACCCGCTGCTATATTCTTTGGAAATATAACGCATGGTTTCAATGAGTAATTTTTCTTTGCTTTGGAAATGCAGATTAACGATGCCTAAACTCAAGCCGGCTTGCTGGGTGACGTCGGCCATGGTGGTGCCAGACAAGCCTTTGTCGGCGATACATTTAATCGTCGCCTCAATAAGCTGCTTGCGCCTAGCTTGTTTGGAAAGCGACCTTGGGGTACCCGCGAGTTCCGTTTTGAACGCTTCCATTCACCGTCCTCTAAAAAAATATACCCGATTAATGTCGCATTTGAACTGGAGAATAACCGGCACTTCTCAAACCATAAACCATTGATTCGCTCTGCGCAACTGAATGAATAACCATTCATTTTCTGTAGACAGGGGATTTAATTTTTGGCATCCTGCTTTCTGAAATTTTGTTTTTAATGCGTCATGTGGCGCTAGCTGATGGTTTGGAGTAGCCTGACACTATGAAAAAATATGATGCGATTGTTATCGGAGCAGGACACAACGGTCTAACCAATGCCGCTTATTTGGCAAAGGCAGGATTGAATGTCTTAGTGTTGGAAAAGAATGCTTACATTGGTGGTGCCACGGTCAGCCGAGAGCTTTACCCCGATTGGAAGTACTCTAACTGTTCATACGTATGTAGCCTGTTGCGGCCTGAAATCATTCGTGATTTAGAGTTGCCGCGTCACGGCTTGCAGGTTGTGCCTTATGGCGGCGGAGTAACCTTCAAACAAAATGGTGACTACTTCGGGAACCATGCTGATCATGAGCGTTTGTTGCGCGAAGTCGCTCGGCACTCTAAGCGTGATGCCAGCGCCTATGAGCGCTATGAAGCTGACGTAATGAAGCAGACGCGCTTGATTCGCCCATTTTTAATGCGTACTCCGCCAGATCCTACATCGCTTAAACCCAGAGATTTGAAAGAACTAGCTGTATTGGCCAAGTCCTTTGGTAGCATGGGTGAAGAAGGCCTTGCCGACACCATGCGCTTCTGGACAATGAGTATTGGTGAGTTCCTTGATGAGTACTTTGAGTCTGACGTCATTAAGGCGCATTTGGCGGGTAGCGGTATTATTGGGACTGCATTGGGCGTTTACTCTCCGGGTACGGCTTATGTCTTGTTACACCACTATATGGGTGATGTTGATGGTTCTGTTGGTGCCTGGGGTTTTGCTCGCGGCGGTATGGGGTCGGTGGCAGCAGCGCTGTCTAAATCATTCTTGTCCTTTGGTGGGACCATTCAGTGTGGCGCTGAGGCAGCGCAAATTATTGTTAAAAATGGCAAAGCTAAAGGCGTTGCGCTAGCTAATGGCGATGAGCTTTACGCAGATATTGTGGTATCAAATCTTGATCCCAAGCGAACATTCTTAAAAATTATGGACGAGGGCGACCTGCCAGCAGACGTGGTCACCAAGGCTAAGAACTTTAAAATTCGAGGCTCATCCGGCAAGCTTAATATTGCGTTGGATGGATTACCCACCTTTACGGGCCTACCGAAAGACAGCCCTCTATGTTTGGGTGAGAAGCACTTCAGTGACTCATTGCCGAGAATGGAGCGCGCCTATGACGACTGGAAAGCAGAAACCTGGTCTAAAGACCCCTATGTGGATATGTTAATTCCCACACAGATCGATCCAACCATGGCACCTCCAGGCAAGCATATGATGTCGGTGTTTGTGCAGTATGCACCGCCGAAAGTCAATGGTGGAGACTGGACGGCTGAAGATAAGGCGGGCTTTGAAAAGACCGTGCTTGACCAGATTAGTAATTACAGTCCTGATTTCAAAGATTTAATTTTGCATTGTGAAACCAGAACACCAAAAGATATTGAAGATGAGGTAGGCCTCACTGAGGGTAACATCTTCATGGGTGAGTTGACCTTTGATCAATTGCTGTTCAATCGTCCATTCCCAGGCTATGCGCAGTATCGCGGGCCGGTAAAAGGAATGTACATGTGTAGCTCTGGAACCCATCCCGGCGGTGGCGTAATGGCCGCACCTGGGGCCAATGCGGCACGAGAAATACTCATGGATCTCAAGTTAACTAACACTGTGCCTGGAGGCTATGACGATGATTAATACTGATAAGAACTATGATGTCATTGTTGTTGGCGGCGGTCACAACGGACTCGTCTGCGCTAACTATCTCGCGAAAGACGGCCGTAAAGTATTAATTGTTGAAGCTAACGACTCACTGGGTGGTGCCTCTGCAACCAGCCCGTTAAATGATGAGTTTTCAGTTTCCTCATGTGCTCATTGGCTGTTTCAATTGAATCCTACCGTAGCCTCAGACATGGGTCTCACAAGGCACGGGTTAGAGATTGCTGCGCGCGACCTCAGTACCATTGCGTTGGCTGAAGATGGTAATCATCTGACCATCGATGGCGACAAACTTGAAGGCGCAGGCATATCCGATGAAGACCGCAAAGCCTTTGTTGCCTTTAATAAGCAAATAACGAAGTTTTGTAAGCTACTGGCGGGCGCCTTCAATCGCCGTGCGCCAAAGTTAGTTGAAGGTAATCTCACAGATCGCATTACTGTTGCTAAGTTGGGTTTAGGCATGAAAATGCTTGGCAAAGAAGATATGAGCGATCTCATGCGCCTGGCACTAATTAATATTTATGATGTCATGGAAGAAAACTTCGACAATGATTTGTTGAAAGGTGCAATCAGTCTTGACTCATTGTTGGGTTCTCACATGGGGCCGCGTTCACCAAATACGGTCTATGGCTATATCTATCGCCGCATGGGGACGGTCTATGGCTTTAATGGTCCGGCAGTGGTTAAAGGTGGTATGGGAGCCGTCGGTAAAGCTATGGCCAATGCTGCCCAAGCGAGCGGTGTTGACATTGAAGTGGGTGTTACGGTCAGTAAGATTAATGTCGATGTGGATCGTACCACTGGTGTCACTCTTGCGGATGGCCGCGTCATAAACGCAGCTTTAGTGGTATCCAATGCTGATCCAAAAACGACCTTCAATAAACTAGTGGGCTTAGGCAATATTGAAACGGGTGTAGCACGTCGAGTAAAAACTATGCGCATGAAAGGTGATGCAGCCAAGTTGCACATCGCTCTGGATAGTTTGCCTAACTTCACCGGATTAACCGAACAACAGATGGGTCAGCGGTTGGTAATTGCACCGACCATGAACTATATCGAGAGCGCGTTTAATGCGTCCAAGTATGGGGAGTATTCAAAGGCGCCGGCCATGGATATCAGTATTCCCTCTATTCATGATGCAACTCTGGCACCACAAGGCAAGCATGTGATGTCGGTGATTGTTCAGTATGCCCCCTATGAGTTAGACGGTGGCTGGAATGACGAGAAAAAGGATGCGTTCAAACAACTAGTGATTGACCGCATTGCAGACTTTGCGCCCGACCTAAATGACAAGATTGTCGCCAGTGAACTATTAACCCCGGTTGATTTAGAAGAGCGCTTCCACATCCATGGCGGCCATTGGCACCATGGTGAGATTAGTCTTGATCAGATTCTAATGATGCGGCCATTCCCCGGTACTTCTCAATACGGTACGTCTGTTGATGGACTCTATTTGTGCGGTGCTGGCAACCATCCAGGTGGCGGTGTCATGGGCTTGGCGGGTCACAATGCGGCGAAAGAAATTATTAAGCGAGGTAAATCAGCATGATGCCACATGATGAAACAATGATTTTGGAGACGCCTTTTCACTCACGGTGTTTGGCATTATGTGAAATTAATCTTTGGGAGGACTGGAAGGGTTACCGAAGTGCGGCGGCTTATACCAGTGTTGAACAAGAGTATTTTGCGGTGCGCAGTAACACCGGTGTGTTCGACATATCACCCATGATTAAATACCGTTTTACTGGCCCAGATGCCGGCGCGTATTTAAACCGTTTGGTCACCAGAGATATCAGTAAAATAGCCATTGATCGGGTTGCTTATACCGTTTGGTGTGATGACAAAGGCCATGTAATGGACGATGGCACCATCTTCCATCTGGCCGAAAATGACTATCGCCTATGCGCCTATGCGCGTTGTCTTGATTGGCTTATGTGGTCTGCAGAAGGTTTTGACGTCACTATTGTTGACGAGACTGCTGAAGTTGCGGCTCTCGCCGTTCAGGGTCCAACGTCCTGTGCTGTATTTAAGGATATGGGTTTTGAAGGTATCGAAAATCTCAAACCCTTTGGTATTACTCGCTATCCGTTTGGGGGCTCTGAAGTCATGATTAGCCGCACCGGTTTTACCGGTGACTTAGGGTATGAAATCTGGATCGAACCGGCCTTAGCTGAATCTTTTTGGGATGCATTATTTGACGCGGGTAAGTTGAGAGGCATTCGTCCTATTGGCGGCGCAGCTTTAGATATGTTGCGCACTGAAACGGGCTTTTTGCAGGCCGGCGTTGACTTTATTCCCGCTGAGGAAGCGATTCGCACCGGTCGCTCACGTTCACCCTTTGAATTAGGTTTGGGCTGGTTAGTGTCATTTGATAAGCCTGTCTTTAATGGCCGTAAAGCTCTGCTTAAAGAGAAAAAAGAAGGCTCACGTTACGCGTTTGTGTACTTGGATGTTGAAGGTAATAAGCCTGCGGAGTATGCCTTTATTTATGTGGGTAACAAAGAAGTCGGCACGGTAACTACTGCTGCTTGGTGCCCAACCGCAAAGACCAATGTCGCCTTTGCTCAGGTTGATGCCAAATATGGTAAGGTGGGCCAAGAATTAGTGGCCGAAATTTACTATGAGCGTGAGCTAAAATGGACCAGAGTAATGGCCAAGTGTACTGTTATTGAAGGGGCTGTGTTTAACCCACCACGCAAAAGGCAGACACCCGCACCGGACTTTTAATGAGTAATCACCGGCTACAACCGCTTTTAAAACCTTCGTCAATTGCCGTTCTAGGCGCTTCGCAGAAGAGTGGTAGTGTCGGTAATGAGGTTATTGTTAACTTACTTCGGGGCGGTTTCGAGGGTTCGATTTACCCTGTTAACCCAGGCTATGAAGAGATCTTGGGAATTGCCTGTTATCCAAGTTTGGTAGATTTGCCCGCCCGGCCTGACATGGTCATCTTTGCTATTAGTGATCGGCGTATTGAGTCGGCATTAGATGACGTTATCGCTCTTAACATCCCAGCCTGCACTATTTTTTCGGCGCTCATTTTAGATAATGACAGCACTCCAAATCTTAAGCAACGTATCGCCACTAAGGCTCAAAACGCAGGATTGCTGGTTGCTGGTGCCAATGGCATGGGCTTTTATAACGTGCGTGACCGCGTCTTAGCGGGAGGTTTTGATACGCGCGACCATCCTTATCCCGGCAATGTTAGTCTGATTAGCCAGTCGGGTGCCGGAATGTCGGGCATTGTCGATTGTGAACAGCGGCTGCAATTCAATCTTGCCGTATCCAGTGGTTATGAACTCACCGTTTCAATGGAAGATTATCTAGATTACGCGCTAGATCTGAAAGAAACCAAAGTGGTAGGGCTATTCCTGGAAACTAGCCGTTATCCGCACAAGTTGATTCAAGCCTTTAAGAAAGCCAATCAACGGCGTATTCCGATTGTGGTGCTTAAAGTGGGTCGCACTGATTTAGCGGCTGAGCTGGCGGTTTCACATTCAGGCGCCTTGGCAGGCAGTGATCAATGTTATAACGCTGTGTTTGACCGCTATGGTGTGCAGCGGGTTGATGATATGGACCAGTTGGCCACAACCCTTATTATGTTTGCACAAACCGACCAAATTACTCAGGGAGACGTGGTTTCTCTCCATGATTCAGGAGGTGAGAGGCAGTTGATGATTGATCTTGCCGACTCGTTAAAGGTACCTCTAACTAAACTTCAACCATCGACCATTACTCAACTAGAAAATTTGCTTGATGCTGGTTTGCCTGCCGTCAATCCACTGGATGGCTGGGGCGCAGGCGGCCCCAATGCCAGTGCTATGATGGCCGATTGCTTCACTGCTTTGCTAGCCGATACTGGCGCGGCGCTTGGCGCAGTGATTCATGATCGCGGACCCAATAGTGAAGTGTATTCGTCTTACCTCAATTATTTGCATCAAGCCCATGCAGCGTCCGGTAAACCGGTTTTTCTCGTTGCCAATAGGCAGGGTAGTGGCACTGATGAATTGGCGATAACTTCTACCCATAATGGATTCGCAGTCATTGACGGAGTTAGTCAATTTTTGATCGGTGCGCGCTGTCTTATAAACTACCGAGATTTTCAGTTACGTGAACCGATGTTCAGCGTCGGTATAGATCAGACTAAATGCGATTATTGGCGTCAGCGGTTGCAAGCAGAGACTAAGGTGACCGAAACCTTGGCTAGCCAATGTTTGGCTAATCTAGGAATTCCAATGCTGCAGAGTATTTTGGTGGGTAGCGAAAAAGAATTGGCTTTGGCCGGAGCTAACGTTGGGTTTCCTTTGGTACTCAAAACGGCGCAACCTGAAATAGATCACAAGTCAGATGTTGGTGGAGTGGTTTTAAATATTGCTAACCAGGCGGATCTGTTAAAGGCCTATCGAGAGATGGCTGATCGTCTTGGGCCTAAGGGAATGGTTGCGCCCATGCTGCAATCAAGCGGTATTGAAATGATATTAGGTATTAGTCGAGACAGTCAGTTTGGGCCCACAGTGGTGGCTGGATTTGGTGGTATTTTTGCTGAAGTGTTGAGTGATGTTGCGGTACTTATTCCGCCATTTAATGCAACTGCAGTGAAGCGTGTATTAGAAAATTTGTCGATGGCTGATCTTTTAAAAGGGGCCCGCGGGGCATCAAAAGTTGATGTGGACAGCTATTGTGAGGCAGCGGCCAGATTATCTAAAATTGCTGTAGCATTTTCAGATACGCTAGTTGAAGTGGATATCAATCCAATAATGCTAACAGCCGATGGTTGTGTCGGTTTAGATGCATTAATGGTGTTGGCGGATAAGAATTAAACGGATATAAGCTGAGAATATAATAATGAATATTGCTACAGAGTCAGAACTACAACAATTCATCAAACAGTATCCAGAGATAAAAATGCTGGAAATTTTAATGCCAGACATGAATGGCATTATTCGCTGTAAGCGTATTCCAGCTGATGAGTTTGCCACTTTTTTTCGCGATGGCGTTAAAGGTCCTGCATCCACAATGTTACTAAATGTTCGTGGTGAATTTTGCGACGAAGTGGATTTTGCTAACCTGGAGGGTGATCCTGATAAATTGATCCATCCTATTGCCAATACGCTGGCGCCCATCACATGGTTAAAATCTGATACCGCTCAAGTATTGGCTACCTTTACCGAATTGGACGGCAGTCCCGCATTATTTGATAGCCGCAATATACTTATTAAAGCACTGCAGCCTTTACAAGCGATGGGGCTCAAGCCGGTTGTTGCCACCGAGCTGGAATTTTATTTAATCAAAAGTGGTGATTCTGCGGTACCACAGCCGCAACTAGCTAAGGTGCCAGGGACTAATGTAGAGCAGTCCGGAACTCAGTATGCAATGCCCGAGGATCTTTGGGATAACGACGATTTTCTGGAAGACGTGCGAAAAGCCTGTGAGGTTCAGAATGTGCCTATGACTACAGTGCACTCTGAGTTTTCACCGGGGCAATTTGAAATTAATTTACACCATGTAGATGACCCCATTACTGCCTGTGATCATGCGGTGCTTCTTAAACGCATTATCAAAGGCGTGGCCCGTCAACACGGAATGGCTGCAACGTTTATGGCTAAACCTTTTATGGACGTGCCGGGCAGTGGCTTGCATGTCCATTTTAGTTTGTATGACGGTGATGGTGTCAATGTGTTTGCTGATCCAGATTCCTCTTCGGTACCAGCAATTTCTGAGATGTTACGCCATGCCATTGGTGGTTTGGCCGACACCATGGCAGATTCTATGGCTATTTTTGCACCCAATGCTAATTCCTATCGGCGTCTGATTCCAGGTAATTTCGTGCCCTTAACGCCTAATTGGGGTTATAACCATCGCGATGTAGCGCTGCGCATTCCTGTCTCCGGTGTTAAAGATTGTCGGGTCGAGCACCGAGTGTCTGGCGCTGATGCCAATCCCTATTTGGTAATGGCGGCGTTGGTAGCTGGCGTACACCACGGCATTAGTCAGGGTTGTGATCCGGGTGAAATGGTCCCTGAGGGGCTTGAAATTGAAGAAGAGATCACTTTGCCGCGAATATGGTCACTAGCCTTGGACGAATTTGATAGTAGCGCGATATTGCCGCAATACTTGGGCGAGGATTACTGCAGGCTTTTTGGTACGGTACGTCGTGGCGAGTGTGAGCAGTTTGCTGCGCAGGTATCGAACATAGATTATGACTGGTATCTTCGGGCGATGTAAGCTTTGAGCATATAGTCAGTTAAACAATCATTTAACTGACTATATGCTCATTTAAAGAAATATTGTATAGTGACGTCAAAGGGCGCCAATAGACCCTAACTTTAGGTAGTTACTATGAAATTCATTGCCACAGATGTCTCTGATACAAAGCGTAAAATGGTTGATATGGCCACGACTCAGCAGGGTAAGCCGGGTTTTGCTATCGATCCTTATTTTTACCGCTCCCATGTCACCTACCAAGCCGAGCTTGAAAATATTATTTTCAAGAGTTGGTTGTACGCAGGGCATATCAGTCAAATTGCCAAAAAAGGTGATTTCTTTTTGTTCGATATCGGTGAAGACTCGATCATCATCTGCCGTGACAATAAAGACCATGTTCGCGCTATGCACAATATTTGCCGCCATCGTGGCGCACGTGTTTGTGAAGAGACCAGCGGTAATAGGCGAGCTTTTGTGTGTCCTTATCATGGCTGGGGCTATGGCAATGATGGGGCGCTCAAGGCCGCTCGCGATATGCACAATGTTGAAGGCTTTAATTTTGAGGACTATGCGCTCAAGCCAGTAAGATTAGTGGTTTTTCAGGGTATGATTTACATTAATTGTGATCCAGATGCCCCCGATTTTGAGGCGCCCTTGTCAAAAATTACTACTCAGCTGGGTGCCTATGATTTAGAGAATGCCAAGGTAGCTGAAGCTAAAACCTACCGTATCAACGCTAACTGGAAACTCTGCCTAGAGAATTACCTTGAGTGCTACCACTGTGCGAGTTCTCATCAACACTACGCCAAATTACACACCTTGCAAGCATTGGCACATAAGGTAAAACCGATTAATGAAGCCATGTGGGCGCGAGCCGATGAGACAACCGGTGTCACTGGTATTACTGAAGAGTACTACGGTTATTACAACGATTCTGCGGCCTTTGGTGACTGTTCGTACCATAGTCGTTATGCGCTCTATGAGGGCTTTCAGACTGGCAGTAAAGACGGTAAACCTGTTGCGCCCTTGATGGGCCACATGAAAGGCTATGACGGCGGAGCGGGTGATTTTCAGATGGGTCCTTTGACCTTTATGCTCAATTACCCCGATCACTGTGTGTTGTATCGTTTTATCCCTCGCAGTATCACCGAAACCGATATGGAATTGGTCTGGTATGTGAATGGCGATGCTGTTGAAGGCGTCGACTATAACAAAGAAGATCTTACTTGGTTGTGGCATGAAACCAGTTTGGAGGACGAGTTTATTATCTCCCGCAATAGCGAAGGGGTGAACTCACACTTTTTTGAACCAGGTCCCTACCACCCAGAACATGAAGCCACCTGTTATGAATTTATTACCTGGTACTTAAAGGCGCTGTCACAGGTAAAAGTAAGCTAGATTACAAAAGGATTTGAAAATGTTTTTAAAAGCCACCACAGAGACCAAAGAACACGCACCATCGTATTATGCGGCCTCGGCTAACTGGCAGACAGATTACCCGCAACTTGAAGGTGATCTTAATGTTGATGTGGTGGTGGTGGGTGCGGGCTTTAGTGGCGTTGCTACTGCCGTTGAGCTTTGTGAGCGCGGTTATAAGGTGGCGTTAGTCGAATCTAATCGCATCGGCTGGGGTGCCACAGGGCGTAATGGTGGCCAAATCATTGGTGGTTATGGCAGTGATCCCAGCGCCTTTCGCTCAAGCATTGGTAGCGAAGGTGTCCGTATCGTTGAAGATATGGGCAGTGAATGTGTAGAGATTATTAAAGATCGAATTGAAAAGTATAATATTGATTGCGATCTTAAATGGGGCTATTGCGAAGTTGGTTTAAAAAAGCGCCATCTAAAAAGCTACCGTGAATGGGCTGACGAAGAGCCAGCCATTCAATTACTCGATCAAAATGAAATAAAACAGTACGTTAATTCTGATTTATACCTAGGTGGTTACTACCGCGAAGATTGGGGTCATATTCAACCGCTCAATTTATGTATTGGTGAAGCAAAAGTTGCTGAATCAATGGGCGCCAAAATTTTTGAACAGACACAGATTACCCGCATTACTTATGGCGAAAATCCTGCGGTACACACTGAAAAAGGCTCCATTAGAGCCAATCATGTCATTCTTTGTGGCAATGCTTACATGGGAAATTTGGTTCCTTATCTAGATGCGCGAGTACTGCCTGCTACTAGCTGCATTATTGCTACCGAACCGCTGTCTGATGAACAATTACAGCAGACTATGGTGCGTGATGTTGCGGTATGTGATTCCAGAACAGCATTAGATTACTATCGGCTCTCAGCAGACAAGCGCCTGCTCTTTGGTGGTTTATCCAACTACTCAGGGCTAGAACCTGCTAATGCTCAAGGTATCATGCAGGCCAAGATGATCAAGGTATTTCCTAGTCTAAAGAACGCCCGCATTGACTACAGTTGGTCCGGAAGAATGGGTATTAGTGTCCGGCGCATGCCGCAAATTGGCCGCATCAAAGACAGCAACGTACTCTATATTAGCGGTTACTCGGGTCACGGAGTTGCACCCACGCACATGACCGGGCGAATCCTGGCTGAGGCCGTGGATGGTGACACCCATCGCTTTGATATTATGAACAAGATGTTCCACTTACCCTGGCCCGGTGGGAAGTTGTTACGACGGCCTGCAATGGCGGTGGGTATGATGTGGTACAAAATGCTCGACGCACTCTAGGAATGAACATGAGTAAAGAGGTGCTGATTTTCTTACACATGGACGATAAGCATCCTGGCTACATTGCCGATCATCTCCAGAAAAATAATATTCCCTATCGTGTTGTTCGTGGCTATGCCGGTGATCCTATTCCTCCGTTAGATGACAGCATGGCTGGCTTGGTTTTTATGGGCGGCGTAATGAGTGCCAATGACGACATTCCTTGGATCAAGCAAGAAATTGCACTCATTCGTGCGGCTCTGGATAACCATATTCCGCTGTTAGGCCACTGTTTAGGCGGGCAGTTAATCAGCATTGCGCTGGGTGCATCGGTCACCGCTAACCCCGTAGGCGAGGTAGGTTGGCATCGCTGTACCAAACAGCTTAACCCGCAAGCATCCAAGTGGCTTGAGGGTATTGATGATTTTTTTATGATGTTTCACTGGCACTTTGAGACATTTGAATTGCCCGAAAAGTCTCAGCTGTTGTTTTCTTCTGACTACTGCCACAATCAGGCCTATAGCTACGGGGATAATGTTTTGGCAATGCAGGGGCACGTTGAGATGACAAAGCCATTGCTCACCGATTGGATTACCCAGTGGCGTGATGACTTACAGGCTACAACGCCTAGCACTCAGAATTATCAGCAAATAGTAGAGCCTCTAGCGATAAATGTTGCGGCTTTAAATCAGGTTGCTGAGAGACTTTATCAGCGATGGACAGCAACCATTACCCTTTGAATTGATCAGGCAAATACTGTGGAAAGTAAAGGTTATAGAGAAAAGTACAACCGGCACCTGTTACACCCCTGGGGTGATCTTTCTGCGCTGGGTGAGGATGATACAAGCTCAGTGATTGTTAGAGGTGAGGGTGTCTATATCTATGATGCTGAGGGTAATCGGTTGTTGGATGGCCCTGCCGGCATGTGGTGTATGCAGACTGGCTATGGCCGCCGCGAAATTGCCGATGCGGTTGCCGAACAAATCATGAACCTTAGTTATGCCACGACTTTCACTGTTATTAATAATCGTGAAGTCGAACTGGCTGAGCGTATTGCTGCAAAAACTCCGGGTGATCTTAATCGCATTTATTTCACCACCGGTGGCTCCACAGCAGTAGACTCTGCGTTGAGACTTTGCCAATTAGCCAGCAATATAACCGGTCAGCCTAACCGTAAACATATACTCACCCGCGAAAAAGCCTACCATGGCAGCACTTACTTGTCGGCGTCCATCACCGGTAAAGAGCGTGATAAAACCGCAATGGATATAAAGCGCGATGGTATTCACTTTCTCTCTGCCCCCTGCCATTTTTACCATCCTGAGTTCGCCACTGAGACAGAATTTTGTGATTTTTTGGTAGATGAGCTAGAACAAAAAATACTCGAGCTTGGACCAGAAAATGTCATGTGCTTTATTGCCGAGCCTATTCTTGCCAGTGGCGGTGTGATTGTGCCGCCAGTCGATTACAACTATCGATGCTGGCAGATGGTTAAAAAGTACAATATTATTTATATTGCCGATGAGGTGGTGACCGCATTTGGTAGACTTGGCCACTGGTTTGCCTCTGAAGAGGTGTTTGGTATCGTGCCGGACATCATTATCTTCGCCAAAGGCGTCACCTCTGGTTACATACCCATGGGTGGTTACGCTGTATCTGAGTCGTTACTGGAAAGTTTCAGTGGCGATAACGCCGATGGATGCCTTTATTCCAATGGCTATACCTGGGGCGGAAGTCCAGTGGCCTGTGCCGCGGCGCTAGCCAGTTGGGACATCATAGAAAACGAAAATTTATTAGAGAATGTTCACCAGGTTGGTCCCTATTTTCAGGAACAACTAGGTAATCTAATGGACATTCCCTTAGTTGGCAATGTTCGTGGTGAAGGGCTCATGGCGGCTGTGGAAATGACCATAGACGGTCATAATGAGGAAGATTTACTGGCCAAAGACTATGCCATTGGCGATATGGTCGACCAGCACTGCCAGCAGTTGGGGTTATTGGTACGGCCATTCATTAATATTTGTATTATTTCACCGCCATTGATTATTACTAAACAACAGGTTGATGAGCTGGTCTCGACACTTCGTCGTGGGTTAGAACTGACCTTAAACGATCTGCGAGAGCAGGGCATTTGGACCGACGAACTAAAACACGCAATTACGCGCCACGGGGTAGTACATGTCTAATAAAGAGATTTTTGATAGTTTTTCAATGTTTGCGAACACATTTAGTTACATGGGCGTGCCCATCTCTAGAGATGTTGAAGCGGCTGACCTAGTTATCATGGGTATTCCCTATGATCTTGCTACCACCGGTAGGGCAGGTACTCGCCATGGACCTCAGGCTGTGCGCCGGGCATCAGCAAATTTACGTTGGGAAGAAAAGCGCTGGCCGTGGACCTTTAATGCCTTTGATAAACTCAATGTTATTGACTACGGTGATGTGGAATTTGCGCCGGGTGATTCTGCCGAAGCAGTAGAGACGATTATTAAGCATGTGGGCAATGTTCATAAGCACGGCAAAAAGACCCTGTGTTTTGGTGGCGACCACTTTGTGACCTTACCGCAACTTAGAGCGGTGCACCAAACTCATGGCATCGTGGCACTGGTTCAGTTCGATGCGCATACGGACACCTATGAGGAGAGCGCTGAGTACGATCATGGTGGTATGTTCTATACCGCTCCTAAAGAAAATTTAATTGATCCAGCCCATTCAATTCAGATAGGTATTCGCACCGAGTATTCACCAGATGCAGACATTAAGGTTATCGATGCGGCTGCTGCTAATGACATGGCCTGCGATGATATCGTTGCGGCAATTAAACAACGTGTTGGTGCCATGCCTATTTACTTAACCTTTGATATTGACTGTCTGGACCCAGCTTACGCACCCGGTACCGGCACACCAGTGGTGGGCGGTATGACCACTGACAAGGCCTTAAAAATTCTACGTGGATTGGCGGGCATGAACATTGTTGCGGCTGATGTGGTTGAGGTAGCCCCAGCCTATGACCATGCCGACATTACCGCCCTCGCAGGCGCTACAGTCGGACTAGAAATTATTTACGTGATGGCATCAATCGAAGAGTAGCCGTCAATCTTGGAATACTAGTTCGTTGCCTAGAAGAACGATTTAAGCTGAGATTTTGCATGGACTGAATCACAAAAGAATAAAGATATGTAGAGGTTAATCAGTCGAATAAAAATGGGCTTTGCCATTATTTCTCTTTCGCAGGAATTTCAAGAGGCCCCAGTGAATCAAGGAAACAGGACTCATTAGAGTGATATTTTTCAGAAGAACGCATTATGCTATCGCGGTAACTCTTAAGGGGCTGCCCCAATCCTAAAATACCTCTTTTTCGCGTCCGCCTCACTTTTTCAAGGTCTACTTCAAATAGAATAATCTCCTCTCCTGTTAATGCTTCGTGGATTATCTCACCTTCGGGCCCCGCCACTATAGATTGTCCAACACCCAGGGCACCTGTCCCGTTTATATCAACGACATAGCATTGTTGTTGAGCCGCTGTTGCTTGAACCATAGCCTTCTCAACGGATCGATCGCAGGTGTCCGTTAGAGTAGGATGGAGAATAACTTCAGCACCTTGATTAATCATTGCTCGACTCAACTCTGGAAACCACATGTCATAGCAAATATACAGGCCAAAACGACCGACGTTCGGCACATCAAAGCAGCATATATCAGATCCAGCGGAAACTCCTTTCTCATAAGGCAAAAACGGACATATCTTGTTGAATCGATCGATGATTTTACCCTCTGGATCGATGACCGGTGCGGTGTTATAAGTTTTATCGCCATCTGTCTTGTAGATGGATCCAGGAACTAGCCATATATTAAGTTCTGAAGCTAAATCACAGAGGATTGACTCTATATCTTCGAGCATGGGTTCCGCATAATTTATGCCCGCACCACAGATCGAGAGTTCACTTCCGACAATCATTTGAACAAAAGGAAAGCGTCGCACCGTAGTCCGCACTTTATTGCTGAACTGTTCAAGATTTTTTCTGTCTCTGAGGTTTAGTTGTAATCCGGCAATAGTAAAATGTGTCATTGTCATCCCTCTTTTAAAATATCTACGGCGTTCAATTCACTGCGTCTGGCCGGTAAAAAAGAGAAAATTGCGCACGCTAGTAAACCAATAGTGGCTAAATTAATAATTATCCCAAACTCTCCTTGTCCTACAACTAATGCCGCGACAAGAGGGCCACTGGCTAGGCCCATTTTTGATACAAACCCAGCAAATATAACTACCTGCCCACGATCATCAAATGTGGCGCAAAGACCGAGTAGGTATGGGACGGTGAACGCCCAGGTAATTCCTGTCACAGCATTGGCCAAAAAATAGGCCTCTGGTAGTTCTGACCAGTGGAACAAAAAAGTAAATAGAGCGGCGACGCTTGATCCCAAAATAATAGGTAATGCGCGACCGAATTTTGTTCCAATCATGTATACCAGCAATGCACCACTCACTGCGATAATGTTTGCGACAGTTAGGATGTTGCTCAAATAAGCAATGCTGTAACCATTATCTTTACCCAGCTCGATAGCATAATCAGCTATGCCCATATTCGATGATTGGAAGAAAAATAGTGCTAGTAATCCAAGGGCTGCAGGAGCCAGCAATATTGTTTTAGGCCCCCCACTTTGGTTGCTCGGATCGCGGTTGTCGTCTCGCTCAGCATAGTCTGGAATGAATGGCACCATTATCAGAGTGATAGTGCTAAATGTTATCAGAGCACCAAATGCTGCGCCGGGACCGAAGGTGCCAACGAGTTTGGGTACAGTGAAGATTCCCACGCTGCCAAAGGTGTATTGAATGGCTACTAGCATACCAAATACTCGATCTGGACTCGCTGTTTTGGCTATAATAGAGAAACCCAGTCCAACTAAGAATCCACCAATGGTGCCATGAATAAACCTTACGATAATCAAAATATCGGGGTCATTCAGAGAAAAAGATAAGACATCTACGCTTATTAAAGTGATCAATGTTAAATAAGCAGACTGACGCCAAGGGATATACTTAACAGTAAAAGTTGCTAATAGCGCGCCAAAAGCAGCACCATACTTATTGGCACTGGTTATGTAGCCGGCAGACTCACGACTAATGCCAAGACCATCGACAAAAGCAGACAGGAACGCGCCGCCCAAATTGACGTAAAATAATCCAGCTGTGGCTAAAAATGCTAAGAAAACGGCAACAATAATTCCCTCTTGCGAGACTTTCGGTATACCGGTGACATTATCTTGATTGTCAGTCTTTAAATTCATCAGGTTTCCTTAACAGATAGGATGAGTTTTGTTTAGATACTGAAGAACCTCGGTAAAGCGAAATACACCGCCATCACTGAAGTAGTAATACACCCCGCCTTCTGGCAGAAGAACAACACTGATACCGCCATAGCCAGACATAAATGGCAGCCATTTTTCTTTTGCGCAGTCGAGTGCAGGAGCGGCATTCCAAGCCCAAAAGCCATGTTTAAACCGAAGATTTTCTGAGCCGGCTACAGAGCCTCGATCAGAGTTATCCACTTGCATGGCTTTATTAAACATGGACTGATCTAAATACTTACTTAGAATTGATTCTTTAGATGAGAGTGCGCTCGCAAGTTTAGCAATGTCGCTGCGTAGCAGCATTAGGCCCCACCCAGTAAGCGGTTGATCTTGTTGGCGATGAGGTTGGTCAAGTAAGGGGGATAGTCCGAGCTCATGCCAAAGTGGTGTAAGTGCATCATTGTAAAAATCTGTGTTTTCACCATACTTTTGTCGCCAGAAATTTTGCATAGCGACACCAAGTAGCCAGAAGTCAGTGGTGTGGTAAACCCATTGCTCCCCGGGCTGTTTTTTTACTTTATAACGATTACAAGCGTGTTTTGTTTTTGCCTGTGCTGAAGTTTTGTTCAAGAAAGGGATCAGATGCTTATTCTCATCACTATGAGGTTGACTGCTGCCATAGCGTCCTGTTGTATTATCTAATAGGTGCTTTAAGGTGATAGTTCCCCAGGCTGAACACTCCGGCACCAAATCTTTTACTAGAATATCCTTGACGCCAGGATTTAGTGCTTCTAAACGCATTAATCCAATGCCACCGATGATAGATTTCGCAAGCGAATAAGCCGGGAGAGGCATATGGGAACAATCAGGGAAAGCGGACGCTCGAGTAGCGCAGTTACTTACGTAATGCGTACCCTTCAAAACAGTACCAAAGGCGGACATTGAAGAGGATTGAACATAATCTAACTGCGAAAAAACAGTTGGGTTAAGATTTGGGTAGTCCTCCCCGATATCATCTATCGACTTCTCCGGCAATCGATTATTGATTTCGCTCACATAAGCGGTTGTAACTATGGCGCTATTGTTGGTCTTTTTAGTGTTGACTTCAATTTTGGTACCTCCCAGGGCATTAAATTGGAAGTATTGACAGGTTTCAGTAGCAATTTGGTAGCTTGCGGAATTATTTTCAATAATCATTATACCCTGATGCGTACAGTTCTCACCTTTGCCAACTAAAGCCATTGGCAGCACAATATTTACTTTTTGATCGCGAAGGTACCAACTGCCTGGTTCAAATAAGATGTCCCAATATTTACTTTGGGTGACCTGCAGCCCTCGTTTAGAGGGAATTGCGCGGCCATCATCAGAGACAACCAAATCAAATTTCATATCCGGTAAGTTACCCATTTGCTTGCCGCTAGTCCTGGTTAAGCGATGGGTATCGACCAACACTTGAAATTGTTTGATCTTGGATTCACTAATAGTGACTTGGATTTCAGTGTCTGCTGAGCTAAAGGTACTCGACAGCATTATAAAGAACAGTAAACATAAGTTTCCGTAAAAATGGTATGGGGTATTAGACATAGCAGTAAACCTAGCGAACATCGATACCGGCCTCCGCTAAAATCGTACTCAGTTGACCAAGTTGGTCAGTATATTTTCTCCAGCGATCAATGGACTGAGAATAAACGGGTTGCCTTATTTGAGTTGCACTAGCGGTAGTGGAGGGAGTACTGCTTTCATAAAATTTAAGGCACTCTGGTTCCCACTTTAATTTACAAAAGTCTAATACTTGCCTCGTTTCTTTTTCTGTATCAGTGACGAGATTTTCATAACTCACTGAATGAATAGCGCCAGGCATGATTGAATGCCAGTGATTCATCAACTGATAATAGGCTACGAAGTAGTGACCAAGATCACTAAGATCATAGGAAAATGGGTATATGTCTCTAAATTGTTGCTTGTACATTGCCATGCATGAGGCTATCGGATGGCGCGTTAGACTAATGATTTTTGCTGCAGGTAATGCCCGATGAATAAGTCCAGCATATAAAAAGTTAAGTGGTAGTTTGTCAATGAAATAACCACCATCGTGATTGTTTGGAACAGCTTTACTCAGATAACGATCGGCGAGTTCGTCTAGATCGATGGTTTTACATTGATTAATCATATCTAAAGCAGATAGGCTGCTCTTATTAGCACTTATTGCGGTTTGTTTGGCTATTTCTGCGCCCAACACATCCAACTCCCCTCTGGACTGTATCGCTGAGTGGCTGTCTAATATACGTTCGAGTAAGGTGGTTCCGGTTCGAGGAAGTCCGATTATAAAAATCGGTTGAATCCCAGATCTGGGAATGGCTTTTTGTACGCAGTTAGCAGAGTCAAACGTTTGCTTGATAAAAGACATGATATTTTCATCGACTTTAACGTCATATGCCATATTTACTCGACGTATATCTGACCCCTGTTTAAGATAGCCAAATGATTTTTCAGGCTCATTCAAATCATCAAGTTCTTTTGACAATGCATAGCAAATTCCCGATCGAGCAGAAGTTGTAATGGTGTTGTCGGTATATGCACGAATGAGCTCTTCAATGTGATTATCATCTTGAGATTGAGTTCGTAGAGATGAACGCATCGACTGAGCTTCAGAATCTAGATAATTTAGACTTAAACATTTATCTAAACTCGCCTCACATTTTTTAATGTCACCGGTAAACCTATAGGCCGCAGCTATGTTGTAGTGTAGCCAGGCATTACCTGGCTCATAATGGAGAGCCGCGAGATAATGTCTGATCGCTGCGTCATGCATTTCCTCTGCTGAAAGTAGTAAGGCAATATCAGCGTGAACAGCAGCATTGTCTAATTTTAACTTTGATAGAACTTCCAATGTCTCTTTAACTTCTTTATCCCTGCCTAACCGCGATAGAAATTCGATTCGCTGCATTAGAACGAGGGGATCGTTAGGCTTTAAAGAGAGAGCTCTAGAGGTCGATATCAGTCCAGCTTCAGATTTTTTTAGCCGTAGATGAATACAGCCAGCTAACCACCAACCTTCAAAAAACTCGGGGAACTGAGAGTTAAGTGCTCGGCAAGAAAAAATCGATTTTTCTACCTCATTTTGCTCAAGGGCAGACTTGGATAGAGAGTAAAGTTGCAAAGCACTAAGCTGCATAGCATTTATTATTTCAGGTTGATTGACCTATATGTTAAATCATATAGATTAAATTTATACAGTAGCTGAGAAGAGCTCAACTACTGTATAAAAGTTACTACTAAAAGCGATAGCTAGCTTTTAAAGTAATAGTTCTTGGTGCAGTAATGAAGTCTTTTTGTCCTGTGCCATAAAAACCATTAGCTACATCTGATGTCATGTACTCCTCTTTATACGTTGCCACGGTGCCACGTTCATTGAAGAGATTTTTCCCAACCAGAGAGACAGACCAATGGTCACCAACCAGCGTTGTGGAAGCAAACCATAAATCAAAACCGGGTAGTGTTGCTGCCCAATCAGGATCGATATTTAAGATCGAATTCTCCACATCAGATTGATAATAGCCATCTACCCGGCTAACTAGTAAAAGACCGCTGTCTAGAGTAGTTATATGCTTTGCACCTATATTTATGGTATTTTTAGCCGTTCCGGGAAGTTGAGCCCCATCAGTTGCTCGAAGTTCTGACTTGCCTGTCGTTAACTCACTGGCATCGTGGAGATACAGATCATCTGTCAACGCAGCATCTACATAAGTATAACCACCGAATATAGTAATAGAATCAGACACAGCCCAGTTAAATTCTGTCTCCAGACCCTTGGATGCGGCTGAATCGCCATTAGCAACAGCATAGTAGGCCCCAGAGGGGGTAGAAACATTTACCTGGGGATCAGACCAGTCGACATAAAAAGCGGCAATTGTATAATTGATATTATCCATTTGACCCTTTAAGCCAATTTCGTAATTCATGACAGTATCACTGTCAAAGTTACTCCATTCTGGATCATTAGGATAACTTACATCAGGTCTTACAGGTGCAGCATTAGTTCCACCTCGACGGTAGCCTTCAGAGATCGTTCCATAGACCATTGTATTGTCATTATAATCCCAGGCTAGATTGATCTTTAGTAGGGTGTCGCTATCTTCCTGTTTATCTTCAACTACGGGATTATAGGCATACCAAATAGGGAATGAGGTTTGTGAAGTTACTTTGTCTTCATTATCAAAATAACGCGCACCTATGGTAGCCGCGAGACTATCCGACAGATTCCATGTTACCTCTCCAAAGAGTGCAAAATCAGTGAAATCTCTCTCATGAGTCCAGTCAAATGTAATGTTTGAGTCTGGATTATAGTACAGGCCAATATAACTGTATGGAGGGAGTGCTAGATAACCTTGGTATGGCTCTGACCCACTTGCAGCACCCCACCATTCTTGAAATCCTCTAGCTCTGGTTTGCTGAGCGGCTGAAGCCTCTTGGTCCATATAGAACGCACCAATTGTCCAATCAATCTTCTGGTCGCCATTGGATACTAGGCGCAATTCTTGAACAAATGCTTTCTCAGAATTTTGACGTTCCGCAGCCATGGCAGGGCGAGGCATGTAACCATAGCCATAGTAGAGGAGCCAACCTTTGGCAGCAAAAAAGCCAGTGTTATCACTAATTCCCTCATAGGTGCGTTCGTACTGAGACGTACTTGAACTAAGAGTTGCAAAACCTAGATCATAGGTCATTTCTAAACTACTGAACTCAGATTCGTTCGAGGAGGGCTCGTTAATGACCGCCCCAATTTCATAATCCCCATAGTAATCTCCCCACCCATCTGGACCCGATGTTGCTTGACGTCGACCACCGTAGTCACCTTTCTGATTCATATAGGTTAGCGTAGCTTCGAAATTATCATTGGGCGCCCATTTCAGAGCCGCTCGCGTGTATCCAACATCGACGGTATCAGCTTGCTTGTTATTGGTGTAAACAGGTTGTCCATATGCGAGATCACCGCCCTCTGCCAATGGCGTACCATTGTTGTCAGTGGCATAAACATTAACATAATCGATGACGCCGTCATTATCCACAATGCCGCTGCTGAGTCTTAGAGCCAAATCTTCTGAAAGTGGAATATTTAACATCATGTCGGCACTGAAATTTTGTCCCGACGAGCCCGATGTAGTACCAACTGAGGTGTCAATTCGAGCATCAAAAGCCTCTGTGCTGGGCTCATTCATAACAAACCGTACAGTCCCTCCTAATGATCCTGACCCATAAAGAGTACCCTGGGGTCCACGCATAGCCTCAACTCGCTTAACGTCTTTTAGGACAAAGTTTGCAAAAATCGGTGTGTCACCTACATAGGTCGATACCGTGGGATCTGACAAAAAACGTCGATCTGTAGCTGCGGGATCAACATTGAGTCCTCGAATCGTAATAACATTATTGTTCTCAGCAAATCGGCCACCGCCGTCAGAAACTGATATGCCAGGCATTGCACGCATTAGTTCTTGTACATCAGTGATGTTAGCGGATTCGATTTCTTCACCGGTTATGGCAGAGATATTAAAAGGAATGTCACTTGCATTCATTTCGCGCCTAGTTGCTGTGACTATAATTTCTTCTAGAGAAACTGATTCGACTGCAAACGCTTGATCTGATTGAGGTATCATAGCCGATGCCAGGGCTATAGCCGCAGCGAGGTTGGTTTTCTTATACGACACTATAGTTCTCATTCTGTAGGCTCCTAAATAGCGAATGTTTGCATAAAATAGTTAAGTTAAGCTAAGGTCTAAATCAGAATTACCACAATTTACTCTTCCGACTACCACTTTATAGTTTCATTTAAATATAAAGTCAACTCTATAAAAAGGCAAAAGTGTACATCCCCCACTTTATTGGACTAATTCAAGTTAAGTTAATTAAGAATTGGTGTAAGAATAAACGTTACATCTTTCCGAATAGCATTACCCAGATCTGTAATGGACATATCTTTTAAATAGATAAAGTTTAGAAATTGGATTCGTTCGTTGCGCGTTAGAAAGTTAGATAGATATTCCACATCAATATTGGAACTGATTTTTTCTTGCTTCTGGTAAGATTCTAGAACATGAAAAATGGCTGTACCTAATCCGCCGGCAATGGTTTCAATATATCGGGGTGCAACCGTTGTATCTGAAGTTGTAGCGACGTAAGCAATTACATTGCCCCATAGCTCACGACTCAGTGTCGATATAGTGTCATGAACATTAGACATGATAACTTCTGTTACCAAGTCCACAGGGTTTTCGGAAATAGCGCGATGAGAGAATTCAGAGTCCTTTTGTGCAACACCAACCTCCCCGCGGGCAACAATAGCAAGCAGTAACTCGTCTTTGGAACCGTAATAGTTGTATACAGTTGCTTGAGAGACCATTGCTAAAGCTGCTATCTCTTCAATACTTGCAAGTTCAAAGCCTTTTTCGACAAAAAGGTTCTTGCCAGCAATCTCGATGAGTTCGCGTCGCTGCGCTTTTTGATGTGCTCTTAACTTCGACATAAGTTCCTTAGTTTTTTTGACTTACTATAGGCGCAATTTTGTGTAATCTAAACTGTTGTTCCATTCTAAGGTTCCCTTACATAATATCATTTTAAATATTACTAGAGATTAACTGGAGTCCGAACAAGCTTTATTGCGATCAATTATCAGCTCAATCTTACTAACATTTTCAAATGCGATATTAAATACATCATAGCTCCAGAGAGTACTTATAAAAGCCTGTATCGCGCACATAGCCCAATGACTCATAAAGGTGTTGTGCGCTGACATTATCCGTTGCAGTCTCAAGGTCTATGCGCGACGCACCTGTTTGCTTGGCATGCTCTAATGCACGGTTCATCAGCGCTTTGCCTGCGCCTAATCGTCGAGCAGTACCGTCGACAAAAAGATCATAAAGCACCCATATTGGTGTTGCATCGACACTGCAATAAGTGGCGTACAACTGCGTGAAGCCCACCGCCTTGTTGTCACACCAGGCTAAAAATATGACTGAGCTGTCTGTGCTAATACGCTCTTCAATATAGTTGGCGGCGAGTTTTTCATCGGGGTTCTGTTGATAAAATTGACGGTACTGATCAAATAAGACCGCCACATTGGCGACATTCTCTCTAGTCGCTCTTGTTACTTCAACGAGTTTGCCCGCCTGATTTTCCAAAGAATACTCGGCAGGCATGGTGTAGCACCAAGGGAAAATGCTGGCTAAAAAGCTCAAACACACCTTGCGCGCATCGTCCCGATCATAACTCTCACCGGCAAACAAAATTTCTTTCCACACCTCGTCAGTAATACCTGAAATAGCATTGGCAATGGCCCGAGCACTTATCTCTGACTGTTTATTGGCGCCATTAATAATTTGCTCACACAGGCTGAGAATGAGCTTAAAGTTTTGTTTATCAAGGGCCCCGCGAATACGTTGATAGTCCTCGCGGCCGCGACTTTCTGAATCAAAAGCATGCCAGACTGCCATCTTGCGGTGCTCGGTTATCTCCGGATCTAATGATGCATCAATGATTGCTGCCAACCGCTTGGCTGGGTCGGGGCCAGCATTTTTCAACGCATTAGCAATGCCTCGATCAAATTCTTCTGAGACAAAATTAAGAGTTTCCAGTAATAATGATTCTTTACTGTCAAAATGAAAGTTAACCGTGCCAGCTGTTAGCCCAGCAATAGAGCTTATTTTAGCTAACGTTAACTTTGACAGTCCGAATTCGGCGATTGCGGTGATGGTTGCGTCAATGAGGAGATTGCGCCGCTCATGGTGATGTTCGGGATTGGTGATTGCCATAATAATGACCCCTGCAATTGCTGATTTGAATGCCGGTTTAATTCTCTATATGCTTGTATAGTGTGACACGGAACAATGATTAGCAACCCTTATTGTCGTTTAACCAACGCCCCTAATAAAA
>Ga0209710_1000041_pt1 | contig 146802 bp, 123 predicted proteins | sample ArcticOcean_MG_C_5_FD_187436 | JGI IMG/M metagenome (GOLD analysis project Ga0209710, IMG submission 187436) | Marine microbial communities from western Arctic Ocean - ArcticOcean_MG_CB4_138 (SPAdes) (version 2) | ecosystem: Environmental > Aquatic > Marine > Oceanic | place: Arctic Ocean...
CGGCTTGCGCGCGGTTCTCTTCGTCCGCGCGCTTGGCGCTTGCCAAGCGTTCCTCCGCGATGTCCAGTCTTCGTTCCGCAGCCGCCCTCGCGTCCGCGTTGGAAATCGCTCGCGACTCCGCGGCGGCCGCGGCGCGGCGCGCCTCCTCCGCCTGCTCGGCTTCGTCGTGCGCTCGTGTATCGGCCGCGTTTAGCTTCTCGGCTTTGGCGTCGAGCTCGGATTCCAACCGGTCCTTGTTGGAGGCCAGCGCGGCGATCACGGCGCGCGCGCGCTTGGTTTCCGTCACCGCCTCTTCCTCTTTGCCCCTAGCGGAGACGGCTTCGTTTTCGGCGTCAACCAATTTCGCCTGCGTGTCCCTCGTGCGCGCGTTGGCCGCCTTGAGCGATAAAACGAGATCCGCCCTCGTCGCGTCCAGACCGGACACCAACGCCTTGAGTTGGTCGACTTCCCTGCCGGCTTCGTCGACTTCGTCGCGACGCGCGCCCGCGGCTTCGGAGTCGCGGCGAAGCATCTCCCGTGTCTCCGCGAGTTGCCTCGCCGCAGCCGCAACCTCGGCTTTAGCGTCCTCGCGCTCCGCGCGCGCCAGCTGGGCCTCGCGCGCGCGCGTCGCCGCCTCAATGGCCGCCGTCTCCGCGGCGCCCCTCGCGGCGGCGGCGGCGGCTTCGGCGGCGTCGAGGGATGCCTCGGCGCGAGCGCGCGCTTCTCTTTCCGCTTCGAGCTCGCGCATCGCTTCGGCGACGCGTCGGTCCGCGGCGAGTGACGAGGCGTCTACGCCGCCTTGTCTTGACTCGGAGAACGCCGCGGCTTCTTGCGCGGCGGTTCGCCCCGCCCGCGCTTCCTCGAGCTCCCTGACCAGTCTCGCCACAACCTCGTCCCTCGCGACGGCGGCGTGCGAATCAGGCGCGCTCGCAGCGGCCGCGGTGGCGACGGCGCGAGACCTTCCTTCTGATTCGAATCTCAGTTCCTGCAGAAGCTGTTCCCTCTCCTCCGCCGCCTCCATGAGCATGCGCCCTAATCGTTGCGTCTCCGCTTCAGCACCGCGCGCGCGCTTGTTCAGCGCCTCCAACGCAAACGCTTGGTCGCCGCTCGCGGCTTCGTGCCTCGCGAGCACCTCCGCGGCTGCTTTCGCGGCGGCGATGACCTCGCCGCGTTGCTCCTCGGACTGCTCCGCGAACGCGCGCACGCGCTCGAGCTCGCGCATGGTGTCCATGAGCAGCGTCTGCGCGCGTCGAGCCTCAGCCGCCGCTTCCACTGCTCTGAGCTCGGCGGCGTCGCGCGCGGTTTCCGCCTCGGTCACGCGATCGTCGGGACCGTCCGCGACGGGCGTTGCGGTTTTGGCGGCGGCGGTACTGTTACCGCCGCTCGCTTTGAGCGTAACGACGGTCGCCTCGGCGTCGTCGCGCGCGGCGGCCACCACCGCGAGTTCCCGGCGAAGCGCCGCCGCCGAAGAAAGCGCATCCGCGAGCACGTCACCGCCGTCGTCCGGCCGGGTTCCCTTCTCGTCCAGGGCGACGCGCGCCGCGGCGAGCTGTTGTTGCAGCGCGGCGACGCGCGACTCGGAGTCTGTTCGTTTCCCCTGAGGTTCAGCAACCGCGACACCGGTGTCCATGGCGGTTCGCACCGCACCCCCCCCAAAGTCGCAGTCGTTCTCCAGTTCGATGATGCGCCTGATAAGGTCCTCCGCCTGCAGTGAGAGTGATTCGATGAGGGCGTCTTTGTTTTCGCCGAGTTCCCTCAGGGCCAACACGTCGACGTCGGTGGCGTTGTCCAGCATCCCGTTCAGGCGCTTGACTTCGTTTTCCCTCGCCGCCGTGGCTCTGCGCGCGGTGTCAACCTCCCGCTGCATCCGCTGCATTTCTTGTTCGGACTCCACCAGTCTTCGCTGCAGCGCGGACGCTCGCTCGTCCGCGACGGCGACGAGCTCCTCGGCGCGCGACCGCTCCGCGTCGCCGCCCGGGCCGTTTCGCACCGCTTGCCGCAGCGCGTGCGACAGGTCCATCCGAGCCTTGATGTCCTCTCCCGGGACCTTGGAGAACGCATACGTCCCGGTAATCACGTCGTTGAGCTTTTCCTTGCACGCCTCGAAGTTACTTTCCAGGCTCGCGTACTTTTCAATCTGCGCTCGCTTCCAAAACCCAAGCTCGGCCACCGCGTTTTCAAGCGCGCGCGATTCATCGGCGGCCGAGCGCAAACGCTCGTCGCACACCTCGTCCTTCCGGATAAGCTCCATGTGCAAGGCCGAGTTCTCCTTTAAAGCCTTGCCGTTCTCCCTGCGCATCACCTCCATCTTGGATGACCACGACTCGATGTCCTGTTGCTGCTTCGTGACCCGGATCTTCAGCGAGCGATACGAATTCGTAGCCTCCACCAGGTCATCCACGAGCTTTTTTTTGGGGGGGGGGTCAGAGACGTACGGAAACGCGTTTAGGGCGTGGGAGTTTCGGGAAGCAGCACACGTGGTGGCCGTGGGTGTTAGATTGGACCACGGCGGCGCGCGATTTGGGAAACGCGGCGGCACAAGCCAACCGCGCGTTCGGCCCGAAATTCAAATCTCAGCTGGGGCGCGCGCCCGCGTTTTTCGACCCATCCGAGACACACCCGGAGCGGGGGGATGCGTACCTTCTCAGCCAGGGGTGCGGACTTGGTGTCAAGCTCGCCATCGTAGCTCAGCGCCTCGAGCTTGCGCTTAAGCAGCGCGAGGCGTTGCTGGTCCATGGTGGCGTGCGGCGAAACGCGCTCCGATCTCTCGACCGCAAATGCCTCGCCTCGTCCGAGCGAAATGGCTGGACCACGCGAACGTCAGAGGGGTTATCAGACAAGCCGGCTCGGCTGCGTTCGTGTCCGCGGGGTGCGCTGCGAGCGGTTTCGACCGTCGACGCGCGTGCGTGCGTGCGATGCCTCTGCGGCGCGCTCGCGACACTGGCAGACAAGGCGGAGGTCAGCTCGCTCGCGTCTGGAGAGTCGTTGCATTCGCGATTTTCGCCGAATTTGAAAAGACTGCGGCGCGAGCGCGCTTTCTTTTGGCCTTCCTCAAAACTCAATCTCGTCGCCTCAGTCGGGCACACACCTGCGCGCGTGTCCGGGTTCCGGCTACGCGGCGCGATGCGCGCGCGCGGTTCCAGCGGCGCCGCCCTCGACGCCTCCGATGTCGCGTCGAGTTCCGCGAGGGTCGAAAACGCGGACGGTTCCGACTCCCTCGGGTTCTGGTGTCTTCTTTCCGGGAAGGAAGTCGTGCCTTCGCACCCTGCAAAGGGAGGCGTACGCGCGCGCGTGGTGCTGCTGCACGGCTGGTTGATGCACCACGCATGCTGGCTACGCACCGCGACGACGCTCCGGGACCGGTACGGCCACGACGTGTTGCTACTGGATTTCCCAGGCCACGGCCGGTCACCGTTGCTGTCCCGTTTCGAAGATCACACCCCGGAAAATTTCGTCAAACGACTGCGAGCGGTGTTGAGACGCGTGGGGTGGGCGGGGAACGAGACTGGGAACGAGAAGGAATCGAAGTCTCATGAAACGAAGTGCACAAGTAAAGCTCCTCCCTTGGTGCTTTGCGGCTTGTCCCTGGGAGGCGTGGTTTCTTGTTTGTACGCGGATCAATTCCGCGGCGAGGTGCAAAGGTTGGTGTTGGTGTCCACGCCCGGTTTGGACGAGCGGTGGTGGACGCCGCCCATGGTATCGAGGCCGCTCAGGTTGGGTGTGTTGAGATTGGCGGCCGTTGCGGCGGCCGGGTCGGCCACTACGCTCGGACCGATAGGGCGGTGGCTGGTACGTGACTTCACGCCGGTGAAAACTCTCGTGAGTCACGTCTCGTTGGTACGAGACACCCCAACCTTCGGCGTGCCGCCTGACATGCCGCAGCGGCTGCGGGCGCAGAAAATACCAACCACACTTGTTTGGGGCGCCCTGGACCAGTTCCACAGCGCGCAAATCAAACGCTGGAAAGCGGGAAGGCCGCACGCCGCGGATGCGGAGGTTGGGGCTTGGGTTGATGAGTCGCGCGCGGATGACGAGTCGCTTGCGCGCGCGACGAGCGCCGGGGCCCGCGATACCGGTACAGCCAAAACAAACCAAGACGACCGCTGGGCCAATAAAACCGACCCGGGCATCCACATCCTGGTGCACCCTTATTTCGACCACTTCGCTGTCTGTTTGTGTTTGGACAACCTACGGCTAGGGGAACGACCGCACTTCTGGCACGACACCGAACTAAACGTTCCGCGGCGAAACGAACTGACTGAAACGCGGACGGGGCCGGGAACGAGGGCAAAGCTGTAGCCGGAGTGTACGGGGGTACTGTAGGCGGAGTATATAGGGTATGTTAGGAATGTTAGCCAGAGTGTATAGGGTATTAGCCAGAGTATTATGGTATATTATCCAGAATACAGTAGACTATTTGATTTTCAGAAACGCGTCTAGCTTGTCCACCATCTTCGGGGGCCACCGCCGGATGCGCCGCACGTAATCCAGATCTTTATACCGCCCGCACCCCACACTCCGCGCGCACGCCTGTTCCCACTGCTCCTCCGCCTCCGCGACGTTTCCGTTGGAGTACAAAAGCGCGGCGAGGGCGGCGCGCATGTCCGCCGAGTTGGGCGCCCGCCTCGCGACGCCGCGCATCTCCCGCTCCGCGAGCCGCTCGTCCCCGAGCTGCACCAAAGAGAGCGCCGCGTTTGCGCTGGCGTACACGGCACCGTCCAGCCGGGAGGTGGTGCTCGCGCCTACTTTGAAGCCCTTGCTCTGTTGGAACAGGGCGAATGACTCCAAGTAGTTGGAGCGCGCGCTTTGCCAATCCCCTAGGCTCCCGAACACGTTGCCTAAACTGTTCAGGACGTACGGGTCGGGAAGAAAGTTTCCCGCGTCCGCCAGTTCCACGGTTTGCGTGTACTCACTCAACGCCAACGGCCACGCGTACAGCCCTGAGAAAATGAAAGAAAGTGTCAGTCTTGTTTGGGCGATGTATGGACAAACAGTCACCAGCTGAGAGATAAAACAGTGTGCCTGGATTTGGGAAATACAATACTTACCTTCGTACGCCAGCGCCTTGCCGGCGTGGAATCGCGCGGCGGGGCCTGCGTCGCGTTCGGGGTGTACAATCGGGTCCACGCGCGTCAGGAGTTCGGCGTAATCTTGGATTGATGCTTCGAACAACTTCAAATCAACGCCGACCTGCGCCCTGCCTTCTAACCATTTGTCCCGGTTCCCTGGAGTGTCTTCCAAACAAAGCGCGGTAAGGGCGCGGTAGGCGCGCTGGAAATCCGCGCTTTCATACGCCTCGGTGGCTTCCCGCCGAAGACCCGCAAGGTCAACGCCATCCGATGCGGTCGCGTTGTTCGGCGCCCGCACGAGCGGCGTGGATGCGAGAAGCGCGAGGCAGGCTCGCCTGCCGAAACGAGCTCCCAGGAATGCATCTCGCCCTTCGCCGCCCGGTCCATCCACGGCGACCGCGCTGGTACAGATTCTGGTGCGACGTCGACCGGCGGCGACACCGAAGTGGGTCGGCGTCCTCGTTGCCGAACCCACGGCGCGCGCGGTGATCGTAGCCATGCGAGGGGGACTGTGGAGGAGGCGACGACGTGGCATTTTTTGCCCTCGGGGTGCCTACTCCGAGGAAAAGCAATTCGAGTTTCCAATCGATTCTCGGAGTATCGGTTACTCGAACGAAAATGGCACGCCGCTCAAACCACGAGGCGCGGCAAGCTCCCCCCGCCACCTTGTTTCCCTTATCCGGCCCGACCCCTCGACGTCCACGGCGAGACGCTCGACGCTCGGTCTCCCGAAACGGACAGGACGGCCTCGGGTCTGGCGCCCAAGAAGCATAACTGGCGAGATGCTCCGCCTTTTTATTTGAAGATTTGAAGTGTAAGTGGTGCGAGCGAACCGCCGCACGGCGTTGACGCGTGACCCCCTCCCACGTGGCCCCAACTCTCCCACCGCGTCGTGTCTTGCTCCTGCGCACCGGTCGCACGCGCCGTATGCCGCCATCCCCGCGCGCGGCCTCGGGTGGCCTTTACGGTTTCGGGGACTTCGACGCCGAGACCGCGGCGCGTTTGGAACTCGAGAAACTCGGGGTGGATGACCTGTGCAGTGCGTCGGATTCAGATTCGTTTGAGTCGAGTTTTGCGGTCGCAGGCGAGGCGGGTGACGACGACGAGACGGGTCACGACGAATGGAAGGACACTTCAGTACCCACAAACACGACACAACACGACACGGGCACACGGTGTGGTACGCGTTCTTTGAAAGAAGAGTCTTTGAATACGTCTTTCGAGGACGACGCCGTGGACCGCGCGCGCGCGGCGCGGACAACGGGAACCACGACTTCAACCACGGCGAACGACCCAATAGGAAACGTCCGGCGCGCGTGGCAGAAACGACACGCGGCGTGGAACGCTAGGGACGTGGAGTGCGTTTCGGGTGATGTGCAAACGGTTTTGGGTGTCGACGGCGCTGAAACTTTACGTGGCGTCGACGGCACTGAAACTTTACGTGGTGTCGACGGCACTGAAACCAGTGTTGTGATTCACGACTCCCAACCAAGGGAACAACACGAGTGGATAGACGCGTCCGCGTCTCGCGCGACGCGCGCGGCGTTCCACGAGGCGTACGCGGAAAAGGAGGCGCTTTTCACGCAACGGAAACGCGCCGACGCGCGTAACGCCGTGGCCTTGGAGTGCGACGCCGCGAAAGTAAACGTCGCGGCGACTGACCGGCGGCTGGAACAACAGCGCGTCGTCGCCCTCGTCGCGCGGCGAGAGGTTTCCCTGGCGCCGAAAGTGTTGATTCCACCTCAGACCGTACACTCGCCACCTGGTGCAGGGGAACGGGGAAAGGGGTCATCAGGGGAAAGGGCAAAAAACGCGGTTAACTCAAGGTCGACCCATGGAAACAGTGCCCTCGCGGCGGCGGCGGCGGCTACGCGTATTCAGTCGCGATGGCGCGGGTTTGCGTGTCGCGCGCGCGTGGGTAGGTTGTTTCACGGCGCAATGGTCACGGAGGCGGATTTGAGTTTCGGCGATTCCCTGACAGGGGTGGACGAAGAGTTCTACACGCCGCCGGATGGGCTGGATTTGGAGGCGGAAAAGTTGCCTGAACCGACACCGGCCATGTTCTGGCCGGGGTTTTCGGAATCGCCGACCGTGAGGCGAGACGAGGAAGACGAGGAAGACGAGGAAGAAGACGACGAAGACGACGAAGAAACGCGAACAGAAGCGGCGAACGGAAACGCGCGGCGAACCGTTGCCGAGCGCGTTTCGGCGGACGCGGCGTCGGAGTGGGGATTCGCGCCTCTTTGCGCCGCGGAGAGGGCGTTTCTGAAACACCGAGCCTGTGTTCAATTGGAAAGAAAACGACGCGAACGGAAGGTACTGCTTATGGACCCAATGAAACGTCTGGAGCGCGTTCTGGGGGTGACTGGGAAGAAAAACGAAAAGAAAAACGGAAAAGAAAACACCTCGCGAAGCGCGCGCGGTTTGCGGCGCGGCGGGTAGCACCCAGGCGCGGCGGACAAAACGGTTTGTCGCGCGGAAAGAGGATAGAAAGGACAGAGAGGATAGAGCACTGCGATTCACAAAACAGAACTATAATATATAACATTGGACTACCGTCACTTGAACAAAACAGAATGATTAAACATACACCGGCCTACCGTCCCGCCGCAAACGCCGCGTCGCGCGCGGCTGATTCCACACTCTTTTTTAGGTGCCCAAACCCGAACCGTTCGTAACACGTCGGGCACGCGCACTCGCCTTCGAAGCTCTGCTTTGTCAGGATAGGCGGGCCTGTTACCGGGACGGTTTTTACGAAGGCTTGCGACGCCGTTTCCGCGCGCACGAGCGTGACTTGGGTGACGCCAAAGGGAACGGCGCCGGCGTCGAGGTTCTCGCCAACCGCGTCGGACCCGCAGTTCCACGCGTCGATGACGTCTTGTTTGTCCAACACTTCGTAGTGACAATTCGTGACGTTTGGAAACGTCACTGCGCCGGCGTGCGCCACCGCGGTTCCCCCGGCCGCGGTGTTTGTAACGTTCAGCATCACGACCACCAGCGTCGCGGGGCCGGACAAGTCGTGCGTCGGCGACGCGGCGGTTGAAACAAACGGCGACCCCAAAGGCGCGGCGAACAAAGGGTAGTGGCACCGCGCGACCAAAACGGTTAGCGGAGGCGACAGCGACGGCGCGGGATTTTGAAGAAGTTCGCGCCCGCCGCGCGAACTCCCGTCCGACGGCGCGCGCAACAGCTGGCGTCGTCTGGTCGGCCCGGACCCGCAACTCGCTGTGCCGCGCGGCGGCAGGGTTTCGCCGAGTGTCAAAACGTGCACCGCGGAGCTCCCCCCCCCTGAAGACCAGCCCAAATCGGAACCTTTAAACCCGGAACCCCCGATCGTCGCGGCCACCACGGAGACGTTTATGTTTGAAACCGTCTCGGTTTGGGTAAACACGGCGTTGTTTTGGTTCCCCGCGCTCCCCGCGGCAACCACCGTCACGTCCGCGGGGCTCCACACCTGCGCTTCGATCTGGTGCACGCCGAAACCAGGGGCGTTCACCCCACGCGCAGTCACGGACGTCGCAGACGACGCAGCCGCACCAGGGTCGCTCCACGCAACAAGCGCGTTCCAAGCTGTTTCGCCGCCGACGCACGCCGACGCGCCTTGCGCCCGGCCCAACCGCCGCGTCCCCGCGGACGCCGCGACGACCGTGTCGTTTTCCGTGGACAACCTCACCGCGTGCATCAGCAGCGTGCCTTTGCCATACGAAACGTCGTCGCATACCCAAAACAGAAACGTGGTGGTGTTTTCCACCGAGGTTTGCGAAACGCCGCCGACGTTCGCGGGCAGTTTCACAAACCCCGCGGCAGTTGGCGCGCCGGTTTCGTCAAGCGCCTTGCGATGGGTAAAACAAAGTGTCAGTCTTGAGTGTACAAGTGCCATGTATATCGCGATGTATGGACAAACAGTCACCAGCTTCGGTAAAACAGGGCACTTGTGATGTATGTAGCAAACAGTAATTACGCGCGGACAATCGGCAGAAGTAATGCGCCCTTCGCAGGACGAGTATATCGCGTGTATTGGACGATGGCCTGGTCAACAGTCACCGTAATCGGTCTGAACAGTCACCAGCGTTAGAGATAAAACGTGGAGTCTATGATTTGGGAAACGCGCGGTACGTACGTCGGCGCCTCCCATTGACGCGGCGGAGATTCGAAACACGGCATCGTCGTCGATGCCTCCGTGTGTGTTTTGCGACTCGCCTTGGAAGAACAAGCCCACGAAAACGGTTTCTTTAGAAACCGGGTAACACCCGGCGCATGTAAGTTGCGACTTGAACATCGCGCGGTCGGCGCGCGGCGCCGGGAAAGCAGCCGCCGCTTCCACAACCGCGGAACTGTAGTTGCAGAAGTGCATCTCGCCGCTTCCCCAGGTTCCCCACGTCCCAAGCGGCGACGTGAGGCGGTAGCACCGGTCGTCCCGGACACAGGATTCGTCGTTCGGGTTGAGTTTTTGTGAAAAAAAACCGCCCCAGCTCGTCCTGAACGCAGCCGCGGCGCCGCCCCCCACGAAGGAAAGGGGCTCCGCGAACCCCTCAACCCCGAACCAGTCCCGCAAGTAGTGCGCCTTCGTTGGGACGTGGTGAGAGTTGTCCCCGAACGCGAGGACGTGCGGTATGTCGTCGTACAGCGCGTTGTTACCCGCCGTCTGCGCGCCGCACGACGCGTGGCCGTCCTTGGCGCACGGGAAGTGTTTCAAGGGCGCCTCGTCCACCAAAACGCCCTGCATGTACACCTGCACGGTCGCGACGCTCCGTTTGAAGTTCAATTTAAGCTCCATCAGGTAGGAGGTTGACGGTTCCAAAAGCGCATCCGGGCGATCCAAAACGTAGTTCGTGTCCGAGCTGGTTTCCCCGCAGTCGTGCAAAACGAGCTTGGCGCACGTGTTCAGCTGCCGCGTCGGCGAAAACGAACCCCGACCTTGCGATAGGTTAAACAAAGTGTCAGTCTTTCGTAACGTTACGTGAGTATCTACGGGCGGACAATCGGCAAAACAGGGAGGCGGATTTGGGAAACGCGGGGACGTACCTTCGGGAAACACGGGAAACAAACTCACGCACACGCCGCCGTCGTGCCACACGTACGTATCAGTGGTTAGGTCCTCGTCCTGGTCAAGGCTCATCAAGCGGATCTTCCCCGCGTCGCGTGCGGAAAATCCGCGTTCGCCGGGTGGGTTACTTTTATTGTAAAAGAAAAGTGTCAGTCTTGTATGGGCAAACAGTGCTGGGATTGGGAAATGCAATACGTACCTTTCCATGACCCGCCCGAAGTGCTCCGGCGTGGCGAACCGAAACCGCGCGTATACGAACCGGTCGCCCCACCAGTCGTTGTGCAAATCCTTCGTGTCCCTATGGTCTTTGGGAGGTTTTCCTAGGCGTCGCAAGTTAACGTGCGCCTCGTCGTACGCCGTGGTGATCGAGGGAAAGTTTCGGTGTGAATCGTCGCCGAGCGCCATGTTGTTCCGCTGCCACTTTTCGTCGCCCAGCCCGGGCCCGCCGCTATACATGGGCGCAGCTGGGGCGTACGCCACGGCTTCGCAGTCGTGTTGCCGTGGGTCGAACCCGGCACGTGCAGCGATTGTTTTTAAATCCGGAAACTTCCGTCCCACCCTGACGGACACCAAAGCACGTCGCCGCCGTCAAGTTCGCCCCAGCGGTTCTTGGCGCCGCACACCGAATCGCCAACCGGTTCCGCCGTTCCCCGGGCGAGCTCGTTGGTCCACTCCTTGTTCGGGGAGAAACACCCCCCGTCCGTGTCCTGGAACGGGTCCACGAAAGGCGAGTTTGTTTTGTCGTGGCCGCCCGCGCCTATGGAAAGCGGTCCGCTAAGCGCGCGCGCAATTGCAAACGCCGCGGAGTTACCATCCACCAAAGTTTGATCCAAAGCCACGCAGGGTTCAACTAAAACCAACTCGCCGTCCGCGTACATCGAAAGGGACGAGCAGTCGTGCGCAAAACCCGTCCCGCCCCCGCCTTTCAGCGCAAACGCAAACTCCACCCGCGTGTTTTCGCCGTTGAGTCTTTGGCTAGACGATTCCGACAAAACCACGTCGAGTTCGGGCGTGGCGCCTCTTTGCCCGAAAAACAAAATCCCCGTTTCGGTCGCGGCGCCGCTTTGCGCCTTGAACCCGCCAAAGTACCCGCCCTCGCCTCGCTCTCCGCTGCCGCCGAGCGTGAACAAGGTGTAGTACTTACTTGTGTGTGGTGTGCCTCCTCCGGCTCCGGCTTGCGTCAGGCGCGTGAGTTGGTACGAAGACGGCGTGCGCACGTGAAATCGCGCGTACAACACCGACCCGGTCGCATCAACACCCGAGCCGTCTGTCACGTTCGTCGTCGTCTCCACCACCCCGCCAGTCACGTTGACCCCCGGGCCCTCGATCCCGAGTTTCACGGCCTGGCACCCGGAGTGGTACCCGGAGTACAGCGCGTAGTCGCCGTCGTAATCCGACGCGCGCGCGCTCGGCAGCAAGAGGGCGAGGAAACACGCACAGCACACCGCCGCGAGCGCGCGCCGGGGCCGGGGCGAAGTCGCATAGAGGGTTCCGGCGAGAAGAGCCATCGCGCGGGACGTGCCGTGCCCTGCTGCGGCGGGAATCTAGGCGGGGCGAAGCGCCTGGGGAAGAGCCGTCGCGGCGCGAACACCCGCGAGTCGCAGGATCACGTCGGGGCACACGGGCTACCAGCGGAACCCACACTCGGAATCAGCAAAAACCAAGTCTCCCTGAGAACGGAAACACCGGGCAACCCGACCGACGCAAACGGAGCCGGGTCACCCGCGCGTATCGCGGCTCCGTCTCCTGGCGTGGACGGAGAGTGCGCGCGCGTGTGAGGGGTGGGCGAACGCCGCGAACGCCGTCGCGCAGGCGAGCGCCCAAACGCGAGAGGAAATGTTGCGCGGAAATAGAAATTGTGATGCTGTGCCAGCAGCAGCAACATCCAAATTGCTCGCGGTTGACAGGAGGATTTCCTTGTTGAAAGTCGAATTTGAAGCCTACATCGACGAGCCCAAGCTGACACGCCTTTGAAGCTTGCCTTTCAACTGCGTCCCTTGCGAAACGGCACACGCATTGTTGACGACAGTGTCTGACACTTATTCCTTATTGCGACTTCGGGCAGCATTGATCATCCCGTAAACGTCGTTGGCTCGGCTGCCAAATCTCGCCGCACCGCGCTTCGGCTCGCGTCCGCGCAGGAACGCTCCACTTTCCCGACCCCGGACCCGCGTCGCGACTTCTTCGGTGCTTTGATCAAGTTCCACACGCTTCTTGCTTCTCGAGTCACGCGTTTTGCGAGATTTTCTGGCTTCCATAAAAAGTACCTTCGAAGGTAACAAACGCGCGTGCGTGATGTCCCACGACACCCCCGATGACGCGTTCGAGCACGCCCACGTGCTCCTGGACACGAACACGTTCGAGAACGCGCTTGAAATGCTTTTGTCCCCCGGTGAGCGTCTGGACTTCAGCCCGTTCCCCGACGTGGCGCACGATCTGCAATTCCCGAACTCCCTGCCGGTAACTTCGGGCGGGGTTGGTTCGGCCGACCACGGAATCGACAGCGACGGGGGGTTCGACGGAAGCAAGGTGGAAGGCGATGAGCTCGAGCGCACGGCCGGCGGTGGCCACGTGGTGCCGGCCGGTCAGAAGCGTAGGGTCAACGCGAACCAGGCCGAGGTGCAGAAGCGGTACCGCGAACGGAAAAAAAACAAGCTGGATGATCTGGAGCGCACCGTGGATGCACTCAGGGCGCAAATTCTTGAAATGCAGAAATCGCATGGCAATTCCACTTCTGTTTTAGCCACTAGCACGGACTCGGACTCCCATGGACCCTTTGGCGACGGCGGCGGGTCGAAACAACCGTCAAAACAGCCGTCAAAGTCGCTTCGCGACGATCCCGAAAACTTCCCGGATCCGCCCGACTCGGGCACCAACTCCACGCAAGAGTTGGATTTGTGGGACCCGCACGCGCACTACGTGGTGGGGGATGACAAGGGCGAGTCGCGCCTGAAGGACATCATCGCCACGACCGTCGCGGCGAAAGACGAAAGCATAGCACAGCGGACGCACAAAAAGTTTTGGTTTGCGCTCGAAGTCGCCGACGCCTTGAAGCGCGGAGGAGCTGTTAACAGTGACAAAAAAAAGAAAACACCCAGCGCGACTGGTAAGTTCAAGTCCTTCGCCGACGCCGAGCTTTTCTTCGCGGGCGTGACTAAGCTGTACGACGTGGGAGTTGAGAAACTCAAGGGGTTGCTGTTTATCGGTGCCTCGGATGCCGACGTGCGGGACGCGGTGAATGACGTCGTCGGCGTGGTGGCAGGTACGTATTTTATTTCCCAAATCCCGCCTCCACGTTTGCCCAAACAAGACTGACACTTTCTTTTATTTATCGCAGACGCCCGACGGCACCGCCCAGACGTTTCGTTTTTCACCACGCAGATGGCGACGATTCAGATGCTGGACGACGACTGCGACCCGGCGGCGTGCGGAAGAGGCGGTTTTTCCAGCATCTGTCCAACCTCGTGCGCGTACCTGGTGAAATCAGTGGTGGACCGCACTTTGATGAAAGGCGACTGGGACGACATCTGCGAGTCTGTTATTGAAACCCTGCCCCCGAGCGAGGTTAATAAAATCATCCAATGGAGCGACGAGTTTCTGGGCGCGCGAAAGGCGGTGCTGATGCAACGCGCCAGGGTGCTGTTTTTGCGCCCTTTACCGAACACGAAAACCGTGAACGGCATGACGGTTGCGTCTGATTCGCTGTACCGGGTTCCGAAGAAAGAGCTCGTGGACGGGTTACACGGGTTACACGGCGGCGGCGGCGAATCGAGCGAAAGCGAAACCACCGCCGCCACCGTCATGTTTGAAGGCCTACAAGAAGAAATGAGACTGCACCACTGCGGAACCTGCAAGCTGTTTGAAACCCTCTCGCCGCGGTCCGCCGCGGCAATAATCATCTTAACGCACCCCGTCGCGCTGGACACGTTTTCACTCGCGACCGAGCTGAAAAAGAAAAAAGGGATCGATCCCAAAAACCAAACCTGGCGCTGGCTCGAGGAAGCGACGGCGGCGAAAAACGCCGCATGAAGGGTTCCGACTTAACGCATTTGACTGTGTATACGTCGTAGTTCCAGTCTTGTCTGTGGTTTATTTAAAATACGGGGGGTGTCACTAAAAAGACGTACAGTCACCAGGGTTCATACTATAACTAGTCTACTACGGTCTACCCTAAGTATAGTGCACATTTTGTTTTGATAACAACTACCGACGTTTCGTGTTCGCCTTAAACCGCGCCCGCCTCAATCGGGTCCTTTTGAAACGCGTTCCGCAGCTGCCCGCACGCCGCCGCGGCTTCCAGTCCGCGCGTTTGCCGGATACTGGCCGGGACGTTCATCTCCTCCAGCACGTCCCGGAACCGGAACACCGCCGCGCGCGTGGGCCGTTTGAACTCCTCACCCTCGTCCACGGCGTTGTACGGGATCAGGTTGACGTGCGAGGCGAGTTTTTTGGTGTACAGCAGTTTCGCAAGCGCCTCCGCTTGTTCCTCGCTGTCGTTCACCCCCGCCAGCAAGGTGTACTCGAACGTGACCCGTCTACCAGTGGCCACGAAGTACTGCTCGCAGTCGTCTAGTAGGTCGTTCAAAGGGTACGCCTTGGCGGACGGAATTATCGTTTCCCGCAACTCTTGCGTAGGCGCGTGCAGGGAAACCGCCAGCGTCGATTGCAGTTGCGCCGCCGCGAGCTTCTCTAAACTCCCCCGTACCCCAACCGTGCTGATCGTGATGTGCCTCGCCCCGATGCCAACCTCTTTGTTCAGCGCGTCGTGCGCTCTCAAGACGTTGGGCACGTTTAACAAAGGCTCGCCCATTCCCATGAACACCACGTTCGTCACCCTCGTTCCGAAGTGTTCCTCAAGCGCCACGACTTGGTCGACGATTTCGTGCGCCGCTAAGTTCCGGGCGAACCCGCCCTTCCCGGTGGCGCAAAACACGCACCGCATCGGGCACCCTACCTGTGAAGAGACGCACGCGGTTAACCGGTTCTTGCCGTTCTCCGTGGCGGGAATCCCCACGGTTTCCACCACGCGGTCGTCGTGTAACCGCAAAAGCAGCTTCACCGTGCCGTCCGTCGCGGCCGCGACGGTGTGTACTTCGCTCCTCCCGATTTGCACGTTCCGCTCCTTCAACGAATCCCGCACGGTTTTGGGTAAGGCAGTCAGGTCGTCTATAGTTCTCACCGGCGTAGGGCCGTACAAGTGGTCCCGGATCTGCTTGCCTCGGAAGGAGGGCAAACCGTTATCCACCGCGAACGTTTTCAACTCCGCTAGCGTTAAACCGAGGAGGTGGAATTTGGGAAGCGCCAGGGACGCGAGAAGCGCATCCGCGGAAGGCGCCGCGGGTAAAACCGAACGCGCGTACGTCGCACGCGCGTCACTTAAGGACTGCTCCACCAAACGCGCGTCAGCGTCGTTCCACTCGCCATCCTGGACGCCCTTGGCCCTTGGAACCTGAGTGGGGCCGTCGTCAAACGCGACCGCCGCAGCGGCATCCGCGTTGTCCGCGGCGGCGGCGCGGACGGCGGGTAAGGGCCTGCGCGAGACGCCTTGGGAAGGACACACGGTGGGGCTGGCGCGCGCGCGGTGCGACAAACACGAGCACGCGCGCGGTCCCCACGCACCCGTCGCGGGTACCGCGGAGGCGAAGGCGGCCGCCGACATTGCGTTGCGCTCGAAAAAGTGACGACTGTTTCCAACGCCACGTCATTTTCTCGACACTTTCATTCAGTCTCGCACGGTGTGCCCCCAGGCTCCAGCCTGACGTGCCCTGCCACCGCGACGTGCGTCGCGCGCGTCCCCACTCGTACCGCACCCGGCAAATCCACCAAACGTTCCCGAACCCACCGCCCCCGAAGCGTTCCGTTTTCGACATCGGTGGATTCGGAAATGGTGGCGACCACGAATGATGCGGAGAGAAAGAAAAAGATCGCGAGTTTGGTCGACGAGTTCTCTCCCAAGTTCCCGAACGCCCCGGAAATCACGCCTGAAGTGTTGTTGAGCCAAATCGCCGGTAACCCTGGTAAGTACACGTTCAACGCCAAGCCCGTGGTGGTGGTTGACGTGCGCACGCATGACGAGACGGAGGTGAGCGTGATTAAAAACGCGGTGACGAAAAAGGCGTTTGAGGCGAATTTGTTGGCCGACCCGCGTTCCTTGGACGACCACGTCGTGGTGGCGTACTGCACCATCGGGTACCGCAGCGCGGGATACGTGGAGAAGCTGCGGAGCGGGCGGAACATGGAGGCGTACAATCTGCGTGGGAGCATTTTAGCGTGGACGCATGCGGGGGGCGAGCTGGAGGATCAGGAAAAAAACGTCACGAAAAAAGTGCACGTCTTCGGCGAGAGTTGGGACCTCGCGTCGCGCGATTGCGAAAGCGTGTATTTCAAGCAACCCAAACTGAGCTACGTGTCTTCCTTGGTGCCGGATGCGTTGAAGCCGTGGAGGTGGTTCGGCCGGGGGAAGTAAGAGTGAGAAAATGTGGAGAAACAAAAGCGTGAAATGCCAAACGGGTCACACGCAATCGATTTCGTCAACTCGTTTTTATCAATCGGAGTAGGGTACTGTAGGTGAAACACACGGCTCCTCTCAGCACCCCAGCAAGTCCAGCATGATTGCGTTTTGCGCGTGCATTCTGTTTTCCGCCTCCTGGAACACCAGGGAGTAGTCGGCTTCCATGACTTCGTCCGTGCACTCCAACCCGCGCTCCGCGGGGAGGCAGTGCATGAATTTGCACTGCGATATAAAAAAGAAGTGTCAGTCTTGTATATCGCGATGTATGGACAAACAGTCAGGGCAGAGGTAATAGTCCCTTCTGGTACGAGTATGGGCAATCAGGGAGGCGGAATGTGATGGGTGGGAAATACGTACCTGCGGGCCGGCCCTGGCCATCAGCGCGCCGTTTATTTGGAACCCGTCAAACGCGGCGTACCGCTCTTCGCCTTCTTCTTTCTGTCCCGCGTTCATTGACGCCCAGACGTCTCCGTAAATCACGTCCGCGCCAATCACCGCTTCTTGCGGGTCGTGTCGCACTTCAATCGTGCTGACTCCCGTCGCCCTGGCTCGCTTTAAAAGTTTAGAGTCCGGTTCGAACCCGACGGGACAGCAACAAACAAAGTGAATGGGATACACCGCGGCGAATTCGATCCAACTGTGGACAATGTTGTTCCCGTCCCCTACGTACACCACCTTCCGCCCCTCCACGGACCCGAACGCCTCTTGGATGGTAAGCGCATCCGCCATTATCTGGCACGGGTGGTTGAAATCGGTCAACCCGTTGACAACGGGGACGCTTCCGAACTTCGCCAGGTCCAACACGTCTTGGTGCGCGAACGTGCGCGCCATGATTATGTCGTTGAACCGGGACAACACACGCGCGATGTCCCTGGTTTCTTCCCGTCCCCCGAAGCCGATGTCATTGGGGCCTAGGTAAACCGCGTGCCCGCCAAGCAGGTGGAACCCCACCTCAAAGCTCACCCGCGTGCGCAGGCTCGGCTTTGTGAAGATCATGCAAAGCGTCTTGCCTTCGAATGGCCGAAACGATCGGTCCCCCGATGATAACTTGGCCTTGATCTCTGCCGCGCGGTCCAGCAACAGCTGTACCTTTTCCTTGGTCAAGTCGTCAATCGCGATGAAGTGTTCGCACGGGGGCTCCTTCCCGGTGGGCATGGCCTTTTGGAGAGTCAGGGCAGAGCACGTGGGTCAGGGAAGACGCGATGGCAAATTGGAGGGTTAGGGTTGAAGCCGGATTTGCGGATGAGAATACGTGATTTGAACGAAACACGACCGGACCCCCGGGACGGGAAACGAAAAGTGAAACGCACCTTGCATGCCACGCGTCTGCTGGGAAGCGCGGACGCGCGGCGGCAAACCGCGGTGCGGCGCGCTGGAACGGCCGACGCGAGGGAGGCGGTGGCGGACAGCGAAAGCATCCTGGTGCTCCGAATTCTGTTGGAGCCGTGGTAACGGCGATTCGATCAGGATTTCGTGGATTCTTTGAAACGCTTTTCTTGTTGGGAAAACGAGCTGATGAGGCTTGTGTGAGAACTCAACCATAACAACCGCAACTATGTGACAACTCTCTAACTCAACACCTCGTGGCATTGCCATCTTCCTCTGCATCATTGTCGTCGTCGCTGTGCAAGTTCCCGAACCCGACTTGGTCCACGCCCATGCTCGCCAGGAGCTGCGACGCCGGGCCCGCCGCGCCGGCTTGTCCGCGGAAACTCGCGAGCATGTTTTGCACCAGGTTGAGGTTCACGTTAAGGGCGTCGCCGTCGTCGGAACCGAGCCCGCTATCGCTGTCGTCTGAAGATGACACATCTTCGGATTCGCCATCCGCGCCTGCAGCGGTTTTCTGGTCGCTCTGAAACGCACGCGGGCGCCGTCCTTCGAACCCGCGCGGGAGGATTTTCGAACGCGCCGTCTTGTTTTTGTTTTTGTTTTCGTCGCTTTCCCCCGTCGTTGCCCGCTCGCCTTGTTCGCCCGCCTTTTGTTTCCCAAACGATGACGCCACCTTAGTTCCCTCCAGCTGCCTTCGCATCGCGCGTTCGTACTCCAAACTGAACGCAGCGCCCCCCCAGTCACCCCCAGAGGCGTTCTCATACACGTAGTGTCCCTCTTTCTTATCGGTTCCGGTCCGCATCGTCTCTGCGCCGGCCGGCGGCTTCGGTCGAGCGTCGTCCGCGCGCGAGTCCGGCGACTCGTCGTCTGAATCCGAGTCGTCTGAATCCGAATCATCCGAGCTGTCCGAGAAGTCGTCGTCCGAGTCCGTGTACGTGCCTTCCAATACGACTCTTGCCTCTTTCTTCTTGTCCCCAGGTTTGCCGCCACCAACACCGTCACCCAAAATTCCCAGCGCGCCGTTGAGCTCTTTTAGAAAAGCGCGCGCGTCCAACAGCGACGCGCCGGCGTCGTCGGCGTCGTTTTGAGTTTCGTTTTCGTTTTCGCTTTCGCTTTGATTCGCGTCTTCTTTTGCGTCTTTTGTCGCGCTCGTTCTCAAAAGCACGTCCTCCACGCCCTCCACGCCGGACTTTTCGCCCATGAACTGCGCCAGCCTTCGCGACATCTCGGCGAGGGGGTCATTTTCGTGGTCGTCGCGCTCTCCAGGTTCCTTGCCTTTTCTTTTTGAAGGCGAAGAACTTTGTGTCGCCCGCCGCGTTTGTTCGCCTTCCCGTCGCGAAAGCGCGATCTCCAGCGGGTCATCAGGCGCCCCCGAGTACGACGACATCCAGGAGTCCGAGTCCGCGGCGTCGAAAATGCGTTCGGTATCAACAACATACGTGGTATCGCTGGTATCGCTGGTGCTGACTTCAGATAGAGCCTCTGTAGATAACGCTTCTTTGGCTCGCGTGGCGGGCGAAACGCACGCGACGCGCGCTTTTTCCGACCACGACGCGTTTTCGTACTGCGCCGTGGCCAGGTCGTGTAAACGGCGCCACTCCTTGCTTCCCTGCATTTCGCCACCGAAATACCCGTTGCGAGTGAGGCTGGCGAAAAAAGCCACGCGGGTCTTGTCAAAAGTGTTGCTCTTTTGAGGTTTCTGTGTCTGCTCGGGTGTCTGCTTGGAAGTACCAGTAGTACCATTAGTACCATTAGTATCATTAGTACCATCCGTACCATTCGTACCATCCGTACCATCCGTACCATCAGTACCATCAGTACCACCAGTACCACCCGTACCATCGTTCTCCCCAGTCTCCCCGGTTTCCCTTAAACTCACCCCGAGCTCCTTTTCCCACCTAGCGGCGAGGATTTCAAACCCGGCTGTTATTTTCGCCCCGAGAGCGTCCGCGCTTTTCTGGCGCGCGCTCGCCGCTTGAGATAAAAGCCGAAAGTGTCAGTCTCGTATGGGCAATCAGGGAGGCGGAATGTGGTAAATGGGAAATACTCACCTCTTGCTCCCGGCAGCGCCACAGCCCAGCCTTTGCTGGGCTCGAACCGCTGCCTGTCCATCTGCGCGAACAAACACTTGGTGGTTGTGACCAAAACGTTTTGCATGTTCTCCAGGGGGAAAAACAAATGCCGCGCCGCGCCCCCTAGCGCCCCCGGCTCGCGCAGGTAAAACGTCTCCACCGCCGCCGCGATGAGCGTGGGTTCCTTTTTTAGGAGGAGGTGAATACGGCCCGGGAGCATCGCGACGCATCTGTGCATCGACTCGATCGCGGCTTCCGGGTATTTCGCAAGACGTTCGTCAAGCGCGGCGTTCACCTCTTTACTGGCTTTGGTGCTTTTATTTTCTGTCACCAAGCTTCCGTCGCCGCCCCGCACCAGCCACAGCGCCGCCTCCACGGTCAGGGGGGGAGGGGTGTCTCTTTCTTTTTTGTCCTGCTTTTGTGCTTGGCGTGTGTTTCCACGGGTCTTCAAATTGGTCGACTTCGCGTCTACTTCCACTCCTGCTTCCACAAACTTACTGGCCGGCCTCGCCCAGTCCCCTAACCCTTCGTCCGCGCTGGGCGGCACGACGTGCAGCGCGCCGCTTTTGAGCCACACCCGGTTCGCGACCGCGTCCGGTTTTACCCACTTGGGCAGGTGAAACGCGGTTTCGATGAGAAGGAACTCGCCGTCGTCGTCCCACACCCGGGCAACAAGGCTTGGGAACCGAACCGTAAGCTCCTTGAGCATCCACACGATGAACCACTCGTCTTCTATGTTGTCCCCGAACCTGGTGGTGCCGGAAAGATGCGCGGGGACGCCATTTTTCTTTTCGCGCTCGGTACAGACACCACCCAAAGTGCTCGCCACGACCTGTAACTGGAAAGGGCCTTTCTGCCAGATGTACCCCTCAACGAAACGCTCCAGGTGAGACATGCACGCCGCCCTCGTGGCCTCCAGCGCCTCCGCGACCGCCGCATCGTCGTTTTCGTCTTTTTCGTCGGCGGCCGAATGCACACTAGAGGGCAACGTGCCGAAGATCTGGTACCGCGCGCAATCCGGTTCCACCGCGCAGGCGTTGGATATCGCCTCCATCGCGCCTGTAACCGCACCGGGCCGGACGCGACGTGTCCGTGACCCCCAGGACGACGACCACGCGCGAGATGGAGTGACGAGACGCACGAGGAGAGGTGGAAAAGGTTTCGTGATGAGGTGCCTTTCTTTTCTGCTGGTGAAAAAGAAAACTCTGACAGCGGGGCATTTTGGCGGATACCCCATCGACGGCGGGGCGCACGCATTGACCGCCGCGCCATGGCGACGCATCTTCCCTGCGTTACCGCGCGTTGGTGCGATTCGCGCACGCGTAGCCCCGCGCCAGGAGGGCGCGACCGGCGACCGGACTCGGGTCGTCGATTGCCTGCGCCTGTGTCGCGAAGGCGCGTCACGTTTTCGGTGACGTCCTCGTCATCATCATCATCTGCGAGCTCATCGTCGTCGCCATCGAACGCCGCCGACGGCGCCCCCCCGATGACGATCACGACCTTCAACGTGCTCGCGCCTTGTTACAAGCGCTTTTACCAGCCCGACGGTACGGTGGTGATGGAATCGCAAGACATGGCAACCGCGCTTGACCGGCAAACGCGGGTGCTTGATTTCCTCGCGAACACGAGCTCGGACGTTTTGTGTTTGCAGGAGTTCTGGCACGCAAACGACGCCACGCGGTTGCTTTACGAGACCCGCTTGCGCGACGCGGGGTACGCACTGCACGTCACCAAGCGTACCGGGAACAGGCCGGACGGGCTCCTCACCGCGGTGCGCAAGAAAAGCTTTTTAGTTGTGGAAGCCAAGGACGTTTTGTTCAACGACTGCGGCGACCGAGTCGCGACGCTTTTGCATCTGCGGCGGCGAGTTGTTGGTGACGGCGACGACGTCATCAATATTTCCGCGAACGACACGTCGCAAGGGTCCGTCGTTCCCTCCCATGAAGACCTGCTCGTGGTGAACACCCACCTGCTGTTCCCTCACAACGCCAACTCCACACTGATTCGGTTACGGGAGAGCTTCAAGATTTTGGAGTACCTGCACGCGTACCAAACCTCCGCGACGCGCGCGGTTGTGGACAACGGCGGGTCGTCGCGCCGGTTGCCCGTTGTTATGTGCGGCGACTTCAACGGCACTTCGCGGGGCAGCGTGGCGAGGTTCCTGACTTCGCAGGGCTTCGTTTCCGCGTTCGAGGCGTGTCGCGGCGGGTGCGGGAACGACACGAGTGAGACCCAAAGAATTGAAAGCGAAGCGCAGGTTTCGGTTTCGAGCGACGAAACGTGCGAATTGGACACCACCCAACACTGGATCTCGCACTTGAACCACCACGGCAAGGTGGTTGGTGTTGATCATATTTTCGTGTTGAACCCGACGAGACAGATAAACGCGGTGGACGCGACGGTGCCCGGGCCGTCCTGGAAAACCGCGATTTACGCCATGATCCAGGCGAAGATGTTAGAGAAGGGTACGTCTTTTTTGGCTTTCCCGAATCGCATTTCGGCCGCTGTTTGCCGATTGTCCCCACTGTGATTACTCACGCACACGGCCATACAAGACTGACCTTTTTCCCGCACACGCGCAGGTTTGCAGAGCAACAAAAAGGCGTTTGCGTTTTTCGACGTCGACGACACCTCCGGAATCACGGTGGAGGAGTTCCGCGTGGCGGTCGCGATGCTCGATTTGACCGGGGAGGGCAGCCCCGGGCTGATTCAAAGTGAAATAGACTTGCTGTACGAAGGTTCGTGTTGGCCCTTTTCCAAATCCAGGCACACTGTTTTCCCATACAAGACTGACACTTTCTTTTATTTATCGCAAGACTGCGACAAAGACGGGGACGGTCGGGTGGATTTTTCCGAGTTTATCCGGAAACTCGACGTGGAAACAATGGAATCCGCGTACAAAGCCATTCGGGCGAGCCAGGACATCGAGGAGGGGCCGTGGGACGTGGTAGGGGACTTGATGGCCACCGCCGCGTCGCCGGCGGTGCTGGCGGGGTTCACGGTGGATGACGACGACTTTTTTTTGGATTTCACGAAAGGACCCGCCAAGGGCGACCTCGCCGTGAAAAACGCCACGCTCCCCGAACCGATGCAGAGGGGGGTGTGGCCCTCTCCCGCTGAGTTCGACCTATCCGATCACGGACCCCTGACCGCGGTGCTGGTGGCACGAACGTAACTACGTAACACGTGGCTTCATACCAGACAGATTATTTTTTCAACACGCGCTCGTTGTCTTTGATGGATCTTTAAAACCTTGATACGCCCTCTCTGGCTAGTAAGCGAGTCACAGAGCAGTGGGCGAACTGTCGGCAAATCCCAAAACGACCCTTCTTCACGACCTGGCTTTCATCGCGTCGTTCCGGTAATCAACCGGCACCGAGTTCTCAGGCGCGTTTAGTAACAGCCAGTCCAGCGCGGTGACTTGTCGTTGTTTGTTAAACGCGGCTTGCCCTTGCTCCACCGCGGACGCCGTCGCCGACGCCGTCGCGACGAGCGCCGCCTCGACGTCGCTCCCAGACCAGCCCCACTTGCACAGCGTTGTTTTCGCTTTTTTCGACCCTTTGGCTTCATCAGCAGGCTCCACGGGTTTCAGTTCGTCCACTGATTTCTCTTTCTTCACGCGTTCCTGCGCCACCATCACCACGGGCGCGGCGTTTGCGAAGTTGGTGTTACTGTCGTTATCAGGCCAGTCCCCGTCGTCCATGGAAAACGCATCCGAGGTTCCCAAAACGTCCCCGAAGTTTAAGGTCCCGCCTTTCCACGCCTCCATCGGGGGTTCGAACCCGTCCCCGTCCCCGGTGTCGAGGGAGCTGCCGATATCGAGCGAGCTCCCTATGGCGCCCTTCTCGACTTTCTTTCCCGCTTTCTCCCTGATCAGCTTTGAAACATTGGACGCAATAGGGGCGAGTTCATCATCCGCGTATTTGCTCTTCTTCGCCCGTTTCGCCGCGCCTTTTTTAGGGTCACTTTTCTTGCCGGTGCCGGCACCGCCTCCGGAACCGCTCCCGGAACCGCTGCGGTCGATATCGTCGAAGTCGTCGTACGTGTTGAAGTCGTCGAAATCTTCGTCGCCTCCGCCGTACGAATCTTTCGAGTCTTTCTTCGCGTGCAGCAAAACCGATCGTGATGATGAGACGTTCGGCTTGGGCACAGTCGCGATCGGTGCGCGGCGCGACGAAACGCGGCGCGGCAAAACCAACGACCCGAAGGTCAAAGACAGGGCGGAGACGGACATCAGGGCACTCCGTGTCGGAGGGGTCACGGCGCGCCTCGCGATGGACGCGAACCGTGCGCCAGAAAAAAGCTATCCAGTCCAGTCACACTCACGCGCTCAAAAAGCGACAACTGGAAAGGGGGTGGAAAGGGGTTCGCACCCCGACCGCGCCGCGCGCCGAGAAACTTTCCGGTAGCAGAGGTTGCCGTTTGAGACCGTTTCCTCGTCCAAGAGCCCGCGTCTTCACACCTGTGTGGGCAGGCGGCGTGAGGCAGCGCGGAGGCGTCACGAACGCACGGCATGTCCGGTGTGAAGCTGCGCACGGCAGCCGCGGTCAACTCGGTGATGGCGGACGCGACCGTGGAGGTGGAGCTCGCGCAGCTCGTTTCCGAGTACCTGCAACATCACCGGTGTTCGGGCGCGTACGAGGTGCGCATTCCCGAAGGACATTACACGCTTCGTGTTTCCCTGGAACGACCCGGCGACCGCGTTTCCCGCCACTTGTTTCGTGAAGCACGGCCGTGCGTCACGCACGGCCGTGTGTGGTCAGTGGCGCACCCGTCCGTCGCGTCTCTCGTCGTCTAACCCCCGTCTCCGCCCCTACCCACCACATTAAACCCGAAAAACAGGCTTTCCAGCGCGAGCGAAGTCGCGCGGAGAAGCCTTTGGACAATAACCGCGGGCCCGCATCACGACACAAACCATCCGGCGATTTGTTTTTCGAGCTCATGGCTTTCTTCGAAGACGGCGATCGAGTTAACTTTTACCGTCTGTACGACGCGTGTATCCCAACGCAGTACCGGCTCACGGACCCTGACGCGCAGAAAGTGGAGTTCTGGCTGCAGATATACTTCGCCGTGTTCCCCGCGTTGCCGTCGGCTGGGGGCAAGAAAGGTTTACGTGAAGGCGTTTCACTCAAGCCGAGCGTGATACCGAGCGGGGGCGTGGATTTAAGCGTACGTTGTTTGATGCCACGTATGGAGTGCAGTCAGCAAGTCTTACCACTCAAGACTCGGGACTGACCCTTTTCTTTTCCAATCGCAGGTGGGCATGAAGCGTTTGAGGGAGTTCATCGAAACCAGGGGCGCGGACGCCGCGGCGAACCCCGAGTTTCTGCCGTACTACGCCCTGCCTTACGTCCCGGCGCCCACGAAACACCCAACGTTCTCTTCGCTTTTCCTACCGAAATGGACCCTCGACATGCGCGGGATGCTGGAACGATTCATCGCGAACGCGCCAAGCGAAACCCCGCCGCCGAGAATACACGCGATTCTGTTACACTACTACGGCTTGGACAACACGGGGGCGCCGCCGTCGCCCCCGAAACCACCGCCCCGCCGCGCGTACGGTACGGAAGGATTGAGCTCTGGGGGATCGAGGGCTCGGTCTAGCTCAGATGACGTCTCATCGTTACCGTTAGAGAAGTCTCACTTCCCCTCCTACCAGCAACACGCGCCGACGCCGATGGTGAGCGCCGGGTTCACCGGGCCGTTACCCACGGCGCTTTCGCACGGGCCCCGGGGAATCACGCCGTTACTCGAGGGCGTCATCGACCTTGACGCTTTTTACCCAACACCGGATTACAGCGACCTCGGCGCTGAGGTGTTGACAATAGAGTCGCTGGTCAAACAGGTCGCGGCATTGGCGGAACCACCCGGCACGCCGTCGGACTCGCCGCGGGAGAAGACGACTGATATCAAAAAGAAAGACACACAAACTATGGACGACGAAAACGAACGCGCTGCGATTGAAACCGCAGCTACCGAAAAGCGCGAGCGCAAACGTGTTGCGAGGCTTTCTGCGGAGAAGTCTCATTCAAACAGTAGAGGCAATAGCCGACCTACCTCATCAGGCGCTTCATCCGAGGGAAGCGTTAGGGTGCGGCGTCCTTTGGAGGGGAAGTATTTGGTGTCTCCCCAGTCTTCGGGCCGCGTCGAGGCGAAATACCCGGAGGATTTGTCCCTGGTCCGTTTGGACTACCGCGAAGTCGTTTTGGAGTTTCGAGGAGGCGTGGAGCGGCTGCTCATGTCGGAAGGGAAATTGGGATCAGAAGAGCTTGACGCGGAGTCCCAAGTCGCGCGGCTTCTGCAGGCGCTTCGGTGGCGGATCTCGCGGTCGCCCGATGCATCCGTGCTGATTGTGGAAGCTGTGCGCACGATGATAAGAGGCGACGTTTTGTGCATCAGGAGCAAACAAATTTCGGAACGCACAAGTGGGTCACTCGTGGATGCCCTTTTGCTCGGGTGTCTCGGCGCCGTCCGGGCGCAGACGCTGCGGCTGATCAACAGTCTGGCGCAAACCGGGGACGGTCGCAAGTACCTGCTCCTTCCGGGTTCGCGAGTCGTCGCAGCGCTCGCCGCCGCGGTGGAACCGGACGAGCACGACACGAGGGCGCGGCGACACCTGCTCGGCGCCTTGCAGAAGCTTTCCTTCCACAGCGTCGCGGCGAGGAGGATGTGCGCACTAGGGGTGATGGGTTGGGTCACCAAAACTCTGCGTGGCGCGGTGACGACGGGCGAGTTGAAATCGAGGAACGCCGCGCTCCGGAAAACCCGCGAAGGCGAAGGCGAAGGCGTTGACTCGCGACTCAGCGAGTACGACGCCGAGCACGGCGCCGCTTTGCTGATGAACCTGTCCTTGGTGGCCCAAGGAAAGGTTTTGGCGGCGCGCATGGCGACGATCGCGACGGAAGACCCGGACGACGAAGACGAAGAAAGCATCCTGGAAGTCATAAAGCTTCTTCTGCAGTCACCGAGCGAAAGCGTGCGGGTGTACGCCAACGCCACTTTGTATTCCCTGTTGCAACACGAATCGTTCCGAGCGGTTTGTTTGAAGTGCGGGTTCGAGCAGCTGTTGGAGGAGCTGAGGGACCACTCCGATCCCACGTTTTACCGCCAGCTGTCGCACTTACTAGGCGCGCTTCGAGGTACGAACGGTTCTGCTAAAATTGACGCCCCGGAGGATGATCCCAACTCGCCGTTCGTAGGGTACCACGAAACCACAAACGAGCGCTTTGACGACGTCCAGACGTTCGAATCCGCGCTCACGGGTGGCTTGGACGAAGAGGACGAAGAGGACGAGGAGGAGCACGATGACCTTCGGGCCGAGGGCCGCGTTAACTTCGGATTCGGAGTCATCGCGCCCGTGGCGGAGGCGGGCGCGACGCGACGCGGCGCTTCGCTGCGGGGAGAACCGCTGCTTCGCGAGGAGTACGCCGCCGAGGAAGGCGAAGGGTCGGAGTCCGATTCGCCTCCCGGGGGCTCGCCCGCCGTCGACGAAAACGAACGCTCGCCGTTCGCGGGTGGCAACCCGTTCGCGCAAGGGCGATTCGCGCCTGTTCCGGAAGAGGAAGACGCGGACGTGACACAAACGGAACCAGAGGTGGCGCCCAAGCGTTTGTACCGGGACCCCGACGATACGACCGAGGGGTCTCTGGAACCGGCTCCGGACGCGAACACACCCGTGTTGCAGGACCCTCCAATCGACGCGGCGAGGTTCTCTGGTGTTTCCGAAAGCGAGGGGGAGCCCGAATTCGAAAAAGAAAACGCGGAAGATGTCCGCAACAACGACGACGACGTCGAGAGCGACGCCGAATCTCGGTTCACGGTGGATCCCGAAACCTCTTTGCGGTCGGGCGGGTTCGGCTTGGAAACGCTGGGGCCGGATGAGCTCGCGGAGATGACCTCGCGCGATCTGGACGACGAAGCTGCGCCTGTGACGAGCTCGGGCGATGTCGACGACGAAGCTGCGCCTGTGACGAGCTCTGGGGAGATCGAAACCGAAGCACGCGCTGTAGCGAGCTCGGATGAGGTTGATGACGAGCCCGCCCAAGTGATGAGCTCTGGGGAGGTTGACGACGAAGCGCCTGCGACGTCGGCGGACATCGACGACGAAGCGCCTGAGGCGAGCTCCGGGGAGATTGACGACGACTCCGCACCGGTAATGAGCTCGGGTGAGGTGGACGACGACGACGACACTCCAGCTGTGAGCGAGGAAATCTCCGACGAAGTTGCAGCAGCTTTGAGCTCGGAGATTGAGGACCACGTGACGGCGGCGGCGGCGGCAAGCGAACTCACCGACGCCGACGCCGCGGGCGACGAGAGCGACGGTTTCGACGAGTTCGACGACGGGAGCGATTTTCCCGTGATGACGGCGCATTCGGAACCGGAGCCGGTGGACCCGTTGCTGTCGCCTGATGCGGAAACAGCGGGGTCGGACTCGCCGCGACTGTAGCTGCCCGGGAGACCGTAGACGACGCACTCTCGTCGCGTAATACGGACCTGTACGTCGAAAATTTGGGCTTTCTGTTGTTGCAAAATAAAGGACTTCCAGAGCTCAAATATGTAATAACCGTCGCCATTTTCGTCGTCCGCAGTCACACTCGCGCGCCCCGGTTGCTCTCATATGGCGGACGACCTTTCCTTCCTGTCCGACCGCGTCCGAACCGCTCTTTCTAAAGATGAGCACGTCCTCGCGCAGCTCCGATCCTTCGATGACGAGTACGCCGAGTTACAACGCGTGGTTCGCGATTTGCCAAAGAAGACGCACCACGACGTGATGGTCCCTTTCACCGACCTCGCGTTTTTCCCAGGAAGGTTGATACACACGAACGAGCTCACGGTGCTTCTGGGGGGCGATTTATACGCGGAACGGTCTGCGGAACAAACCCTAGGGATCGTCGAACGACGACGCGAGTCGCTACGGGAAAAGATCGCGGTGGCGGCGGGGGGGGTGGACGCCATGGGGGCGCGGTTAGGGGCGCTGAGTGCGGTGCAAGGCGTGGATGGCGCCGAGGGAAACGCGACCGGGGCTGGGGGCGACGAGACTGGGACTTTCGAAACGCGAACGCAGGGAAGGGCGTTTCTGACCTCCAAGCCGGACGGCACGGTGGAAATCACGGAGACCTACGGCGAGGACGAACCGCTTGACGTGTTCGACCTGGGGACCGGTGGGGTTGGGACGAGCGGTACTTCGGGGAGAAGTTCCGGTGATGACGAAACGGACGGCGACGAGGCGAAACAGCTGGACGATTTCATCCAACGGCTTGAAGCGCGTGAGGCGGCGGAGGCGGCGGGCGAGGGCGGTGAATCGATTGACGGCGACGGCAACGATCAACACGAAGGTCACCACGAATCCGACTCCGACGATGACTCCGAATACGACGAGCGCTCGGGAATTGAAGCCGCGGCGTCTGTTGACGGCGACGCCGGCGTGAACCGGCTGGCGCGGTGGAAAGCGGAGCAAGCCGCGATTGCGGCGGCGAAGCGAAGACACGCCGTACCTACCACTACCGTCACACGCGACACGCGACGCGTCGCGGTGGGAACGGTTACGGAACGCCAAGTCGGGGTTGGCAACGCGAGTGTCGGCGGCGGCGGCGGCGACAGTAGTGCCAGGCCCATGTCCAAGTTCAAAATGCGACAGATGGGAATAGATCCGGAGGATGAGGGATTTTGACGATGTGCGGTACCATCTTTATGACGACTGATGAATCACAGTAGGCCTATGGCTATTCTTCGCACGCGACGCACTCGTAGAAAACGTCCCCGACGTCGTCGCACTCGCCGATTGCGCCGATCGCGAAACCGGGCCGAAGATTCTTTTTCCCACGGGCCAGCACCGCCCCCCGCGTCGCGGTGCCTGCTGGGGCGTGTGTAAGCGCCCTTGTCCTCGCCGCGACACACGCGTCACTCGCGATGAACGAAGCACACCCCCGAATATCGTGGCCTTTCGCGCTTTTCGGAGGCAAGGAGGTTGTCGCGCGCTCTGTAGCACTTTTAGTTTTTGACGTCTGGACTCCCGTCTTCGCCTCCCGTTCCGCTTCATGAACTCCCTGCCACCCGTGCGTGTTACCGCAGCCCGTGATTTGCGCGGCGAGCCAGGATTTGTGCTTTCCCACGTCTCGCCACTCCCGGCGGTTTTCCCGCATCTCCACTTCGAGCCAGGATTTCGTTTCGGGGTCGAAAAACTCATCCATCACGACGTCCCAACTCTTACCACCCCCGTGTCCGAGCGGGTCCCGGACGAAGCGCACTTTCTTGACTGATACCAAGCAAACAAAGTGTAAGTCTTTCGGGCCATGTTACGTGAGTAGCTACGGGCGGACTATGGGCAGAGGTAATAGCCGTCCCTTCGCAGGACGAATATATCGCGTGTATTGGACGATGTATGGACAACAGTCACCGTAATCGGTCTGAACAGTCACCAGCTGAGAGATAAAACGCAGGCGGGATTTGGGAAAGCCTGGCCCACACGTACCCGTCACCGGGTCCGCGAACGCGCACACTGCTCTGTAAAGGCCATTGAACAGCATGGGCGCGCCCACAATAATCATCCCCCCTAAGCGTTCCGGGTAACTCTTCCCGAACAACGATAAGCACGCGCCGGCGACTTTTGGCGACATGTCCGCTAACCCGAATTTGTGAAAATCAACCACCCAGACGTACTGGTCGTTGGGAAACGGATTTAGTTGCGGTTCGAGTAACTCAAGAACCTGCATACAGTGCTCCGCGTTACTTGTCGGGCCTTTGTCCCTGGCCATGCCGATGTCGGAATAGACAAGCGCGCGGCCGAGTTTGTCCCACCCGACGTGCTGCATGTAGTGCGAGCGCAGATCTTTGGAGAAACAGGCGGTGCACATCTTCCCCTCGGGCCGTACTTCCTGTCTCCACTTCAAGGTCTCGGTTAAGCGCGTGGTGGCCTTCTGTAGGTTGCCTCGGTCGGCGCGAAGAAACCGCTCCACGTTCTTGGTGGTGCACCACTCAAACAAGGCCTGGTCGTTCAAAAGCAGCGGCGTCACCGCGTCGCGAAGCGCATCCACCGCGGCCGGATCTAAGGTCGGCAAGGCGCGGTGCGCCGAGTTTCCCGCAGGTTCGGCGTCGCGAACCGAGGCGACCATCGGGCGTCGTGAGGTCAGGTCAGCTAGTTTAGGGTTTAGTTCAGGGTAACCCAAGCACACCGAATGACACGCCACACCCACGCCCCGCCCCAATGGGGGTGCGCGAGGAGCGAATGACGTTTCGTCGATGGCATTCGACGTTTTCTTGGACGCCTTTTCGGGGCAAGCGTCGCTCGCACCTTGCGAGGAGAAACACGCGCGAAACAGGCCGTGCCTCCTTTCAACTTTGCTCGTCTTGCCTTTCAACTAATCTCTTTTCACCGACACAACCCTTAAACTAGACCGCGGATCGGCCCTTTCATCGGCCAAAAGGATTTATTTTCCTTCTCGAGGCTTTGGTTCGCAGGGTGATATTGGGGTACCTCCCTTTGGCTCTGGAATGTCTGGATGGAGTGTGGACTCGTTGACTGAAATGCCCATACGAGATTCGACCCGAGCTGCTGAGTTGGCATGTGAGCCATTCCCCGGGCGAGTGCTGAGTTGGCTGGCTTGGCTTTCGCAGCCTCGCATTCTCGCGGCCCACCCGTGAACACCTCCGGCACCGCCACTTTCGCACTCGCACCCACCACCTTCCACACTAAACGGAACAATGGCTGCTTTCGCCGCTACCACCCCCTCCCTCAAGGTGCGTTTCGTACACAACCCTCGGTCGTGTCGGCCGTTCGCCGATCGTGTACGCCGCGCGCAGTTCCCGATTCCGAATGAGCGCTCCGAAACCGTATCAGCGCGGAAGCCCTATCCGCTACATCGGCGTCGGAAACGCGCGTCGCACGCGCGTTGCGAGCCACCACTAACCGTGTAAACCGGACCACTCCACAAACCCTGACCTTTCCACCCATTCACAACAATTCAGGTTGAGTTCCGCGGCAAGACCGCGGGCCTCAAGCGCGGCAAGGCCGTCAAGGTGCGTCCACTATCCACAATACGCACGCGAAATAATAACGAGGCGCGCTCGCTCTGTCGTCCGGATCGCACACACACGACACCCACTCGACCGTTCCTGACCCACGAAACTCTCACTCACCCAAACCAGGCTGCCGCGGTGAACACCACCACGGATGCGGCGGTGAGGGTCGCCATCAACGGTTTCGGCCGCATCGGTACGTCGGACGCGCGCGCAATCGGCAAACTCGACCCTGACACACCACAGAGAGATATCTGGACGGTTTTGCAATGACAGTGAAAAAGCCACGTTTTTTTTTTTCGGTGTCAAGCATAACAACTTGCGCGCGGACTGCGCAACCCTTGCCCTCCACACACACTCACCTCTCCCCCCCCCTCCCCACAGGCCGCAACTTCGTCCGCTGCTGGATGTCCCGCGGCGCTGATTCCCCCCTTGAGGTTGTGTGCGTGAACCAAAGCGGCGGCGCCAAGCCCGCGGCGCACTTGCTGAAGTACGATTCCATCCTCGGTACGTTCGACGCCGACGTCAAGGTTGTGGACGACGAAACCATCTCGGTGAACGGCAAGATCATCAAGGTGGTCTCGGACAGGGACCCGCTGAACCTGCCGTGGAAGGAGATGGAGATTGACATCGTCATCGAAGGCACCGGGGTGTTCCTTGACGGGCCGGGCGCGGGGAAGCACATCACCGCTGGGGCCAAAAAAGTCATCATCACGGCGCCCGCGAAGGGCAACGACATCCCCACCTACGTCGTGGGCGTCAACTCTGATGACTACGACCCCACCGCGAACATCGTGTCGAACGCGTCCTGCACCACCAACTGCTTGGCCCCGTTCGCCAAGGTGCTTGATGACAAGTTCGGCATCATCAAAGGGTGCATGACCACCTGCCACTCCTACACCGGCGACCAGCGCATCCTGGACGCGTCGCACCGCGACCTGCGCCGCGCGCGCGCCGCCGCGCTGAACATCGTGCCCACCAGCACGGGCGCCGCGAAGGCGGTCGCCTTGGTGCTTCCCCAGCTCAAGGGCAAGCTCAACGGCATCGCGCTCCGCGTGCCCACCCCCAACGTATCCATCGTGGACCTCGTGGTGAACGTGGAGAAGAAGGGCGTCACCGCGGAGGAGGTGAACGCCGCGTTCAAGGAAGCGTCGGAGGGCGCCATGAAGGGCGTTTTGGCCATCACCGAAATCCCGTTGGTCTCCGTCGATTTCCGGTGCTCAGATGTCAGCACCACCATCGACGCCGCGCTCACGATGGTCATGGGCGACGACATGATCAAAGTCGTCGCGTGGTACGACAACGAGTGGGGCTACACCCAAAGGGTGGTGGACCTGACGCACATCGTCGCTGCCGGGCTCTTGGCGGGCGCCACCGTCTCCGTCGACCCCATGGACATGCTGTGCGACGAAGACCCGAGCGCGGACGAGTGCAAGGTTTTCGATTAAGGAGGGACGGCAACACGTCAGCCGTGTGCGTCACGGTTGCGAGACGTAACCTTTTGTCACGTGGCGAGGCTTCCTAGTGCTTGTATAATACAAAAAAAGGAAGGAAGGCAAGTCAAGGAAGGCAAAAGGTCGAAAGGGCGTTTTGTTTTTACTTTCGAAAAGAAAAAAGTCACCTGGCGCCGCGCGCGCGCTGTCGCCACTCTCCCCCCGGTGTCGTGCCTCGCCGCCATGGCGTGACACGCCCGTCGCCATGTACGGTGTGTATCTCGTCGTTCCTCGCTTCGCAAAAGCGTTGGTACACCGTGACTTTACACTTTGTCTCTGTTTGTTTGCTGGAGCCCGTGTGAAAGCAGGCGCTCCCAGTCTGATGAGGAAAAAAATAACCGGCAAAAACGTTTGCGAAAAGACCTCGATCTCCGACCCGTTTACGCACCAACGCCTTTGTGTGCCGCCACAGCGCGGGGCGTGGCACGTCGCGGGACGAGATGGACGTCACGACGCACGAGGGGTGGAGCGCCCGAGGGAGAGACACGGGGGGGGGGGCGATTGTGACGCCACCTCAGTTCGTGGCGGACGTGGACTCGGACGACGAAGACATAAGCGTCTGCCCGGTGTTCGTTCGCCACGACGATTGCGACTTGGTGTGTCGACGAAACCTAGATGCGTCCTTCGCGCGTGCCCCGACGTTACCGCGGAAGCGAAGAATGCCCTCGCTGCTGGACGGAAACACGCAAAGCAAGGCGTACATGTGACCGACCGCCGACACGTGACGACGATACGTTGGCGTCGGTGACCACAAAGGACGGCCCCGGTCCGTGGAGATGCCGTGAACGCTTTCCTGCCGTTTGAGGGCGTTGGGCGTGCGCAGAGAACAGATCTAAAAATGGATTTGCATCCAACCGTGACGTCGCGGGAGGTGTACTAAAACTAAAGCGCATGCTATGAATAACACGTCACACTGGGTACGGCATTTCTAACGTAATAATCCGAAACCGATACCCGAGAATACTCTACCAATCCGCGTCCGCGTGCGCCCGCGACGGCCCGCCGGCCGGGTTTCCGGGGTTGGACAGTTTTTGTTTCAAAAGCGCGTGCGCCAACTTCGTCCCTTGCTCCGTGCCAAACAGCGTGACTTTTCGGTTCCGCGTGCCTGGTTCGAAATCGTTTCGGTCGCTTACTTTTATGCGTACCCCAGAGGCGACCTGAATTTCGCTAATCGTCCTCCCGCCCTTACCCAGCACCGCGCCGATGTGCTCGTCCGGAACGGACACGGTGACCACCACGTCTACGTCCTTCGCGGAGCGCGCCGCGTGTGTTGTTTGCTTGTTCTTTTTGGAATTTCCCTCGCCCCGCGCCGACACCGGCGACGACGCCAGAAACGCACTCGGCCGGAGCGCGTGCGGCAGGTACGACGGGTCGTCCAGCAACTGCACGACGACCAGGGCGAGTGCGCGCAGGATGTTTTCGGATTGGCCCGTGATCTGCAGCACGCGGTCGGTCACGCCCGGGAGCATCTTGTCTATTGCGGACAAGGAAATTTGCGACCCGCTGTCCTCCATCGCGGCGCGAATCTGCGACCCGCCTTTCCCGATAATGCCGCCACAGCTCGTGTTCGGCACCACCAACCGCACCGAAGGAACCCCACCAGCACCCATTTCCTCGTTGTCCTCCACCAGCTTGGCGATCATGTGATGCAGCGCCTCCAACACCTTCCCCACCGCGCCGCGCACGGAAATCACCCGGTCTGCGCTACCCGGAAACGTCTCCCCGTTCCGGCTGATTTGGATCCGCGCCCCCGTGGTGGTTTGGAACTCGTTGATCACCGAACCGCCTTTCCCAATAATACACCCCGCCGCGGAAGGCGCGATTAAAACCTTGACCAACATCTCGTCATCCTCGAACGTGTCGTGCCCTTGCGACCCACTGTCGTCGTCGTGCGTCTCGTCGTCGCTCATCCGGACACAAAAACGGGGACCGCGTGCGAGGGAGTGGAAATCCGACGTGGCACGGAACGAACCGGGGTCGGTTTAGGGCTTCAGACGTTGTGGTGTTAAGGCACGAATCTGTCGCTAACGCGCGGAAGCGCGGGAAACCAACGGTTGCGATGCGTGGCCACTGCGGAAGTACGGAGCGCAATTCACGACACAGCGCCGCGCGGAAGGGTGTGGGGAGATAAGGGCATTTGTTGGAAACAACTTTTTTATCGGACCGGCTCGGTAAATTGGTTCGTCACCACTGCCTGCGCCATACCTCGGGGCACGTGTGTCGTCGCGCGACTTTCGCCACGCTCACGCGCGGCGTCCAACCCCCGTCGTGCTTCTAGGGCGCCGTCCGTGTAATCGAGCTGAGTGGGGGTATACATCAGGGCACGGAGTGACGAACGAACACCAGATGTCTTCTTCGCAGAAGCGCCCAGCGGCGAGACGAAGACCAACCGTGGGTCCTCCCGCGTCTGGGCGCCCTGGCGATCCCGGTCCGCCCGGTTCCGCCCCAAACCCAGACACCAGCACGAACCCAACCCCGCCCAAACCGTCCGTCTCCGGGAAAGGCCTTCTCGGGTCCATCATCGGAGGCATCAAACGGGAAGGCGCTCACAAAAAAGCCGCGTTGGCGGATGGCGTTTCGGTGACCGCGGCGGACGTGGAGACGCGCGAGGACCGGTTGGCGAGGGCGCGGAGGGATTTCGAGGGGAAACACAGGAAAAGCATGGTGGATATGCTTGTGGACGGGACGGAAGACCTTACCATGTTCATCGAGTTCGAACCAATGCAGAAACAGTGGCGGAACATTCTGCACGAGCTCGCGGGGGAGCTTTTTCTGCACGCCGAATCGATCGAACTGGAAGACCCGGCCGCGACGGGGGACAAGTATGTCGTGGTGTACAAGAAACCACCCGTGTTGGAGCTAACAGAAGCGGAGGAAGCCAGAAGGCTGATGAATGCAGCGGCTAACAGGCAAAAGGGTGTCAAGAAAGGAGCCGCGTTGACGGACCAGGCTCCCGTTTTCGCGACCGGCGTCGCGAATGCGGAACTGACCACGGTTGGGACGGTGAAACGCGACTTGCGAGGCGTGGCGCAAACATTCGACGAGATGAAGGAGCGGAAACGGAAACGAGATGAGGAACAAGGCGGGAACAAGGGATGAAGTAAAGGGAGGATGATACTAGTATGTAGTAGTATCTAAGATAGTAATAATGTCCCACTAATAAGTCACTCACAACTCGTCCTTTGAATCCCCGCTCGCCGCCGCCGCCGCGTTCCGCGCGACGCGTTCCTGGTGCGACAAAAACTGTTTCCCGCCGTACAACCGCCGTTCCACGTCGGCAGTGAAGTGACGCACCTCGTTGTCCAGCCCAGGCCACTCCTTCACGATACGCGCCGCACCTAACAACTTGGGTTCCTTGGTCATCGGGTTGTTGCACAAATCGATTGTCTTCGCGTTTGCCTTGGTTTCGTTCCCGCACCAGCTCTCGCACCACAGCCAGTTTTGGGGAAGCGAGAAAATAGGCACTTGGAGTTGCGCGTAGTTTGGTAGGTCCTGGTCCAGGTTGGCCAAGGAGTTGGGGTCCTGGGAAAGCTGTTCGTAAATAACCCGTAACTGGTCCCCCGCCGCGGTTTTGCGGAACCGCTTCAAATCAACGACGTAAAGCGCGCTGATGTGGTACGGCTTCCCCCGCAGGTGATTTTTCCAAAACCCGGTCTTCCAAAACCGGTACCCCTCCATTTCTTTGTTGTTGTCGCACATCGGGGTATAGGCGTACGGCGCGCCATGCAAATCCATGTCCCACAGCTCCTTCAAATCAGCCCGGACGACCTGGTCCGCGTCGACGAAAATTATTTTATCAAGAGTCAACGGGAACAACACGTCCAGAAACAGCAACTTTGGAGTTTTGAAGAAAAGTGTCAGTCTTGTATGGGCAATCAGTCGGCGGAATGTGGTAAATGGGAAAATACGTACCTTGTACGCCCAGATGATTCGCTGTTTCTCCGTTTGCCGTCGTAGCCACGTCGGCCACTTGTACGTCACCAGCTCGTACTCGAACCCGTACTGAAGCGCGATGTGGGGTAGGAAATCCTTGAACCGGGGAGAGAGCCAGTTCTTGATGAACCAGAACTTCACCGGGTTGTTCGTGTTGCGACGCACGCTGAGCATCATGATTTTCAAAAACCGCTCGTAAAGGTGGCCGGACGCCACGGAAAAGACGTGGATGGTGTCGCCCGCGTATTTTTGTTTTTGAGGAGAAATGTCCACCGAAGTTTCTTCTTCTTTTTCGGCACCGAGGTTTTCGTCGTTTTTCGGAGCACCCTTGCCCGGCCCGAAAAACGAGCCGAACCACCGATGAGTCGGCCTTTTCGCCTCCCGCTTATCAGACCAAGCAGCAGCTTCTTCCAACACGTCCTCCAGCTCCATGCCTTTTCTTTTCGTAAGCGCGACCCGCACCACGCGTCCGTTCCAGCTGGCGACGACGACGGAAACGGCGGAATCATCCGCGGTTGGAGTAGCAGTCTCCTCAACCGTCTCAACACCCGCATCCACGTCAAGAAGCGCTTTCACCAAGCTATCCGCGCCTACGTCCAGGTCCAATAGCCCCCCGCTCGTCGCGAACCGGTACACCTCCGCGCTCCTTCCTTCGCGAATCCGCAGGGTTCGCGCGCCGGGTAACGTGGGGAGCTGAAAATAACCGAGGTTGCTCATCACGATCGTCCCGCTCGTGTCGATCAGTAGCTGCGTGCCTCTTGGAGAGGGGGGGGGGTTGTGGCGTGTGTATTGGGCGTTGCTTTGGTCAGCATCAGCAGCAGGTGTCTCACTGCAGTGCCCGGTAACAAGCAGCGCTTCCAGCCGATACTCCGCGGTCATTACGTTTTCGCCAACCGGCAGATCCTCCAGCCGCACGTTGTCCAAGTCGTACGCCGCGATCGCCGTGGTGACGAGCCACTGCTCCGGAACGTCCAGGTGCGCGGTGAGGGTTTGTTTCGTTGGCAGCGAGGCGAAGAACGCGTGCGGGGTGAGGGTGTTTTCATCGGTTGGAGTGTTGAGGGTGTTACCGCTCCTTGGAGCAGTACCAGTTTTACCGTTCTTTGGATCTGTAACACCCGTACCAGCACTTCCACTTTTCGGAAACCTAAACCCCGGTTCGGCGTACCGGTAAAACGAGTTGAGCGGCAGTTTTTCTAAATTCAGCTTGGGGTTGAGAATAACGCGCACGCAAACGTGCGGCGCGAGCGCGTCCCTCAAGATTTTCAAAACAGGCGCCACGCGTCTCGCTTCAGGGCTCAGCGGGTCAAGCACCGCCTCCAGGGTGATCAACGCGGTTTCTTGAGTTTGCGTTTCGTCGCTGCCCGAGCTGTCGGAGGAAACGAAACTCGCCCGACGCGATTCCAGAAATTGCAAATCCACGACTTGGCCTTTCGCGCCGGCGCCGGTCTTTTCGTGGAGGAAGTGCCGCCGCGCAACGAGAGACACGGCGTGCATGCAGGTGTCGGCCATTTGCGTGCGGGTGCTCGGTGAGCGCGCTTTTGAATCTTTTTTACCCCGTGGTTTCCAGGTTTCTTTTTTACCCCATGGTTTCTTGCCCTTCGTTTTCTCCGTTTCATCCGTATCATCCACATCGACAAAGCGCACCGCCGCGATCGCGTCGCCCCTCGCGGTGGCTTCAAAGGAAACCAGCGCAGCGATGTCGTCGGCGTCCAGGTTTTGTGAGTTATAAACCTCCACCACTCGGCCGTTTATTATGACCAACCCGGTGACGTTAGTGTTTTTTTCGAAAACACGTTGTGCGAGATTTTGTCCGATCGTATTTACCACGAACTTGCCTTGTTTCGCAAGAAGCGCGTTCGAACACGGCGCACCCTCCGTCGGAGGGTGCAGCACCGCCACGCGCGCGGACGGCGAATTCGGCTTTGGAAGATCCGTTTGTGAAGCGTCCCTGTCACTCGCTGCGCCGTCGCGCGCCAAAAACCCTCGCGCCGCGGCGATCAACGCCGCGCCAGACTCAGTCCCGGCGTCCGCCACGACCCACGCGGTGACGCCTGGCCATACTTTCGTACCATCCCCATCACCCGTTTGTGACGTACCACCATCACCAAGGTACGCAAACAGGGTATTATCAGCAGGCGGCTTCATGACTACGTACGTCGTGTCCCTGCTTTTTTCGAGAAACGCACTTCGTTTCGTAACCGCGTTTCTGTGCGCCCACCCGTACGCACCCCGGGGGTCGGCGTCGGCGAGTTCGTCGGTGAGCTCGCCCGAAAACACCGCCCTGGCGGCGGCGGCCAGCTCTCGCTGCGCGTAGTGGAACGCCAGGGAGGTCAAATCAGCCCCCATGGCCTGCGCGTGTTGCGCGGTGAAGTACAAACCGTTGACCAGCCCGGCGGGTCCCTCCACTCCTCGGCGTTCCAGAAAGCTCGTGGCGTCGGTGACGTACTTCGCGGCGGACGAGCTCGCGGTTAAATCGGCGATATCACCCAACGTCACGGCGAGGTCCTTTGCCACGGCGTCGTCGTCCACGTTCGGCGCGTGTTTCTTGTCCTTTCCCGTTTTTTTTTTGAACTCATATTTGGCCCTGGCTCTGAAGCCTCGTTTGTGCGCCTTCGCAAAGGCTCGCTCGCAGTCACTCCAACGCGGCGCCCCCGACCGCAACGGCGGCGCGAACGGGTTCCCCGCCTCACGTTGAACCGGTCGCGCTTCGTTCGCGTCCTTCAGAAACAACATCGCGTACCTTCCCCCGAACCGCCGCGCGAGCACCGCGTGCGCCCTGGCCATCGCTGTGGCGATTGAAACACCGGGAGGAAGGCTGGGGTCGGTTTGCCGCGTGTTTGCCGCGGAAGCGTGATTGGCATTTTGCGCATCCCCAACCTCAACCTCGGAATCGTCGGGCAGCAAAACGTGCGCGACCCGAGCACCGATGCCCTGCTCGCTCGCCTGCCCGAGCGCGTCCACGAACGCCCACGACGCTCTTGTGTTTGGATCAACATCACCCCCCCCCAGCCTCACAACCGCGATGATGTTCAGCAGGTTCCGTCGCACCTGCGGAGGCCCGTTTCTTTGCGTGGTTTGCGAAACCAAGCCCGTTACCGATTTGTCCCACTTTTTGTACGCCCCGTCTTTCTCCACGTCGTTCCCGAACTTCACGGGCGCGGTTTCCGTGAACAAAACGATATCGAGCCGGGGCGGGTCGTCGTGACCACCTGAGCTACTGCCACTGGACCCTTGCGCAGGCATCCGTAGCCTCAACAGTTTCTTCACCGCTAACGAATCCAGCCCATCGACGTCGCGAAACACGCTTGCGATTTTCAGCTCGTCGCAGATCCGGTCGAGCAAAACAAAAATGTTAACCACATCCATCTCCAGGGGTTCGCCGTTCAGCGAAAGCACCAAGGACCCGCCCCCGGACAGCTTCTGCGTGTTTTCCATCACCGCACTTCGTGTGAGGTCGTCCACCGTGGTGTGCGACAACGCAGGCGCGATTTCCGGGAAGTTGAAGGATAAATCAATCATCGCCTGCAGCGGATCCGCCGAGTCCACCACGCGCTGCGTGGCTTGCAAGCCGAGGTTTTTCACCTCCAAAAGGTGCGCCTCGGGGGTTTCCTTTCCGTGTTCGGTGTCGGACCCGGGGACGGAATCCTTGTCACTTCCGTCACCAGATGCCTTGTCACTACCACCACCACCACCCGAATCGTCAACCGCTTTGTATTCCATGTTCTTAATGGCCATCTCGACGCCGAAGCCGGCGGCGGCGAGGCGCGGCGCGCTTCTTCTTTCCAACCCCTTTTCGCTTTTTTGAGTCACTTCGTCGTCACCCCGGTGCTTCCCGTAAGCCCCGTGATCACTCGCACCAAAAGCGCCCAGCGCGACACACCCGTCGGCTTGGTGCGCGCACTGCGATTCAAGCACCACCGGCCGGTGCACGTAAACCACCGAGGCATTTTTGGCGAACCGGGCAAGGGTTTCGTGGAACCCCCCGAAACAGTCGCTTCCCAGGGACGCGTACAGGGTTACCGTCGGCGGAGTTTTTTGTGCGCCAAAACCCGACCCCGTCCCGACCCCGGGGTCGTTACCAAACTCAGGGGCGGTCGCGGGGGCGGGGGCGGGATAGACGTGATCGAACTTCGATTCCTGGTACATCGAGCATCGTCGTTTTTCGGGCTCAACGGAGGTGTTGAGCCCGGTCACATCGCGCAGCATCGTTTCAAGCGTCCCAACGTCACTCGCTGTCGCGTCGCCGAATTTCGCGCGGCAGCACTCTTTTTTTTTGTCGCCTGCGTCGTCGAAACCAATCACAGAAGAAGAAGTATCCACATCACCAAACTCCGTCGCCGCTAGCGTGCGGAACATCTCCAGCCTCGGGGAGTACCGTCGTACCCCGAGCGAAAGCTCCAGAACCCCCATGGAGAGTGTGCTGTTGGTGGTGCTCCGCGCGGCGTCCGCGAGACGCGACGCGCATGTCGCGAAGAAATCCGGTGCGTCGAAATCGACTTTGGCATCGACAGACCCGGCCGTGGCGACCCAAACCTCCACGAACCGCCAATAAGCGTCATCGCTCTCGTCCGCGAAGAACTCCGCGGTTTCCAACACAACAGAGGTGGCCTTTTGTGGGTGGGGTGTACGTCAGGGTCAGGTACGTCAGGTATAAGGGCGACGCGCGGCGTCGCGAAGAAGGTTCAGCGTTTGGAAGAACGATGGATCTGACGAGACGTGGAAACAATCGGCGTGTGCGTACCGGCCACTCCGTGGTGAGCGTGACCCTCACGCCCTTCGGGACGTCGGTCGCGCTGACTGACGCGAACGCGCACGCCAGCGCGATCGCCACGATCCGCGTCATCGAGGGCCACCGCATCGCGTGTACCGCGGACAACTACGCGCGTTCGCCTGTGGCAAATCTGTCGGCGGTGCTGAAGTGATTGCAGCGAAATCAAAGTGAAGTAAAAAGAAAGTTGCTAAACCGCAATCTGTTCCTAGTCTACCTATTAGCCCTACACACCGTACACTGTACACTTCTCACTAAACCACCCTACCGGTCATTCACCACCTGGTCTCCCTGCATTCGAAACGCGTCTGTTCGTTTGGAAACCGCGTCGTTCAGTTGTCCGGTCGCGGCGAGCCGAAACGCATCCGCCGCGACGCGCTGTTCGTCCAATGAGTCGGATAAAATATCGCCGCCGCCGATTGCCGGGCCTTGGCGTTTGATTCGCCCCAGAGAAAGCGCCGAGAAGGGCAGGTGCGATGGCCCGGACAAAGAGTCGCGACTTGTGGTATCAAATCGTTCGTTCGCTGTCGAGAGATTCCTTCCTGACTGATGCGCACTCATCGCGCGCGCCGCCGCGGGTTGAAATTGATTAGACGACGTCCTTTCAGTTGTAGACGAATCCGTCGCGCTCATTCTGTTCGTGTCTGATGACGAAAAAGACGTACTCTCCTTCGACGTACTCTCCTTACTCACTCTATTCCGCTCCTGCTTCGCCATCATCTCCCGCCCCACGGTAAGCGGGTCCATCCCTCGGCGGATTTCGTTCGTCACCCCGACCAAGTCGCTGACGGATGTTTTCATCTCGAGATGCAGCTCGTGCACCCTCGCGTTTCGCGCCAACTTGTCCGCGTTCGCGCTCATCAAACCGACGTAGCCTGGGAGGGGGTTAGGGTTTAGGGTGTTTAGGGACTTGCGTGACGTCAGTCGTGTGCGCGGATGGGTAGAGCGAGATGTTGCGTGGAACCGCCGGGTGAAGAAAGTCACGCGCGCGCTAAGGTAGAGAACCGCACCGACTGCTTGCCCCGCCGCGCGTCCCAACCCCCGTGCGATGACTGGAACGTCCTTGGGCCCGAACGCAACCGCGACCACGCCGAGCGTAACAACCACCTCTCCCATGCTGAACCCGAATGGCATGGCGAGTGGTACGGGTCGCGGTGCGCGTCGCCACCCGAAATCCCGCGCGCCCGTGCTGTTGTGCGCGGGCCCCAATGCCCTCGTGCACCACACCACGTGATTATCGAAATTATGATTTCGAGCGACCGACTGTTCCCAAATCGGTCAACGGGCGAGATCTGGAGCACCCGGTCACAACGACACGCGGTGGGTGCAGGTCGCGCGCGTCAGGTTGTTGTGTTGACTCGGCGGAGGGTTGACTCAACTCACATCGAGGATGGCGGAGATGACCGCGAAGTGGCTGAAAGCGCACTGCAAGGAGAACGGCGGGTACGGCACGCCTTCGTTGAACGACAAGTTGTACCTGCACTTCCAAGGCTTCGATCGCATACAGAACTTGGAGGCGTACACCGGGTTGAAATCCCTGTTTCTGGAGGGCAACGGCCTGGAGAATCTGGAGGGTCTGAGCACATGCGTGAAGCTGAAGTGTTTGTTCGCGCAGCAGAACATGATCACCGGGATTCCGCCGTCGCTTCCGCCATCGCTTTCGACGCTGAATTTGTCAAACACCAACCTGTCACACGTGGGAAACGTGGCGCACTTAACGGAGCTTTCCACGCTGCAAGCCAGCGGGTGCAAGCTGAAGACCCTGGAGAGCATCTCAGAGTTGGCGAAATGCCCTCAGCTCACGACCCTGGATGTGAGCCAGAACGACATCGACGGCGACCCGGAGGCGTTCCTCGCGTTGTGCGCGTCGATTCCGGCGCTCGCGTGTTTATACGCCCAAGGCAACCCGATTGTTTCACAGGTGCGGCAGTACCGCAAGCGGATGATCGCCGCCGTTCCGACGCTTTCCTACCTCGACGACCGGCCCGTTTTCCCCCTGGAACGCGTGTGCGCGGAAGCCTGGGTTGTTGGCGGGCTGGAGGCTGAGAAAAACGCGCGCGCGCGGTTCAAGGACGCCGAGGTCGCCAAGCAGAAACGGGACCACGCGTATTTAGCGAACTTGAGGGAGAAATCGCGGGCGAAGCGGGAAGCGTTAGCGGAGAAGGGCAAGAAAGCGCTGGCGGACCTCGGGCTGAGTGACAGCGATGGGGAGTACGAGTGCGAAGAGGAACCACCCGAGTTAGTAGCCGCTAGAGCCAAGCTGGCGATGTACGAAGCGCGGCCGGGGGAGGAGGAGCCGCCCGAGCTCACCGCCGCGCGAACGGCGCTGGCGGAGGAAAGACGTTCCGACGAACGAGAAGCGGTGGTGTCCACCAAACCTTGGCAGGCGCTCGGCGGGCCCGCCCGTGGTGAGCCGAACACTTTTGATGCATCAACATCCAACGGACCACTCGATTTGCTGGTCGGGCTTTCGGAAATGACGCAAGGTCAGGGCCGAGGCGGAGCGGCTGGACGCGCTGCGGAAAGCGCTAAAGGCGCTCAAGCTCTTGAGACGGAGACGACCGAAGCGGAGAGCGACGAAAACGCGCAGCCGTCGACGGGGGACGCGCGCGTGGAAAAGGCAACGCCCGTAGCGCCCGTCGCCGACGATACGTGCCTAGACGAGTTGGACTAGTGTATAGTGTGCGTTGTATATCTTGAGGTCTGTCTTTATAACACTAGCATGCACTCATCAAGGATGGATTGACCTCGCACTATGTCCAGAATATAGGACTCCCTTTTTCCTTTCCAATCCCTCCATCACAGTTTGTCCAGAATATGCGTCTGCACCTGCTTCCTGGTATCTTCGGGCGAGCTCACGGTGTGCCCGATTGTGCGTTCGCTTTCGAAAATCTCGTGGTCGTTCCCGCCGGCGTACGTCTTGTCCCCGAAGAAGTGGATGTCGTCGAAGTCGTTCGTCACGAACTGCAAGCAGTACGTCTTGTCCCACCCTTTGGGGAACACGTCGAAAGAAATTTGTCCGCCCACGGAGTACGTCAGGTCGTACTCCTCGAATTGCGTTTGCAGCACTTTCACGAACTTCGCCCGTATTCCGGCGGCGAGGTCGAACTTTTCGAACTCGTCCCGCTCGGACTGGCTGCAGTTCCGGCCGATAGGGCTGACGTTCAGCATACCGTTCCTGAACTCGACGAAGGTCCCGCGTTTGATCGGGATATCAAGGTTGGCGATGTAGATCAAAATGAAGTTCAGCAGTTTCTGGAGTTTGTCCTCGCCCAAGTGATCCACGAACGAAGTGGCTTTTAAAAGCGCGCCCTTCTTGAACGCCATCAAGCCGTTCTCGGAGAAAAGGTAGTCGTACGTACTCGCCGCGTCCTCCCCGAGCTGCTCCTCGATTTTCACGAGATCGGAACCGCCCACGATGCCGACGGTTACTTTCTGCGGTTGGGTTTGGATCCCGAGGGGTGGGGTACACGGGTGTTTTTAGGGTAGTGGAAGCATAAATGGGATTAGTGGATCAGTGCATGGTCGGTAAAAATCGCGTCGACGCGTCTCAGTCGCGCGCGCGGTCACGGACACAATCAGCGGTGTGTTGATCGCCGTGACGGAGGGATAGCACCACACGCGCGTCGTGGTGATACGCACACGCTCCACACGATTGTGCTGGGGTGAAACGCGGCGTCGCATTATTACGGCGCGGCGCCTCGGGAAATAAATCAGGAAATCATGATGGGTGCCCATAAACGGGGATGCGAAAGATCGGGGCCGCGGGCTCCCCGCGTCCCCGCGAACCCGCGTGGGGGTCACGTACCTCCTGCAAGTCCTTCATGAACTTAAGCATCGTCTCATCGGCTTTCTGTGGGTGTCGAGGGATGGTACGGGTGGGTATGGAGTCGGTTAGGTCTGGTTCGGGTGGGACGCGCACGCGCGATCGTGCGCATTTCGTGTATTCGATGTCGATTCGCGTGACTTCGTTGTCCGCGCCGCGCGGCGGGCACACACAGCGCACGACGCACCTTGCGGGGAACGGTAAGGGTACCGTCCACGTCGAACAACACCAGGGTCTTCCCGGTCTTCTGGCGCTTCGCCATGGTACGAAGCGCGTGTGTGTTGCGTGCGATGCAAAAGTGTTGAAGGGACTTCTGTTAAGTTTACAACAGACTGCCGCAAGTCCCGGTCCCCCGACTCCGAGCTTCGGTTGTCGAGGCACAGATCGTCATGGGGAGGACAGGGGTGAGATGGTCACATTATGCAAGAAAAGGAGACTCAACCCTTGTGAGGAACCGCCGCTCTGGATGCCCGGATGGATTAGAAAGCGAAAACGGAATCTCGTTTTCCGAGGGCCCACACATGAACTGCGCCCAAACCACTCACCAGGTCGCTCCCCGACGCGCACCCGCTCACACTCGTCGCACTCGACGTCCCGTCCTTATCCGATCCATCCGTTCAGACAACATGAGCATCCAGGAGTACATCGAGGAGCACGCCCTCGGCAAGAAGGTCGAGGATGTGATCAACGCCGCGGTCAAGGCCAAGGCGCCTGAGCCCATCTCGTTCATGGTGCGCGTAATCACGGCATTTTCCAATCGCGTACGGCGCTCTGTTTCCGAAAGCGACGATTGCGGAAGGTCCCCAATCAAGTGCCGGTCGTGCACGAAACCGGGTCTCGTTGGACACCGTGTTTCCGCCGTATTTGCCGACCGGTACCACGGGTGTTCGAAGCGCACAAGCCGGGGTATCGCGTCCAATCGCACGGCACGCCGCGGCCAACCTCCGGCGGTCGATCGGTGGACCTCGAGACATCGTTAATCTGCAAAAATCCGACGAGCCTCGGTTCCGAAAACGTCCCTGACGCATCTTCCTCCGTCCATCTTCCGTCCCGGAATCCACAGGCCGAGTACCTCCGGAAGCAAACCCCCGCTGCTATTACCAAGATCGTGGGCAGGCAAATCTTCGACAGCAGGGGGAACCCCACGGTCGAGGCGGACGTGTACACGCACAAAGGCATGTTCCGCGCTATGACCCCCAGCGGCGCCTCCACGGGCATCCACGAAGCCGTGGAGCTGCGGGACGGGGACAAGGCCAAGTACGTTTTCCTTTCGTACCCACCTGCTTTTCGTGATGCACTACAGGCAGGGGACGGTTACGGAACCACCCCGGGTCGTTTCGCATTGTCGCCAACACGCACCGTCCCGTTTCCGGGACGATCGCGAGCCCGCAGATTCGCACACGCGTTTTTTCAGCGCGTTTTTCGCGAAACAGCTGCGTTTTCCAATTCCTCCAATCAGACGTTTTCAGGTTTTGACGCGACACGCATCACTCAACGTGACGCGTCTCAATCAAGTTGACGCGTCTCAATCACGCCTGCGTTCTCTGTTGCTGACCTCTGTTCCCACCTCCCCCCTCCATCTCCCGTTTCCCAGGTGGATGGGCAAAGGCGTGACGAAAGCTGTGGAGAACATCAACACCATTCTGGGCCCTGCGCTTATCGGCAAGGACCCGACGGAGCAAAAAACCATCGACGACCTGATGATCGAGCTGGACGGCACCAAGAACAAAGGCAAGCTCGGCGCGAACGCTATTTTGGCGGTATCGATGGCTGTTTCCAAAGCCGGCGCCGCGGAAAAAGGCGTCCCCCTGTACAAGCACATCGCGGACCTGGCCGGGAACGGGAAGCTCGTGCTTCCCGTCCCCGCGTTCAACGTGATCAACGGCGGCTCGCATGCTGGGAACAAACTCGCCATGCAGGAGTTCATGATCCTCCCCGTCGGCGCGAAGTCGTTCTCGGAAGCCATGCGCATGGGAAGCGAGGTGTACCACCACCTGAAAACCGTGATCAAGGCGAAGTACGGCCAGGACGCGTGCAACGTCGGGGACGAAGGCGGGTTCGCGCCGAACATCCAGGAAAACAAGGAAGGCCTCGAGTTGCTAAAGGAGGCGATTGAGAAAGCCGGGTACACCGGCGCGATCAAAATCGGCATGGACGTCGCCGCCGCGGAGTTCTACACCGAGGACAAGATGTACGACTTGGACTTCAAGACCGAGGGGAACGACGGGTCGATGAAAAAGACGGGCGAGGAGATGATCGAAATGTACAAGGAGTTCTGCGCGGAGTACCCCATTGTGAGCATCGAAGATCCGTTTGACCAGGATGACTTCGAAAACACGGGGATCTTAACGGCCGCGGGCGTGTGCCAGGTCGTGGGCGACGACCTTTTAGTCACCAACCCCGAACGCGTCGCCACCGCGATTGAAGCCAAAGCGTGCAACGCGTTGCTTCTCAAGGTGAACCAGATCGGGTCTATTTCAGAAGCCATCGAAGCCGTAAGGATGGCGAAGAAAGCGGGATGGGGCGTGATGACTTCGCACCGCTCGGGCGAAACGGAAGATTCCTACATCGCCGACCTCGCCGTCGGCCTCGCCACGGGGCAAATCAAAACAGGCGCGCCATGCAGATCGGAACGACTCGCGAAGTACAACCAGCTCCTGCGAATCGAAGAGGAACTCGGCGCGGATGCCGTGTACGCGGGAGAAGGGTACCGCCACATCGGATGGTAAACGACGAGTTGAGAGAATGTTTTTTGCTTTTCGCAACGAGAGACTGAAAAAGAAACGAGAGAGAGTGGGTGGAAGAAAGGCCTGGTGATGAAACGCGCGTGACCGGTCGTGAGGCACGTCACGCGCGCGTCCGCGACATTTATATCACGCGAGTCACTAACACACGAGGCTCGAGTCACGGAACTAAACGAACTTTGCCTTTCGGTGCGTCTCGTCTCGTCGCGCGTCGTCCTCATCATCTTTTCGCAGTGCCAAAACGAGTTCGTGTCGTATCCGCAAAATCGTCCAAAAAAAGGCGTCTCGCACCCGGCGCAACGAACCGTCACTCGCGCGGTCGCGCCCCCTTGTGGTGCAGCACGTGATGCGTCACCACGACCGGTCCGGGTCAGTGGCTCGCGTTCCTTCCGAGTACCGCCGCGGTGGTGACCGCGCGGCGCGCGTGGTTCGCCGAGCGGCGGCCTGTCCCACCCGGCACGACCCGGGGCGCGACGGTTTATCGTCCCGTCATTTTGACTTCGAGACATCATCATTCGATGACCGGGTCGGCGACGATCGCGTGCCCGTCCCGTCCGCCTTCGACGAAGGGGAAGACCTACACGGCGATGGCCTCTTACCAACGCTCTCGGAAGACACCGAGGACACCGAGGACACCGAGAACTCGCCGCGCCTGGACCTACCAGTCGACCTAAACCCCGCCGACTTGGAAGCCCTGGCGCTCCGCGAATGGGACATGTACTGGGAGGATTTACACGCGCGGACCCGGATCGGGCTGCTGGAGAGTAGGCGGGGCGGGTCTGGTTTTCGTAACAATCGGACTAACTCGCACCGAGTTTTAATCGCGGGCCCGTGGGGCCGGGGGTATGCTTCTTCATCGATTGCACCTGATGCATTGTCGTTCCAGGCGGAACGAAGTCGGGCGCGCCGTGCGTCGCCAAGCGCGCGCGGGGCTGGTTTTTTCGCGCAACGCGAAAACCGCGAAACGGTTCAAGAAACGACGTCGCAAACGCACGGCGCGAAAACGTCGTGTGGCGTGTCCCGTAAGACGCTGGATGGAATCCCAGAGGTTACGTATGGAGGAAGCGGTGCTGCAGGTGGTGGTGGGCATTTGTGTGACGATGTTTCCACAAAGAACAGCGGGAAAAACCACCACGACGGTCTCGGCGACGAGTGCGCCGTGTGCCTTGCCGATTTTCACAAAGGCGAACGCCTCGCCAAGCTTCCGGCGTGTCGCCATCTGTTCCACCGAAAATGTGTCACTCGGTGGCTGGAACAGAGCGAGGAGTGCCCGAAGTGCCGAGCCGTGGTGAGTAGTGTGACTAGTGTGGGGTCATCTCCAGACTATTTGCCCACTGAGTTGGTTTCGGAACAAGAACGTAGCGACGCGGCGGCGGCGGATGAGGCGTGGAAGTGGACCGGCACTGCGAATTTGGATTTGGACCAAGGCACCATCTTCGCGCCCTCGCCGAGACGACTCGCCACGTTGCTCATGAGTTAACTTTGAGTTATTTATGTATTAATATGCGAGTCCTCGTTGACATCATTCCGCTTGATATCAGCCGTAAGCCGTAAGCCTCCCGTTTCTTCGTCGCGCGCTTCATCTCCGTAGCGACCCGTAGCGTCATCCGCTTGCAGGTTGAATTTTGCCAAATTGCCAAAACTGGAAACCGTTTTCATGAATAATAACTCGACCTTTACTGCTTTTTTGATGGTGCGAAATTAGCACCACCCAGTCGTCCGCCGCTCCGGAGCGCACACGCATCTGTTTGCGAATCGGACGCTTGGTAATCCTAGAACATGAGTATAGTGTCCATGTCTGCGTTTTTGGGCGCCGCTGGTCATGCGGAAGGCCTCATGCATGTCGTCACGCGGCACGACCCCCTCGAAAACTGAGCGTTCTCGGTGTGGGCAAAATGGGAGCCGTTTTGGCGGCAAAAAAGGAATTGGGATACGGGCAGTCGGGCAGTCAGTCTGCAAAGAAGACGGAGGGACGTTCGGGAACGCACGAAAGGGGTGGCGTCCGGGGCCTTGTCACACCACGACGCGCCGTAAATCGCGCGTCACGTCGTGTCGGTGACTCGCGTGGTAAGTCTCGCGCGTGCTTCGCGGTTCCGCGCCTTCCAAACACCTCTGTGGCGGTCGCGACGACCCCGCGCGCGCGCATTCCTAAAACGTCGTTTCACTTTCAGAAGATGCCGGACACGCGCGGTTCCGAAGCCGGACAGGCGGGTTCGTTTGCGGCGGGCGTGGCGCGTGCTGGGTCGGCCCCTTCTTTCGGCGAGCGCGAAACCTCAGGCGGCGCACGATTCGCGTGTCCTGTCACCCCCGAAAAGCGGGGGGGGGCGGGGTGCGTACCGAGCAGCCGCGCGCTTGACGCCGAGGCACAACTGCAGCGTGACGTGTTGCGTGCAATTGCGTGTGTGGGAGACAAACACAAAACGACGCTTCCCGAGCTGTACCTGGCATACACTTTGGAGTTTGGCGAGGAGCTGCGTGATGCACTGCTGCGCGTGGCGAAGGAACCCGTGAACAACCCGAAGAAAAGGACCATAATGGACCTGGTGGAAAAAACCAAACTCGCGGAGGTTGTCGAGGTGACGCGAGGACCGGCTGGTCGATTTGGGGAGGCCGTGTTTTTCGTCGAGCGAAGGGGCGGCAAGCGAATAAAGCGTTCCGATTTCCCAACAAGGGATCGAACCGGCACCGCCACCTTCGCAACTCTGCAACATACCACTAGGACTCCAGTTCAGCGTCCAGCGACTGAAACGCATACGGAAAAGCACCACCGCGTGTTGTCCCCGAAACCGCTGCGGAAAACGCCGAGTGCGCTTTTTCTGGAAACGCCAGGCGAAACAATCACCCCGCCCGCGTTCGAGTCGAGTCACTCGCTTTCCTGTTTCACGCTTCGCGGTGAAGCGATTTGCCGAAACCAAAATAGGTCGAACGAATGTCAATACCGGTGGTAAAGAGTATCGCACCCCGACGTGCCACCACCAAAAACCGCGCCGAAAAGTAACAGCCGCGGAGTGTACAGACCCAATTGTAAATTTGTAATTAAGACAGCGACAGTCAAGCGTCAGGCAGAGACAAGCATTTTGACGACACTTTTCCAAGTGTGTCATAACGCGACGACCGACAGCTCTCACGCAACGAAATGTCGGATTCGACGGGCACTTTTCACGACAACTCAAGAATTAAACCATCGATTCGCATCATATTCTGTCTGCATCGATGTTTCGAGTGTCTGTCGTTGTCGTCTGTCATCATTCAACAAGTGCGTTCAACATCCGTTCGACCTCCGCCAGACTTGGTCGCGCGCCTGTGAGGCAGGATGCGTGCCAACGGCGACGCCCCACACGTGGTGCAGATGTCCGATGTTGGGTTGGATGTCTCCGGGGACCGGGACCCGGCCGGGCGGGGTTTGGGCCCCGAGGTCTCGACTTCGTACGGGCAGAGTAATTTGGCGTTCCGGGACATTTCGTTTGCGATTTCCGTGCGTAAGGGCACCCGGAGGGACAAGACACCGCACACCGAGGTGATTCTCGCGCCAATCAGCGGCGCGTTCGATGCTGGGAACATGGTCGCCCTGATCGGCCCGTCCGGGTGCGGGAAAACCACGCTTCTGGATATCATCGCAGGTAAGAAAACCGCGCCGCACGAAGGGCAGGTTTTTCTCAACGGCCGACCACGGGACAAGCTGTACTCGCGGGTAACCAGCTACGTGCCTCAGCAGGACGTGATGCCTTCGTTCTGTACGGTACGCGAGGTTGTCGAGTTCAACCACCGGTTGAGGGTGGACCTCGGGGACACTCCACTGGAGCGCGAGGAACGACAGCGGATTGTCAACGAGGTGCTTGGTAACTTCGGGTTGCTGCGCGTGAAAGATCAGCTCATCGGCGACGCGTACATCCGGGGGATATCGGGCGGCCAGAAGCGCAGAACCACCTTGGCCCGGGGGTTCGTGGGAGGCGCGCAGATCGTGTTCGCGGATGAACCAACTTCAGGGCTCAGCGCCACGGACGCGGAGCTGTGCGTCCGCGCGATGCGCAGGGCGAGCGAAAGCAAAGGCGTGACGTTCGTGGTTGTGATTCACCAGCCCAGGGTGGAGGTCGCCCAGATGTTCGACCACCTGTTGCTGATGACCGCGAACCCGGGGCGGGTGGTGTACAACGGCCCGTTTCGGGACGCCGCGGCGTACTTCACGAAAGCAGGGCACTCTCCCGAAAAAGTGGGAAACCCGAGCGATTATTACTTGGACGTGATCACGCCGGATATCGCGGGAAACGCGGCGGAGGAAATGGCGGGTCTGTATTTGCGCGGCCAGGCGCAGGAGGTACGTGTTGGGGCTTTCCCAAATCAGCCGACGACTGTTTCCTGCACTGTTGACGGAATGGATCACAGTATACCCTTCCCAATCCCTCATACACATCACGAAAGACTGACACTTTCTTTTATTTATCGCAAGGTTGAGCTCGCGGTTCGCAGACAAATAGAGGCTGGGGGCAAGTCGCCGCTCGTGACCGTGACCGAAGCGGCGTTGAGGTTGGGGGTTTCTCCGCGAACAAACGGCAAGCGACAACTAGGGCGGCACAGCGTTTCCTGGAAAACGCAAATCGTAACCTTAATGAAACGCCGGCTCACATTGACCTTGCGTGACACGAGGCACCTTAAAATCCGGTTTTCAATGGCGAGCCTTCAGGGGCTGATCGTGGGCCTCGCGTTTCTCGACATCGGCAAGAAACTCCCGATCCAGCAGCTTTCGTTTCTGTTCATGTTACTGCAAATCGGCGCGCTTTCGAACATGGCGGTGATGCCCGAGACGATCGCGCAACGGCTGGTGTTCAAGTTTGAGAACTCGGACGGTTTGTATGTGCGTATGTCACGGCTTTCCCAAATCAAAAGCCTCCACGTTTCACCTCTAACGCGCCTGTGACTGTTAGACGACCGATGGCCGGTGACTGTTGACCAGGCCATCGTCCAAGGCCACGCCCAACAAATGGACTGACACTTTTGTTTACCTATCGCAAGAGCACCGCGGCGGCGGTGGTGGTGGACACGGCGGTGGGGAACACCCTGGCGGTGGTTGGTAATTTTATCACCACGCTGATAATGTTTTCCCTCTCCGGTTTGGACTGGGGGATGTTCGGCATGCTGTACTTCTGGAGCATCGCATACTTCGTGGTGATGGTGAACTACTTCAAAATCGTGGTACGTATTGCGCGTTTCCCAAATCCCGCCTCCACGTTTGCCCATAAAATACTGACACTTTCTTCTTTATCTCAGGGCGCGGTGGCGCCTTCGCACGCGGAGTCGTTACAAGTCGCCATGCCTGGCTTGATGCTGTTCATCCTGTTCAACAACTTCTTCGTGAATCAAGCCACCGTGCCTTCGTTCATGCGGTGGGCGCTGTACGTCTCACCGATGGCGTGGTCCGTGGAACAAATCATAACCGGTTTGTACCCGCACGACGCCGAGCTCAAGACGTTTTACGGGTACGACGACTCGTCCGGGCAAACCGTTATGGCGCTTTCCGTGCTAGTGGGCGAAGCGATTTTGTTCCAAGCCATAGCGCTGGTGTGCTTGGCGAAAATGAACAACATACAACGGTAACCGCGCGCGAGTCGCACGTTGGGGGTTTTCCTTGAAGTGCGGAGTAGTCTAGTTGAATTCTTGAATTGGTTTATTTCATACAACAGTACTTGTATCAGGTCTTATTCCTCCTGCTTGTGTGTATCAACGTCGCAAGTTCGAAACGCCTTTTCATTATCTACTAGTTACCTTCGTAGTCTATTTTGTTCCCTTTTTAGCCACATCATAGTACCCGTAACGGTTACCCGCGCCCGCGCTAACCGCGTCTCTCCCCCGGTCCCACACCGTCTCACCGTTTCCTTTTCCCCGGCACCGAATCGGCCTTCCGCGGTTTCGTTTTGCACGCCTCGGCGTACACGGCGCGCTCCACCTCCCGGGGCGTCATTCGCACGCGTTTCGCTTTTGTTTGAACCGCGGTGACCAGTGAGAGAAAGTTTTTATCCGTGTAAGGATTGACCCCGCTCCAGGTAACCACGGCGAGGAGCTCATCGCTCATCATTGGTACTTGGGGACTCACCGCCGCGAGCACCGCGGCTGCGGTCGCGGCGCCTGTGCCGTGCAAAGCCACTAAAGGCTTCAGGGAATCCAACAGATACGTATCGGCGGTCGCCTTCGAGGTTCCGAAGTCTAGGGAGGTTCCTCCTTGGACGAACTCATCGAAAATTTTCAGTTTGGAAAGCGCCTCGCTCGTCGCCGACGTCATCGTCGCGTCCGTGTGCGCCCTGGCGTACCCGAGCAACGTGTTTCGCCGTTTACCGCGTGTGATTTTCCACGTCACCAGCTGGACGAACTCAGCCGCGAGCATGTGTGGCGTTGGCGTTCGTGCTGAAACCGCCGCCGGAAGAGTGACGCGGAACCACTTGTCCAAAGACACCAACTCTTTGTGGTTCAACGATTTCAAGCGTGATTCGTACGAATCAAAAGCGGCTCGCCAGACAACCGGGTCGTCGCTTCGCCACAGCTCGGTCGTGTCGGGGGTGGACGTGGGAGGCATGCTTGCTGCTTTTGATAGACGGTAAGTGCGTCCCGTACTGACTAATTGTAACTAAGTGCACGTTGTGACTAGGGAACGCTCACTGCGCGGCGGTGTATTGCGACTTTTGCAGAAATCGCGCCACTTCGCCGCGTACCATGTCCACCTTGTCCGGCTGTATCAACAGATGGGTGTCGTCCAGGTCCTGGATCACGAAACGCTCGGCCGGGAGCTGCTCGTCGTTCAGGTGCAAAATGAAAACCTTCGTGGGGATATCGCACTCAAGAAGCGTGCCGTGCACCGCGCTCACCATCCGCGCGAACGAAGGATGGCGGGTCTCAGATCCACGGGAGCCAAAACCCAAAAGGCCAAAACGAAACCGAAATCAAAAAAAGCCGGCTTGCCAAGACAACCTCACTCGAGTGTGCGCGTCCGCGTGACCGCAAGCGAGGTCTCGGGTGTGCCATGGCGCGCAGAGGCGAGACGGGTGATGAACCCGCTGGTACGATGAGCGCCGGCGGTGGGGAATCGTACCACGGCGGTACCGGTCTGTACAACGTGAGCAACACGTGTTACCTGAACTCGGTGCTGCAGGCTTTGTCACACGTGAAGGAGTTTCGCGAGTGCTTGCTGAGCGATGCGTCCGGGGTGAGCTTGTACGCCGCGGGCCCGGGTCGGGGCCGCGGGCGGTCGCCCGGGCGCCCGCCCGTTCCCACGCCGGAGGAGGAGATCTTGAGTTTCCCTGGATTCAAAAAGAAACGCAAGCGCAAGAAAGGCGACGACGGGGACGGAGAGGAAGAGACCACCACGGTGGTTCCAGTGTGTGCGTGCCGCATGCCCAACTCCCGCCGCACACCACGAAGCGAGTTTCGTGTGAGGCGCGATGACGTGTTCCGGTCGGCGTGAATGTCGGTTCGATCGCGTTTCGTGGCTGTGTTTCCCTAAACACCACACCCCACGCCACGCGCGTTGCCCACCGCGAAAAGCACGCGTTTAGGGTTCGCGTCCCCCGACCGCTTCCAATCGGCGCGCCGCTCGCCGATTTCGCGCCATGGTTTATATTTCCCTCCCCTTTTTTTTTTGTGCTCACCGACTTTCCGTCCCAACGCTGCAGTACGACCGCCCGCTATGACCCGAACGGGACGGGCGAACATCGCGGACGCGGACCACGCCAGTTTGGGAGGTACGTCCCCAATCTATCAGAAGGCGGAGACCAACCACCGCCACTTTCCGCACCGCGCCTAGGAGGCGAGGTCTCGCGCAGGCGAGGTCTTTACCCGAAGCACGTACACGGCAGAGTTTGCGCGCCGAAAACCGCCGCCCAGCGCTCCTTTCGCCGTTTCGCCACTGACACGAAAACCTCCCATCGATCGGCCCACCCAACCGCAGGCGAGCTCCGCGCGGTGCTCCGCACGCTTTGGTCGGGAGAATACGCGGCGTTTCCGGTACGTGCTTGCCCTTTCTGTTTCGTGAAGCAACGACAAGGCACAAGGCGCGCGCGTCCTGACGGGACGCGCGGTGCGCCGATCGACCGATCGATGCTTTTTCTTTCCAACCGGCGGCTGCGTTTGTTTCGCGAGCGAATGTTTTTTGTTTTGTTTTTTTCCGCTCCCGCGTTCGCCGTCGTCGCGGCGGTAACGCATACCCTGGTAACTCATACCCTGATACTCGTACCCTGGCCACCGTCCCGCCACCATAATAAACCCTAGAACCTAACCCTAAACCCCCCTCCCCCCAAACCCGGACACCTGGACACCAGCCCTACCAACTGTTGCGCGCGGTGTGGACCCTGGTTCCGTCGTTCGCCGGCACGGCGCAACAAGATGCGCACGAGTTCACGCGGTTTTTGCTGGAGCGTTTGCGGGCGGAGTTTGTGAAAGGCGACTCTTTAGTGAAGGCGGCCGCTAAGGCTCAGGAATCCGCGAAGCCGGAAAATGCCAAGCCCAGGGACCCGGGTAGCCATGGCCCTGGTAACGGGCCCGGCGGAATCAAGTCGTCCTCTATTGGAATCAACAGGCACCAGCCCCGGGGCAGGGAGCACGGCGACGTTGCGGGGGGCGTTTTCGCGAGCTCGCTCGGGATTCCAAACCCCACGCGAAGGTCGCGGAGTTTGCGGTTAGGCGGGCTGAGCGGCGCCCGGGGCGGGAAGTGGACGGACTCGCCGGGGTCGAACACACCCACGGACTCACCGCAGGGGGGGGGTTCGCCTGGCGGGGGAGGATTAGATGACGATTACGCCGGCGGCACCCCCGCCAACAGGCAATTAGTCTCGCCCCGGGACATCGCGGCTGGGTTGACCGCGGCGGCGATGCGGGGTGGTTTTGCGGACGCCGGTAACGTCACGCCCGTTACGAAAAGAACGGCCACGACGCATATTCCCCAGGACGACGACGACGACGACGGCGGGTTCATGATCGTCTCGAGGTGGGGCGCGGTACGGCACAAGCGGAGCTGTCCTTGTCGCCCGTGCAAATCCAGGCGCAAGGCGGACGGGGACGACGAGGCTTATCCCCAGTACGCCTTCCCGGGCGCGCCCGTAGACGGGGCGGAAACGGAAACGGAAAGTAACGGCGGTTTCCCGGGGAGTCCGGTGCCGAAACGCACCGCGGACGCGCTCGTCTCTTCGCTGGCGCGCACTTCGCCGACGCCGCGAAGCCCGGGAAGGGAAGTGAAGAAAAAAGAACGCGAACCGGTTGATTCGGTTTCAGCCGGGGACGAAACCGGGATGGGACCGTTTGCAGCGCGCGTCGCGGCGACGCCCGTCGCGCGCGGGGACGGCGACGAAAAACCCATCCACCAAATCGACCTCACCACGCCCCCTTCCGCGGGCCAAGGCGGCCTTGATAAGGACGGGCTCCCCACCGATCCGGTGTGGCGCATGTTTGGCGGCATGGCCCTCAGCAGGATCTGCTGCACCCGGTGCGGGCACGCGTCGACGCGGCGGGAGCCGTTTCTGGACATTTCCCTGCCGATTCCGCCGGTGAAAAAAAATGAACATGCCGGCGAAAACGGCGACGAAAACGGCTCGGGCTCGCCGGCCTCTCCCCGGATACCACCCGGTGCTGTAAAAGACCCGGTGGAAGTCGGCAACGGCCCGAACGGGTGCGTCACGTTACAGCAGTGCCTCGCCGCGCACACCAAGGATGAAACCCTTGCCGGGCCGGGGCGGTTTTACTGCGAGCGCTGCGGCGACGTGGGCGGCGCCACGAAGCAAAACAAACTTCAGACGTTACCCCCGGTGCTTTGTTTGCACCTGAAGCGGTTCACGTGGAGAGGTACCGGGAGCCGGTCAAAGCTCAACGTGCACGTTGACTTTCCCCTGCACGGCCTGGATCTGTCACCGTACATGGAGAGCTGGGAACTGGACGAAGTGGAAGGCGCGCACGCCGGGCCCACCGGGCGAGCCGCGGCGGAAACCGCCGCCGCCGCCGCGGACGCCGCCGCCGAGATGGCGGAGACGTGCGCGGAAATCGCTTCCGCGGCTTCGAAGTCGGGAGGCCGGCCGCGCAGAGTTTCAGGGTCGTACGACGCATTTAACGGTTCGCTCGCGGCGAAAGCAGCCGCGGCGGAGCAAGCCGCGAATCAGGCGCAGGAAGCAGCCGCGATGGCGATGGCGAACTGGATCGACGCGGACGAAACCAGCGTCGACGAACGCGGCGTGCGAAGAAACTGCATGTACGACCTCGCCGCGTGCGTGGTGCACCACGGCGCGGGCGCGGGGAGCGGGCACTACACCGTGTTCGCCAGAAGAGGCGACAACAGTGATGACAACGCTTGTGTTGACGGAAAGGGTACGGGTACCGTTAGTGGTGGCCGTGACGCAAAGGGTACCGGTACCAGCGGTAAGTCAGGAACCTCCCGAAAACCTCACCCCGCGGCGGTCGATGCGCACCAAGGCCGCTGGTCGCAGTTCAACGACGACAAAGTTTTGCCCGCGGACCCGGAGGACGTCCGGGGAAGCGGCGGGTATTTGTTCTTCTACACGCGGCGGGAAGCGGAGACGGATGTGGATGTGGACGGCGGGGGCGAGGGAAACTCCAAAGCACGGGGCAGAAGATGAAGGCGACGAGTGTCAGGAATCCGGTAGCCCCACCAGACTTAAAGTCACAAAAGTATTGATTGTGATTGTTTGTTGTGGCGCGAGTCCACCGTATCCCCCCTTCGTTTGTTTCATCAACCTTCCTCTAACGTGTATGGGCCACGACGTTTGTTGAATTTCGCCTCACGGATGCCGGGATCGGCGCACTGGATGCGTCGGGACCGCTGCTTTGTGCCCGGTCGCGTCGGATCGCTATTTTCGGTAAGTTTTCTGTTTTGGCATTTTCGTATTTCGGCGTCCCGAAATCTACTTTGTCTCACACCCACGCGCACTTGCACTTGACGTGCGTGATGGTGTGTTCCCTGGGCGCCGCGTTGCGCGGGCCCGCGGTACTCACTACGCCGCACGCCGCCTCCGCCTCGCGGGTCACCGCGAGGTTTTCTCGAGGCGTCGCCGTGGTTGCCCTCGCCTCGACATCCACCGAATCTTCGTTTGGAGATTCTTCGTCACCCGAAACAATCGTGCCTGGCGCGTCCCTTCGGGCCGTGCTCGGTGCGGACGCCAAGGCGTGGAAACAAATCATAAGCTCGCCCGAGGGCCGGGAGATGGTCAGGAAATCGCCAAAGAAGATCGCTGTGCGTCTGCTCGGACTCTGCGACGCCCTGCGTTTGGTGTCCAACGTACACGACATTGATGTTTCGGCGATGGTTGTGGAGCAACCGAGTTTGGCGACTGTTTCAGGCGACCCTTTTGTTTTCGTCCCGCGCGCGTGGCGCGCGCTGCAACAAACCCTGGGCCCGGACGTAAACCTGGGCGAACGCGCACGGGCGTGTCCCTGCGGCTTCGCGCACGTCCTGCGACGAGCAATAGACGTAGTGCAACAGGCGGAAACGGAAACGGAGGCGTTGAAAGGCGAGACGGGGGACGAGACGGGTGAGGAGAGGGAAGAAGAAGGAGAAGAAGGAGAAGACGTCGTCATAAAAGACGGCGACGCGCGTTCTTACGACGGCGAAGTAATCGGTATAAGCGCTGACACGAAAAAGCGCTTGGAAAAGAAACTAGGCCAGCCCTTGCGCGCCTGGCTTACAGGCGACGCGTGGTTCGTAGTGTTCAACTCGTGCGTGGGGTCGGAGTGGGGGTATTTGCGAACCATGCAAACGTACGCCACGAAAACCGTACCGGGAACGTCGCTCGCGGGTTTCAAAACGGGAAGCGCGTATTTGGGGAAGAACAAACAGGTGAGGTAGAGGCCGGCCCGATAACTCGGCCGAAACTTACCTCACCGAGCTAGTTGAGGCCAAACACGGAGTAGAGTCATGGAAGCACGGAATCAATCAGTTGAGGTGTACTTTTAGTCATAGAAACGGAGAGTACAATCAGTCGAGGCGTACTTTGCGCACCTTCGAAGGAACTTCGGGTCGTGAAACGTAGATACTTCTAGTCGTGAAACGTAGATTACAATCAGTCGAGGTGTACTAAACACAGTACACCTCCATTACCAACCATCACAAGTCGCGTGTTTGCCTCACATCACCGCCAATCACAAGTCGTGCTTCCCGGCGGGTTCGATGCCCCTCGCCAGGCGTCCTTGCGCCAGGATGACGAGTCCTGTTTTTCGAAATTTGTTCGCCGCGAGCAGCGCCTTGATGCTCGCCAGGGTTTCCGGCAACTCCGCCGTGCTCGCGGGGGAGGCGCACCACGCGTCTTTAAGAGACTGCTCCACGGACACCCGCTTCGTCAGGTCAGGTTCCATCAAAGTCCTGATCAAGGCTTTGGCGCCATTCGAAATGGACTTCCAACACGGCTGGTCAAACTCCCAGTCGTTCATCACGATGTGGTCGAACAAACGTTTCTGGTTATCGTCGTACCGCCAAAACGGCGGGTACCCGCCCAGTAGGACGTACAGGTTGCACCCCAACGACCACGCATCCGCTTTAATCGCGTCGTACGTCCCGCCCTTCGTTAACGTCTTGAGAATCTCCGGCGCAACGTACGAAGGCGTGCCGCACACCGTCTTTTCGCCCTCCGCGCTCTGGTCCAGAATTTTCGACAACCCGTAGTCGCACAGTTTCGCCACCGCGTCTTCTTTTTTACTGGACAGCATGAAGTTCTCCGGTTTCAAATCTCGGTGCGCGATGTTCAGGGTATGCAGGTACGCCAGCCCAGACGCGAGCTCCACGAACGCCCGTCGCCCGCGTTCCTCGTCCATCCGGCCGCTGTCCACGATTTGGTCAAAAAGCGTTCCGCCTGTCACGTACTCCAGCACAAGCAAAACTCGTTTCGGTTCGTCGAACCACTCCTTCAACCCGACGCAGTTCACGTGGTTCACGCGGCACAGAATATCGATCTCCGTGCGTAACGCGTGATCCCCCGGGTCTATCTTGCTCTTCTCGATGACCTTCACCGCCCACTTCGTGTCGTCGCCTCGGTGCGTCACAAGACGCACCGTACCGAACGCGCCCTCGCCGATAACCGTACCCACCTTGTACAATTCCTTGAACGGGGCTTCGCGATTCAGCTTCTCGGGGCCGTGCACGCCGCCGCCGCCCGCGGGGTCGATCACCAGGGAGCCGCGAGGGGGCATGGCGGGCGGGTGGGAAGGCAACACGGGCGACACAGGACGGCTGGAAGAGTCGCGCGGGGTGAAGTGGTGCGCCCCGATCGTCACGCGACATGTGGAATACGATGGAATTTTTCGTTTTTAGCAGACGAATCGCGCGGACTCGCCGCTGCCAGCTGCGCGGATCCAGAAAAGGAAACTTCTTTTGGACACGTGTGGTGTTTTGATTTTGAGAGAGGAGCTGTTGCTTTGCAGGTGGGGAATGAGTTCGTTTCTTGGATATAATCAGTCTAGTAAATCAATCCACGTCCGGGGTCATCAGCGGTCGCGCCCCCCCCTGAATTTCCTCCACCTCGTTTTCCCCCTCATCCACAACCTCTACTCGTCGCAGCCCGTCTTTGGGCTGCATTTCCCGCGGTACCAAACCGTGGCGCATAAATTTCTCGCCCGCGATTTCCATGGCCTCAAGCGTCTCGGGGTGTTCCTCTTTTTCGTACCCCGCTTTTATCAGCGCCGGGGCGTCGCACTGCACCAGCGCGGCTCTTCCCTTTTCGCAGTTCGCCAGGCCGGCCACGGCTTCAGCGCACGATTGCCGTACCGCGTCGCACCGTTCGATTTGCATCCCGCTTTTACTCCCCGACACCGGTTTGAGCAACGCGCGAACGCACGCCAGGCCGCCTTCGCCCGCGCCGCTTTTGCCGACTTTTTCGAACCCCACGGTGGACGCCTCAACCGCCACGGCCGCGGCGTTTCCCTCCCCCGCCGCCAAAAGCAGTAGCTCGCAGCTTTGTGTATCCGCGCAGCAGTTCCGAAACGCGGACGCGATGCCCATTCTTCGCGTTTCCGAGGCGGACGGGTTCAAACTGGGAAGCGCGTGCCGCACAAGCTTCCGCGACGGCTCCAAGAAATTTCGCCGCCCGCACGGATGGCGGCACACGTTGGTCAGCACCGAGGCGGCTCGGTCAAAGTTTTTTGACGGAACGCCCTCTACTAACATCTGCGTCAGTTTCGCCACGAAGAAACCCTCCAGGCTCAACCCCTCCTGTGCGAACACGTGCACGCCGCCTTCCGTGTTCGTGACGTTGACTAAGATGGAGAGCAGCAAATCCGCGGGGCATCCGGTTTCGCCGGCTTCCCCACCGACGCAGTTTCGGAGGAACTGCATACAACGCTCCACCGCGCCTTTCTCCACCGCCAACGTCGCGACATCCGGGGCCCCGGTGAGGTTCACAAGCGCAGTCGCCGCGGGCTTGGACTCCGCGGCTGGCGCGCCCATCAAGTGCAGGAGCTTGGGAATCAGCGTGTGTTTCTTCGCCACGAGTGAAGAGATGCCTTCGTCGGTGCCTGTTAACCCCTGCACTATCTCCGCCGCCTGGGCGCGCATATCAGCGCGAGTAGAGCCGAGGAACTCAACGAGTTCATCCAGTTCGTCGGCCATGGTGGGAAATGCGTGAAGTGCACGCAAACTACGGCGCGCGTGTCGCGATGCGGCGGCGGCGGTGGAGAGTTGCAAAAATAAGCACTTCACGCGACGAACTCTCTTGTTGGGACCGATTTTTCTAACCCAGATTGACTCGTGGTGCCGACATCGAGATCAGTCGTCTTCCTTGCCCTCAACCTCCCGCACACCTCCCCGCGCTTCGCCGTTGCCACGCCCCTGGCCATGGCGCACACAGCCGTTCTCGGCGGCGCTGTTTCCCCGGTAGCTCCGAGTTGCCATCGCTCGGCGGCTTCGAAGGTGACCGAGGTGTCGTTTCGGTTTGGCAGATCGGTTCGCGGGCCCGCGTCGTCAATACCGTCCCCGTTTTGTGGAAAGCAACCCACCCGAAGCGTGGCCGCGATGGCGGCACCGAAGGACAGCAGTGATAAAGGCACAACCAACCCGTTCACCGCGACTTCAGGGGCGGCGAAAAGAGCGGCGAACACGGTGAGTGACAAAGCGAGTAACTTCTGGAACGACGAGGTGCTTGGGGCGAAGAAAGCCATGGACCGAGATGCTTCCAAGAAACCGGGAAACGATTGTAGACAGACGGTGGACGTTACTTTAGACGTAGCCGTGCTTGGAGGTACGGTGCCATTGACATACTCACGGAAGTGCGTCTGTCCCACCTGCGAAGGCACCGGCCGGTTACCGCAAACTTTCATTGATTGTGATACGTGCGATGGAAACGCTGGAGTGGTGACGCGCGAGGTATCGGTAACGGTGACGATACCGGGCGGCATTAAAAACGGAGGCGCGCTTAGGCTGAAGGACCAAGGCGACGAAGGGACGCCGTGCGGGCAGCTGTACGTCACCGTACGGGCGGCGGCGATGAACGCCGGTGCGGTGATTTCCAGGGACGGCGACGATTTGATCACCAGAAACGTCGTCGCGAGGTTTCGCAAAAAAGACGAGCCGACGACCGTTCGCGTGCGGACGATCGAAGGCGACTGGGGAACTTTATCCGTTCCGGTTGACGCGAAAGTCGGTACGGCGCTGCGGATCAAAGGCAGGGGCGTATCGAAAACGCCGGGCGGGACGGAACGGGGAGACCACCTTTTCGTGATTGGGAAAATCGTGATGGAACCCGCGGGGGGATCTGGGGAGGAGACATACGACGCGGAAAAAACTGGGGGGAGTTAAACACGCACTTTGGAAGTTTTAAAATATGCAAAACTAACAGTAATACCTTCAAAGGTACGCAACTTAAAATGTGTTGTCACTTGTCAGTCGCGTCCGTCACTCGGCGCCGCGTCCACGAGCGCGGCTCGCTCGTCGCGCTGGTCAAACGCGGATGTTTCGTCTTCCGAAGCCCCAAACGCCGTCCTTCCAACGCGGGTATTCCCTCTGGCGGTTGACGCTTCGTGTTCCCAATCCAACATCAACGTCGTCCGTCCCAACCAAGCCGCGCCGCCCAGCACGCCAATCGCCAGGCCGATCCACAGCCCGACGACGCCGGTTTTCAAAACGAACGTACAAAGTGCGCCGATTGTCACGCCCCCCCCCCACAGCGCGGCCAAATTGACAAACGCCAGCGTTTGTTGCTTGCCGCACGCTCGCAAAATCCCATTCGCGGTGCCGAGCACGCCGTCCGCGATTTGAAACACCGCGGCGTACGGGGCTGAGAGATAAAAAAGAAAGTGTCAGTCCCGTATGGGCAATCAGTCGGCGGAATGTGGTAAATGGAAATACTCACCTATTCGCGCCACGGTTTCCACCACCTCCGTGTCCCCGGTCCCTACGAAAACCTCGCCAACCGTGGTGCCGCCGGCGACGATGGCCACGGCGCACAGCGCCATCCAACACACGCCAATACACACCGCAACCGCAGCTGCAGTTCGCGCTGCTTGTGCGTCTCCCCTGCCTAATAAATTACCCACCCGCACGTTCGCCGCTATTCCAAACGCCATCGGGCCGGTCATGAACGTCAAAGCGCACACGTTCATCATCGCCATGTGCGCGTCGAGTGCTACCTGCGAGAGCTGCGACGCAAAAACCACGGTCACGTCAAAAGAAGACGCCTCTGCAGCCACCATCACCGCGCCTCGCCATCCCAGCGCGGTGTGCTCAGCCACCGCCCGTGCGTCCGTGCCGCGGTACGCGTCGGCGACGGCGTCGCGGAAGGACTTTTGGTGCGACACGATTTCCACTCGTCGTTCGTCGTCGACGGCGTCAAAGCTCAGTCTTTCTGTCAACCCGCCGTCTCCCGAGTCGTTATCGGTGGTGGTGGAAATGACTACGCGTTTCGGGTCGCACATCGCCTGGAACTCAACAGGCGTTCGCCGGATGTACTCCGCTAGTAAGACTAGGTTCACGAACCGCGACGTGGTGGTGGCCAGGGCACTGCCGATGATCCCCAAACCCGCGAAATAAACGAAAAACCAATTCATGAAGATGTTCAACAAGAACGTCGCGACGCTGGTTGCCGCGACGGGACGCACCACGTTCCTCACCTGCAGGTACTTCTGAAGCACCAGTGTCACCGCGGCGGGCCACAACCCGAGAAGTAACACGGCGCAGAAACCGCCCACCGCGTTTGACGTTTCTTCTTCTAAACCAAGCACAACTCGCGCTATCGATTTTCCGCACAAAAGCACAGCGGCGGCGGGAAGGCAACACAAACTGAGGGACACGGCCGCGAGGAAAGCCCAGTTCCGAACCGCAACCGCGTCACCTGCGCCGTGCGCTTGCGAGCCCAACGTGTCGAACGCGGTGCCGAACCCGGCGATGCCGAACCAAAGCAGGTTAAACAAAGTCGACGCCAGCGTGCCCACCGCTAAAGCAAATCGGCCCAGCCGACCAAGGTAGATGAGGTCAGTCGACACCATCAACTGCTGGCTTCCCATCTGGACGCAGATGGGAACCACCAGCCGCATCAGCACGCGCGCCTCCACGCGCCAATCAGGCGGGCCATCGCGATCGGGCATACCTCCGCGCGTGCCCGACTCTGAGAGGTGAGGCAACGAGAAGAGGCTTTTCGGCTTTTGGTTTCCCGGGACGATATTTCGGGATGACTCAGCAGCATTCGAGGCGGCACTTCTCGAGGCGCGTCCTCACCGCGAACCAAGCCTCGAGCTTGGTTCGCGTGATTTCACGCCTCGCGCGATGCCGTGCGTTACGACGCGGACGGCGCCGCCACCGGCCGTGTCCGTTGCGGTCGGTGCCCGTCTTCGGTCGCCTCGTCGTCGCGTTGTTTGTTTTTCAGCGCGAAGAAACCGCCAAAGCCGCGCATCCGCCTCGTCCGGCACCCCACCCGCCTCCGCCCTGGGCTTGGTTCTTTCCCCCGAGGCGAAGGAGTACTACCGCGGTGTTCTGGACTCCCAGTCCGGTGACGACGAGTCTCGGTTGTTGGACGCGGCGCCTTGTGACTTCTTCGAGCTGTTAGGCGTGGACACCGGGGCGAGCGCGGTGGATGTTAAAGCCGCGTTTAGGAAGCTGCAGCGATGCGTTCATCCTGACATCGCGGGCGCAGCCGCGGAACCCCTGGCGGTTCTGTTGAACAGCGCGTACGCCACGCTGATGGACGATATCGTCCGAGAGGCGTATAAAAAAACCGTCGAAGCGTCGCGCCGGGTTTTCGCGAACGGTTCGCTGTTCGACGGGCGCCCCGTTTCAAAGTGGAACGGCCCCGACACCGAACGCGCCGCCGTGTTCGTGGACGAAAGCGCGTGCATCGGGTGCAAGAGCTGTACCTTGTACGCCCCGAACACCTTCGAGATGGTGGAGGACTTCAACGCGGGCAGAGCGCGGTGTACCACGCAGTGGGGCAACGATTTGGAAACCACGCAAATCGCGATTGAGCTTTGCCCCGTGGATTGCATTTTCTGGGTCCAGCGAAGTGAGTTGCCCATTCTGGAGTACGCCATGAAGGGGTGCAAACGCGAGGACATCGCGATCATGGCCCGAAGGCGGTCGGGGAACATGGGCTCCGCCCCGTCGGGGACGAACCCGTTTGCCAACGCGGAACGCATGCTGAAAATGCGACGCGAGGGGAAGGCGTTTCTGAACGAGGCCGGGGAGGGTGGCGCCTACAAGGGGCATGACGAAAAACTGGGAGGTGCCATCGCCGCGGCGTGGCTGGCGCTGCCCAATGAAGCCCGGGAAAAAGGGTGGCCGTCGTGGAGCGCGCCGATAGCCTAGAGGGACAAGCGTGTGTAATTACAGTAGCAAAAAAGTAACAACGAAAAAAGCCACTCGCGTGCCGAAGTTTGCTTCAATGATGTCAATGTTCAGAAGTGCATGCGCGCGGCGCTGCTCCGTGCGAGCGCGGCGATGCGCGCGACGGCGAGTGCGCGCGCGTGCGCGGTGCCCACTCGTGCGGGCGCGCGAATAAGCGGCGTGCTTCCTTCCGCTACCGCCGGGCGCCATGGACGACCAAAACTCGTCCCGATTCGTTGGACGTCCCTTGTCGGGTCCCGTGGTGCCGCCGCCGCCGCGCCATCTCGCGCCGCATCCTCGTCATCCTCCCCTATCGCCCCAACCCCCCCCCTCCTCGTTGGGGACGAGATCGAGCTGGAGTGCGTGGGTCTCGCTTTCGGGGGAAAAGGGGTTTGTCGTTTGCCGGAAGGGTTCGTGGTGCTTTGCGAGCGCGCCACGCCCGGGGAGACGGTTTTGGCGAAAATAACCGCGGTCAAGAAAGGAGGCCGGTTCGCGGAAGCCACGAAACTCGCCGCCGTGATTGATTCGCCGCACGCCATGCCACCGGACTGCCCGCACTTCGAGCTGTGCGGTGGGTGTACCTGGCAGGACGTTTCCTACGAAAAGCAGCTCGAAATGAAGCGAGCGCAGGTGCTGGACGTGTTGCGGCGGGTAGCGAAGGTTTCCGAAAACGACGCGAGCGTCGACGCGACGAAAAGTGGCACCGCAGGTAGTGTTGAAGCCTCCCAACCCTCTCTTGTCGAGCAGCTAACCGCTCCATGCGTTCCCGCAAAGCACACGCTGCGGTACCGGAACAAGATGGAGTTCGCGTTCGGGGCGGGCGGCGGTGGGAAAAACGCCCCCGCCCCAGTGGTTGTCGGGTTACGCCCGAAAGGGAACCACGCGGGGGTGGTGGAGGTGACGCGGGCGGGGGGAAAATACGCGACCGGCGACGACCTTGCTTCCGGCGGGTGTCTTTTGCAGCACCCCACCGCGAACGCGGTTTTGGCGGCGATACAGCAGCACTTGGCAGGCACGCCTGGCACATCATGTGCGCTGCCCGTGTTCGACAGACGCACGGGCAAAGGCGTGCTGCGAAGTGTCACCGTGCGCGTCGCGGAGGAGGCAACCGCGGCGTCTGCGTCTTCTTCCGGTGACGAAAAAAACAAAGAAAAGCAAGCATCACCCGCCGAGGTTCCCGTTTTCGCGGCGGTGAACGTCGCGGCGTCGGCGGTCAGTGTGGGCTCAAAAAAGGCGTTACTCGGGTTAGCCATGGCCATCGCCAACGTGCCTGGCGTGCACTCCGTGACCCTCACGTCCGTGTCACCGACCCCCGAGCTGAGACTGGCGGAGGGGCGGAAGCAGGGCTGGGTGCGCGGGGGCGGGCTGAGACATGGACATGGACGTAAAAATGCAAACAGCGAAGACGACGACGAAGTTTTCGGGGAAGTCACCGTTGTGCACGGCCCTGACACGCTTCCCATGCGCTTGGGTGGTGTTACTTTCAACGTCTCGCCGGCTTCGTTCTTCCAAACGAACACCGCACAGGCGGAACGGTTGGTCCAGGAGGTGGAACGCGCGTGCGGCTTTGACGACGAACCTGACGAAACCAAAAACTCAAAAGTCATTCTCGACTTGTTCTGCGGGGTCGGGACGCTCGGGCTTTGTCTCGCGCACCGCGCGCGGTCGGTGATTGGGTGGGAGATGGTTCCCGCTGCGGTGGCGGACGCGACGCGAAACGCGCAGGCAAACGGAATCGAAAACGCGGCTTTTTTCGTCGGCGACCTTACCAAGCTGAAGGAGTTGTCCTCGGCGGCGGGTAAGGGCAAAAGCAAGGACAAGGACTCTTTTCTTTTCGACATCGACAACAACGAAACGGCCACCCCGGATGTGATCCTAGTGGACCCCGCGCGCGCGGGCCTCAGTGCCGAGCTAGTCACCGCAATACGCAAAATCGCACCGCCGCGAATCGTGTACGTCTCGTGTAACCCGGTGACGCAGGCGCGGGATTTTTACCGGTTTTTCGGGAACGAAGACGAATCGGGGAAACACGGATCGGCGAAGCGCGGATCTTCGTTCGGGCACCGGTACAAATTACAGTCATGCACGCCGATAGACCTGTTTCCAAACACGCCGCACGTGGAAACCGTCGCGGTGTTGTTGCGAGTGGATGACGGTAGCGCGTGAGACGGGCGTGTTGAATCAATTGATATTCCAGACTTCGTTGGCTCTTCACGAAAAAGTTCTCCCGCCAAGATGTTACTTCCCGGCTTTTTTGTCACCCGGTTGAATTCCGTCGGCACGTCCTAGCAGGCTTGGTCCTCAGACGTGGACGCGCGGTGCTCGCGTGCGGTCCAGTGCTTGTGCCGCGTGTGTGGATCCGGGAGTGCAGGTCCAGGACGGAGGGTTGCGAGTGATACCTCACCGCGTCCTTCGGTGGGGGGCGAAGAACTTTTATAATCTAGGCACGTACACGCCCCTTTTGGTGTTTTCGGTGTTCGTGTCGTGGTGGTGATGACTGCGGTGGATATCCCGGTTACCGCGGAGCTCCGCCCCCCCCCAGGTGATGTCCCTGAAGACGCGCCCGCGGACGGGTGGTTCAGCGAAAACAGCGGTTCCGGGCGTTTGGTGACCGGACTGACGCGGTGGTTCTCGGGAGATGAGAAGGAACAACGCGCGCGCGATGACGCCGCGTGTGTTGCGAAACACGCGGCGCATCACGAGTGCGTGGAGGCGCTGCTTTTGCGTTTCGGGACGGTGGGCGGGATGACGCGCGACTCGCTGGCGCGTTTCTCCGCGGCGAGAGGGGACAAACTGGATTCCGCGTCTTGTATGGTGGAGAAACACCTGGACTGGCGGTCGGAAAACTTGCCAATCGACGCAAACGAACTGGGCGTGGCCAACGCGGTCGCCGCGAACGTCTTCGCGCGTGTGGGCAAGGACAAGGAAGGAAGGCCGGTTTTGCTATTCGCAGCGCACAGGCACAAGCAACGCGACGGGCGTGCGGTTGGGGACGTGATTAAAGCCATGACGCTCGTGATGGAAGCCGCGGTTGCGGAAGCGATGAGTAGGAAGGGTGATGATGATGCGGATGAAGAAGATGACGCGGATGGCGACGACGGAGAAAAGCTAAGAAAAGAAAACACCAGCGACGACAAAAACACCTCTGACGATGAAAGCAAGGAAACAAAACACAAGCCTCAACACCCTCGCGACGACCCCACCACCGGGCGGTTTTCCCTGATTCTGTTTGCGCCTTCGGGCACGGAGCTTGATTTGCGTTTAGTAAGCGCGCTAGCGCAGACGTTCCAGGATAACTACCCCGAGCGGTTGCACAAGCTCTACGCCCTGCCCACGGGGTACGTGTTGGGGCTTTCCCAAAATCTCGCCTCCCTGTTAGTTTATGCAAGACACAAGACTGACACTTTTTTTTAATAATCACAGGGTGGTCACCCGCGTGGCGTGGGAAGCCGTGCGGCCGTTTCTGTCGCACAGCGTCGCCTCGAAAGTCGTCCTGGCGTCCGGCGGGCGACGGCCGGTCGAGTTATCAGAGGCGTTGCCTTTGCCAGTGCTACGGCACGCGCTGGTGCCCCTGGACCCGATGGAAGAGGGAGAGGAGGACCCGTGGGACGTCAGCGACGACGAGGACGAGTTCGTAGACGCCGAGGAGGATGAGTAATTTTGTCTAGGAGTTATTTCTTTCCCAAAAAGGGCAGCAACCTTTTGCTCTTTTGCTTGCTCTCCAATCTCAATCGGTCGTTTACTACTCACTGCACCGCGCGCTTCGGCAACGCAAAATGCCGCCGCTCGCTGTCGCGTGTCGCCCACGGCTCACGCCGGTGACCGCGCGACGCGCGCGCGCGCGTAGTGCGCGTGGCGTCGCGTCTTCAAATCCGTCGTGTGCGCCCGCCTCGTCTGCAATTCGGCAATCGTCGTTGCAATGCAGGCCGCGCGTTGGCCCGCGCATTTCCGTCACCTCCGAAACGCGACGATGCCGCAGCAGCGTGCGACGCGTACGCGCGGTGTCCCCCGCCGCCGTCTCCGCGAGCGGCGACGCGGCCGTCACCGAAACCGAAAACCACCCGATACTGGGGCAGATTCTCGCGGGCATAACCGTCTCCCTGGCTATGGTACCGGAGTCGCTAGCTTTCACCTTCGTCGCCGGCGTTTCGCCAATCGTCGGCCTGCACGCGGCGGCGTTGATGGGCTTGTGCACGGCGGTTTTCGGGGCGCAGCCTGGGGTAATTTCAGGCGCGGCCGGGGCCACCGCGGTGGTGTTTGCCCCGCTCGTGGCGAGCCACGGCGTGGAGTACCTGTTCGCCGCCGTGCTTCTGGCGGGCGCGATTCAGGTACGGAGTGTATTTCATCCAAACACTGTTTGCCGATGGTCCGCCCGTAATTACTCACTCACGCGGTCCGAAAGACGTTAACCACTTTTCGTTCCCAATCACAGCTCGCCGCGGGCGCCGCGCGTTTAGGCAAGCTCATCCGCCTCGTCCCGAACACGTGCATGATCGGCTTCGTGAACGGGCTGGCGATTGTCATCGCGGGCGCGCAGCTCGGGACGTTCCGCGGACTGGCCGGCGCCGCGCTGTGGCAACAAATCGGGCTCACGTTGTTGACCGCTTTGTTAATCAAAACGCTGGCGCACGACCGGCTACGCAAAGTGTGGCCAAAACAAATCCCAGCGCCGCTCGCCGCGATCGTGATTGTTACGGTGCTTGTCAACGTGTTGGCGCCTGATTTCTTCGCACTGGCGAAAACAGTAGGAGACGTCGCCGCGGTCGCGGGAACCCTGCCTGTTTTACACCTCCCGGACGTGCCGTTGACGTTTGGAACGCTAAGGTACGGCCTTGCGCGTTTCCCAAATCCCGCCTCCCTGTTTTTCCATACAAGACTGATACTTTCTTTTATTTATCGTAAGGGTCATAGCGCCGTTCGCGGCGTCCGTCGCCGCGGTTGGGTTAATCGAAACCCTGCTAACGCAGCAGCTCGTGGACGAAACCTTAGAAACGCGAACGTCCACGCACCGCGAGGTCACCGCGCAGGGTGTTGGTAACGTGGTGTGCGGTTTGTTCGGGAGCATGGGCGGGTGCGCTATGATCGGCCAGAGCGTTATCCACGTGCAAGCGGGCGGGCGAACAATGGTTTCCGGGGTGACGTGCGCGCTTGCTATTTTGGCGTACGTCACCTTCGGGAGTGGGGTAATACAACGCGTACCAATCGCCGCACTGACCGGCACGATGGCGTGTCTGGTGGTGGATATCTTCGACTGGGAAAGTTTTTCGCGGTCCAGGAAGATCCCGAAAACAGACGCGTGCGTTATTGGGTTGGTCACGCTCGTGACCGTCGTGACGAACCTCGCGATCGCTGTGTTCGCGGGCGTCGTGCTCTCCGCGCTTGGCTTCGCGTGGAAAAGCGCCAAGAAAGTCAACGTCACGAGGGTGGTGGAGAACTACGTGGCGGTACGTATTGAGAGTTTTGATGATGCCCTGTATGGAGTGCAGTGACGCAAGTCTTACAACTACAATAAGTGCACTAGAGTACAAGACTGTTTGCCCACTGAGCCACTGTATATCGCCCATCATGAGACTCGGGACTGACCCTTTTGTTTTACAAAAACAGGTGTACAAACTGAACGGCCCTTTGTTCTTTGGAAGCGTCTCCGCGTTCAGGGAAGCCGTGGATGCGTGTTTCCAAAACGAAACCCAGAAAACCGTGGCGCTCGATTTCTCGCAAAGCAAGCTGTGGGATAGCAGCGCGTTAGTCGCGGTGGATGATGCCGCGAGCAAAATGGAAAGCTCAGGGGTGGCGGTTACCTTGCGCTACCTCTCCCCCGACTGCGCCACGCTTCTCAAGAAAGCGGGCGACTTAGTCGAGGTCAGGGTGGGCGCCGATCCCGTGTACCAAGTCGCGACGGATTACGGAGAGATCGACTTAGCCAGAGCGAGGCAGGGAAGGAAAACCTTCGTGAAACTGGAGCCGTGGCAAAAAGAAGCCCTGCTGCGGCAAACAAGCAAGTACAAGCTGTTCAACAGCGTGCGACGCGGAGAGGCGCGGGACGAGTAGGAGTAGGAGTATTGTGTTTTGAGTAGTGCGGATCCCGCACAAGAAAAAGTGCAAGTTATGTAATAGTTCCTTTTAAGGAAGCAACAGGGCTTTGCCTTGAACTATGCTACTTCTAAACTATCCTTCTATTCATCCTCATCCCCATCCTCGCCATCCTCAAAGTTCTCCTCGCCGTCCTCCCCGTCCCTCGACGCGAACATCGCCCGGTAGCTCCAGGAGGGCGGCGCTCGGTCGTTTTGGTGCGAATTCACTAAATCCGAATGCGTCCCAGCTTCCACCACCTCCCCGTTTCGCACGACGTACACGAAATCCGCGCCCCTAATAGCGCTGAACCGGTGCGCCACGGTTAACGTGGTCCGGCCGTGGCTCACGAAATCCAGCGCTGATTGCACCGCACGCAAAGCCACAGTGTCCAGCGATGACGTCGCTTCGTCTAAAAGAAGCACTTTCGGGTTTTGCAAAATCGCCCGCGCGATGGCGACGCGCTGCTTTTGCCCGCCGCTCAACGTGGACCCGCCTTGGCCAACCTCCGTGAAGTACCCTTTGGGCATTTGCGTGATGAACCCGTGCGCGTTCGCGGCGCGCGCGGCGGCGAGGACGGAGGCGTGCACGGTATTGTTTTCGTCGTGATTTTCGTTTTCCGAACGTAACAACGACTCCTCATCGGCAAGTCCTTCCCGGTTGTTTCTTTTTGCACCGTCCCTCTCCGCTTCCCGCGCCAAACGCGAGTACGTCATGTTCTGCAACACGGATCCCGCGAACAAAACCGGTTCCTGGCCCACCACGCCCACGACAGTGTGCAGCCACTTCTTTGAAAGAACTGCGACGTCAACGCCGTCGATGGTGACTCTGCCGCTTTGCGGTTCGTAGAAGTGCAACAGCAACTGGATCACGGTACTTTTCCCGCTCCCGCTTTGGCCCACGAGCGCCGTTTTCGAATTCGCGCAAGCGGTCATCGTCACGCGTTTCAACACCACACGATTCGGGCGCGACGGGTAGGTAAAGGTGACGTTCGTCAGCTGCACATTGCCTTGCAGCTGGTCGTTTGGAATGATTACATCACCGGATACGCACACGGCGGGTTTACGGTCAATCAGCGCGAACGCGGCGGACGCGGCGCCTCCCGATTTGAACAGCGCCACCACCGCGTCCAGTAAATTACCGACGTACTCCTGTAGCTGCGCTTGGTAAAGCATCACCGCTATTAGGCGTTCGGAGGGCATGCTTCCGTGCAGCACTAGTGAAACTCCGTACCAAAGCAACGCGCCTGGTACGCAAAGCTGCGAGAAGAAACTATACACAAGAGCGTAGTACCCGCCCGTCACCAGGGCTTGCGCGTTGTTCAGCGCGAACCAAGTCGCGAGCTTTTCGTCGTGCCTTTTTTCTTCCCACGGCTCGTTCGCGAAGCTCGCGACTGTTTTCTTGTTCGCAATCGCCTGCAGCGCCACCGCGTTTGCCAATGCCAACGCGTCCTGCGTTTGCTGTGCGTTTCGCGCCATCCACGCTCCGTAGCGTCTGGCGAACAACGCCACGACCGGCGCCGCGGTCACGGCTACTAAACCCAACCTTACGTTTTGGATCAACAGGTAAGCCGCTATGCCGCCCACCCTGACCGCCGCTTCCGCGACGTTACGGAACACCCAACTCAAGTCGCTTCCGATCGCCACGCAGTCCGAAGTCAGACGGCTACTCAACGCCCCTGAGCTGTTTTCCGGCTCGTCGAAGAACCCCACCTCTTGGGAAAGGATTTTCCCAAACAAAACCGAACGCAGCCTTCGTACCACCCGGTTCTGCACAAACGAAAACAGAAACACGTTGAAGAAATCCAGGAACGCGTTTACGGTGCCGGCGACGACGAAGGCGCGAATGTTTGTTAATGCCTTTCCTGTGTCGCCCGCGATGGCGCCGCCTATCGCGCGGGACGTGAAGTGAGGCGCGGCGAGGGAGAATGGCAATCTCAAAAAAAGGGCTGTTAAGCCCAAAACCAAAAATCTCGCATCCGGCTTCGCGAGACGCAACAACCGTCCGAAACCGACACGAGGGTTTTTGGTTTTTTCATCACCAGCGCCTTCGAAACCTTCGTCCCCGGCCTGCAACAGCGGAGACTCCAGACCATCCCCCTCCGCCCCCGGGGACTCCATCGCGCCGACTTGAAGTAGAAACGAAATCTTTTCGTTTCGTTTCTGTTTCGTTTTGCCAAAACTTTCTTTTCGGTCGCGAATTTTTCGTGATGATGAGGAGTCCCCCTCGCGTGCCCTCAAGTTACAACACGTCGCGCGGACCTCGCGCGGGCACGGCGCGGAGGACGCGATGGGTATGCCCCCACCCCCCCCGCGGTTCGACGGGACCGTGTCTACGGCGAATCACGGAGGCGCCGCCCGGGCCATGCCTCCCCCACCGCCCCTCTTCTCGTCCTCATCCCCATCGTCGGGTGCCGAGATCGCGCCGCCACTCGCACCCGCGCCGGAGCCTTGTGCGACCCCAACCCCATCGCCCGCACCTCCCCCTGCGCGCGCGCCTCCCAGCGGGTACACCGTGCCTGACTGGGGCGGCCCTTCCTCCGCGGATTTCTCCCTCGAGGTGTTGAAGGACGGCGCCATCGTTGATGTGGTTGATTGCGGTGGCCGGAATTTCGTCACCCTGGGACGCACCCCCGACAACGACGTGGTGCTGGAGCACCCGTCGAGTTCGCGTGTGCACGCGGTGATGCAGTTTTCTTTTCAATCAGAAGAAATGTTCGTGTTTGACACGGGAAGCACGCACGGCACGTTCGTGAACAAGCGCCGGCTGAAACCGAACGTGCACGCGCCGGTGTTCGTCGGGGACCAGGTTCGGTTCGGGCAAAGTTCGCGGGTGTTCGTGGTGTCCGGCGCTGTTGAGTTGATGCCGGAAGAGGGGCTCAGTCTGGAGGAACGGCGCAAGCTGAAGGCGCTGGAAAGAATGTCACAGAAAGACATAGCTGCTGAGCAGCTTGCAAAAAAGGAAAGACAAGCGAATACGGAAAACGCGTCGGGTTCGGGAGGTGACGGAGTTTGGGGTACGCGCGACGGGGCGGACGACGAACAACGCGAGGCGGATTTGAAGCTCGCGCGGTTGGACTGGCGCGAGCACGACGGAGGTTTCAGTGACAAACAGTCAAATCAACGAGACAAGATAAAGAAAAAAGAAGACAAGGTGACCGCGTTTCGCCTTGAAAATGAACGCATACGCGCGAAGGAAACGAGCGCGAACCCGTTGACGCTTGGGCAACAAACCACGCTTGTTAGGAATGCACAAATTGTCGAAAAACTCGAGTCGGAAATAGACGACGCGGACGAAACCCTGAACGAATCCATCCGGGCTTCGATTTCGGGAAGAAAAAGTACCGAACGCAAACAGAAAAAACAGAAGAAAAATACCGGGGGCGATTCGGACGAGTCGTACGGCTCGGATTCGGATGACGCGTTTTACGACCGCACGCGAAGCGCGGTTGACCGGCGGCGCAAGAAAGTAGGTGGAAAAGCCGTAACCGCGGCGCCGACACCGGCGACCGTGGAAACGGCGGCGACTTTGTGGGAAAAGCGGGAGGTCGCTACAGCTGCGATGGAGGCTTTGCTTTTGGAGCAGAAACGGGCACAGGAAAGGGCTGCTGCTACGAAGGCACGGACGGAAACGGTCACGAAAAGCGCAGGTACTCCAACCGATCCAAACGCAAACGCCGCGGACGACCTCGATTTGTTTATGGACTCCGTCGCGTCAACGCGCGACGCCGAGGACGTGACTCGTGTGGCGGGTCAAATAGCAGCGAAACAAGCGGAGCTGGCGCGCCTAGCGCGGCTGCTTGTGTTAGCGGACCCGCACGGGACCTTCGCGCCGGGGTCGCAAATGCAAAAGGACCTGGAGAAAGTCGCGGAGGCTGAGAAAAACGAGGTGGCGCGGTCCGCGGCGGCGCAAAGGCGGCGAGCCGAATTAAAGGCGAAGGCGGAGGCTGAGAAATTTGCGGCGGCCGCGGAGAAGAAAAGGCTGAAAGACTGGGAAGGAAGGGGAGAGCTCGTGGCAAAGAAAACATTCGCGGGGGGGGCGACTGGGGATGGGGGGGGGGTCGCGGCGGCGACGGCGTCGGCGCCGTCCTCGGTGGACCAGGCGAGTTCCGCCGCGAATGCGAAGCTGCCGGTGGGGATGTCCACCGCGGCGGACCGCCGACAAATGTCTTCCGCGCCGGTAACGGTAACGGTAACGGCGCAAGCGGAGTTACCTCCGGCGCCGTCTACGGCAACGGCGGCAGCGAAAGATTTCTCTGCTAAAGCACCTCCAGCTGCTGACGACGACGGGTTTCTCGCCCCGTCCCAGTTAAGGGAAGCGCACAAGCGCGGCGCGAGCGTTTTGGAGATTCGAAACCCCAAGCGACAAAAAGAAATCGCAGGTGACGGTGACGCGCCCGTGTTGGCGGTTTCCGCGGCGGAGGCGAGGGTCGCGGAGGACGTGGCTCGTTTGCTCGGCGGTCGTTCGTTCGAAACGACGAACACGGAGGATGATTTCGGTGACTTGCCGGAAACGGGTACGGATTTCGTTGCGCCGAGTGGGCAATCCGGAGACGGGAGAACCAGCTTGAATGACAAACTGGGATACTGAGAGACCCGTTTTTTTACAGATGAACTTTAGTCGTCCTCGACGTACCCGAGACTCATCGCCTTGCCGCGCGTCCACCTGCACCATGGGCAGCCATTCGCGCGCGCCCACTTTAGTACTTCGAGTCGGTCATAGGCCGCCGCGCACATGCACGTATGCTCGTCCCACGGGCAGCCGTTCGCGCGCAACCACTGAAGCACCTCCAGGTGCCCGCCCTGCGCCGCGTCCGAGCACGTCCTCTCGCCCAACGGGCAGCCGTTCGCGCGCATCCACCGCAACAATTCGAGGTGCCCGTTTTTCGCCGCTTCCGCACTCGTGTACTGGTCCCACGAACAGCTTTCGCGCGCATCCACTGCAGCACCTCGAGGTGCCCGGCCTGCGCCGCGTCCGAGCACGTCCTCTCGCCCAACGGGCAGCCGTTCGCGCGCATCCACCGCAACAATTCGAGGTGCCCGTTTTTCGCCGCTTCCGCACTCGTGTACTGGTCCCACGAACAGCTTTCGCGCGCATCCACTGCAGCACCTCGAGGTGCCCGGCCATCGCCGCCGCCCTCACGCACGTGTCTGTGTCCCACGGGCAGCCGTTCACGCGCGCCCACTGCAACACCTCTAGGTGACTACCCTTCGCCGCCGATGAGCACGTGTATTCGTTCCACGGATAGCCGTTCGCACGCGCCCGCTGCAGCACCTCGAGATGCCCGCCCAACGCCGCCAACACGCACGTCCTCTCGTCCCACGGGCAGCCGTTCGCGCGCAACCACTGCAGCACCTCAATGTGCCCGGCATCGCCGCCGCCCTCACGCACGTATACTTGTTCCACGGCCAGCCGTCAGCGCGCAACGCCTTCAACTCCTCGAGCTGTCCGCTCCTCGCCGCTGCCTGACAAAGGAGTTCTCGACGCGACAGGCGACCTCCCCGTTGCCGGCGCTGCAGCGCGCTTAAACATCCGAGCTCTACAGCATGATCCTCGTCACGAATCTCGACAAACTCAAGCCCCGTCGCCGCCACCGCGTCGCGCATCGCACGGCTCACCGCTGGGAGCCGTCCGAGATCTGCTGGGTCGTCGAAGTGCTCAGATCTGAGAACGTGAGTGACGACGATGTCGTCGAGAAGGCCGGGGATGGCCTCTTGCGCGCCGGCAAGGCTGGCGGGAGTAGTGGCGGTCGCGGTATCACCGCTCGCGTGCGTATCGTCGTCGTGCGCCGTGTTGGGGGACATCGTGGAGTGTGAGTGTGTGACGTGTGCGCGTCGTTGTGTCTTCCTGTGGGAGCGTTTCGTGCCCTCCCAGAAAAAACAAAGGTGCGGCTGAAAATCCAAACCTAAGCGCCCAGTGTACCATTGTTGCGTGTCACCGCCGCATCGTCTCCCCGATTGCCGCGATGATTCGCCCCATGGAGGGCGACTTGGGTATGTCCTTCGACTCCGACTCCGTGCGCACGACGTACGACGCGTGGGGCGATGTGGTGAACCCGGAGACCGCCGTTGTTAGCGAAAACAAATCCTTATACTCCCAGACCGTCCGCGACTGGGGATACGATTGCCCCGAGCTCGCCACTGATGTGTTGGTGCGCGCGCTGTCCTCCCGCGGTGCGATTTCCCAAATTGACCGCACACACGGGTTGCGCATGTTGGACGTGGGGTGCGCGGATGGGCTGCAAGCGGAGAGTCTGTGTACTGCCGGTGTGTTACGCCAGAACGACTTTTCGTCAAATTCGATGGAAGGGATGGACCTTTCGCCAAAGCTGTTGCGGCGCGCCATGGAATCCGGCGGGTACAAAAACCTGATATGCGATGACCTGAACAGGTGTGACTTTGGCGAAACCGACGTCGCCACGGCGCGATTCGCAAACAACGCCTTCCACGTCACGTTTTGCGTCGGCGTGTTGACGTACGTGGACCCTTTGGCGTACGCGGAGCGCGACGAAGACAAACCGGACGCGCGAAAGCGAAAAAATCCCCTTCGCGAACTCGCACGCGTCACGTCGCGGCTCGTGATATTCACATGCCGCACGGATATGTGCGAAGCGTGGGAAGCCATAGCGGATGAGATGGTACTCGACAGCACGTGGACGCAACTGGAAAAGAAAAAAGTGCCCTACCTTCCTAAAAACAAAACCTACACGGACAAAGGCGTGGAAGCTAAAATCTACGCGTATGTAGTGACGAGTGGAGTCGATGAGTACTCAGCTAGCAGCTAAGCCTTCACTACTGCTCAGGGCAGCCGTTCGCTATCGCCCAGTTTATCAACTCAAGATGACCACTAGCTCTTGCATGTATTAGCGTACCCTTGTCCCACGGGCAGCCGTTCGCACGCGCCCACTGAAGCACCTCGAGGTGTCCGCCCTGCGCCGCACTCATGCACGTCATCTCGTCCCACGGGCAGCCATTCGCGCACGCCCACTGCAGCACCTCGAGGTTCCTACCACTTGCCGCGTACGCGCACGTCATCTCGTCTCAAGGGCAACCGTTCGCACGCGCCCACTGCAGCACCTCGAGATGCCCGTCACGCGCCGCCCACATGCATGTCCTCTCGTCCCACGGGCAGCCGTTCGCGCACGCCCACTGCAGCACCTCGAGATGCCCGCCCTCCGCCGCCACCGTGCACGTCCTCTCGTCCCACGGTGCGCAGTTCGCGCGCGCCCACTGCAACACCTCGAGGTGCCCGCCCAACGCCGCAAACGCGCACGTCATCTCGTCCCACGGGCAGCCGTCAGCGCGCAACGCCATCAACTCTTCGAGGTGTCCACCCCTCGCCGCTGCGAAACAAAGTTATTCTTGACGCGACAGACGACCTCCCCGTTGCAGGCGCTGCACCGCGCTTAAACATCCGATATTTGCGGCTTCATCCTCATCAATTTCCTTAAACTCAAGCCCCGTCGCCGCCACCGCGTCGCGCATCGCGCGGCTCACCGCTGGGAGCCGTGCGAGATCGGCGAGGTCGTCGAAGTGCTCAGATCTGAGAACGTGCGTGATGACTATGTCGTCGAGAAGGCCCGGGATGGCCTCTTGCGCGCCGGCAAGGCTCGCGGGAGTAGTCGCGATCGCCATGCCTTCGAACGCGGCAGCCGAGGAATCAATCGCGGAGGGTGTCGCATGCGTGTCGTTGTGCGTCGAGGCTTCCCAGAAAAGCGTGACTCGACAAATAAACAATTTTCGAAGCTCAGACCATTTTCCAAATGGAAGCTGCTCGGCGAGGATAGTTACGGTATCGAATACGCGAGTCTGGTACCACGACACGGGCAAATACCCTGGCTACTTTTACAACACACCACTACCTAACACCCGCACCACAGACTACACCCCCCCACTCCTTCCGTACCTCGACGATGTTCCCCCCCCCCGGTGCTTTCCGGAAAGACGCGTCAAGTCCCCATGGTCGTTTTCCCACACGATTTTCCGAAACGCCGCGGCGTACTGCGGGTCGTCTTTGATTGTTACACGAAAAGTGTCAGTCTCTCGTAATGTGTATGAGTAAACAGTCAGAGGTAATAGTCCCTTCTAGTACGAGTATGGGCAACCAGTGTGCCAGGATTTGGGAAATGCAATACGTACCTTTAATCGAGTACGTGTTCGGTCCGACTAGCTGTTCGCCTTGCACCGCTAATTCAAACGGCGGGTTGCCTTCCGGTTTTCGCAGTCCTCGCGCGAACGTCCCGGGGAACAGCTCGGCTAGTACCGTGCGTGACACCCTCGCGATCGTCCGGCAGATTAGCGCGAAACTCAACACGGACAGAATCATGGTGTACCACGCCGTGTTTTTCTGCAGCGCTCTGCGCGCGACTTCGCGCATGTCGCTCACCGTGCCGAACAAGTCGTTCAGCGGCGCCGGGGCGTTCGCTTGCCAAGCGTCGCACAAACCGTAAAGCACGTCGCCTATGATTGACGACACCAGCTTGTCTGGTTCGATTCGGTAAAACGAGTTCGCCCACACCGCAAACAGCAGGTGCCCCACGGCGCTGTACGCCACTAAATTGGCGCTCGCCTCGGCGAGGTCGTTCGAGTACCACGGCGGGAGCTTCGAACACCGCGCGAAGTCAAACTTATCAATCACGTAGTTCATCATGAACGACACTGCGGCGAAGGGAATCAGGGACGGCATGCCCCCGCTGAACACCATGGTGACGAACAAAACGTTGAGGACCTCGCCGTACCTCGTGGAAATGTCGAAGTCGTACCCCTCGAACGCGGCGTTCAGCTCGTCCTGCGTCACCGCCGTGGTCACGGCGAGCCACCGCTTCCACCGGAACGCCACGAACCGCACCGCGGTTCCGAAGCGCGCGGTGAGGGGCAACGTGATGATCGCCACGGAAACCGACACGCCAACCTCGGTGTACCACTTAGAGTTGGTGTCTGTTATTTCGCCTTGGAACAACAGTCCCTCCGCGAACGTGCCGACCATCGCCCGCTTCAGGCCGGGGAAAGAACCGGCGATGACAAGTAAGATGATACTGCTGTTGAAGAACTGCGCCAAGAAAAGCTTCACCATCAACGACCGTTGCTCTCCGCTGTTGCTGTGGTGTCGCTCGTACTGAGATAGGTGAAAGAAAGTGTCAGTCTTGTATGGGCAAACAGTGTGTCAGGATTTGGGAAACACAATACGTACCTTCACCAGGACCACCATCAACGGCGCCAGCACGATGTTCAGCACTAAAATAATCCCTTGTGACGCGCCCCTGGCGATCACCTGTAGCGTGAACCCGGCGACGTAGGGGTGGCAGTAACTCGACTCGCGGTAAATAGACACGGCGTCGATGTGCTCTAAACAGTAACACGCGAAACAAAACGCGTCGTACGGGCCGCACGCGCCGTCGTATTCAGCAACCTTGTCCTGCTGTTCGTGCGTGCCATCCCCCGGGAGGTTGCCGTACGTCGTCGTCGTGGCGTTCGTAGTGTCACTACCGTCCGTTGCCGCTTCTTGCAACAAAGTCCGAGTAGATGCTGCCCCGGCACTCAACGGCGCGCTCGCGTTTCCCCCGCTCGCCAGGTCCAGTTCCCAGCAGTTTTTATAGATATCCCGCAACAAAACGTTACCCAGGGTAAGCGGAGCCACGGTGTACGCGCAGTCGTTGCGACACGCGGGTCCGTCGTACTCGGTTTCGGTTTCGTTTTCAAGAGTCGTGACGCCCGCGATTCCAATAAACGCGATTGCTAACACCACGACGGTCAGCATGGTGACGTTGAATTGCCGGAACTGGCGCTCGCCCCACCCGAATTGCAGGTTTTGCCACTTTATGTCCGACGGAGGAGGCGCTTGTTTCACCACGAGCCGGTATTTCTCACGCATCCTAAGTTTCTTGGGCCGGAATATCCACGCGAACAACCCCGGTCTGAATTCGGTTAAGCACCGCAAAAACGATTCCTCGTCCTGAAACGTGACGTACGCCGCGATGGAAACCCGCGGGTCGCCCATCCGGTCGTTCTGAATAGCGCGAATCGCCGCGTCCACGGAATGCACCTCTCCTTTCTTCTCCAGCGCGAGTTGTTTCTTTTTGTGCAACGTGTTGTCGGAAACGTCAGGGTCATCGCTCGCTTTCTTGTACCGCCCAAGCGCGGAGTCGTACGCGGATGCCAGCTTTTCCCGTTCAAGCGCCAGCCCAAGCAACTCGCTCGTGTTGTACGCCAGCTGCACGTCCTGCACCTTCCCTATTCTTTTATCGAAAAACTTCCACAGCTCCTGCGCATCCGTCACGTCTTTCGGCATATCCCTCACCGCGACGGAGTAGTCCTCGATCGTGGTGAGGTTCTCGTCGACTTCCGCAATTATTTTGTCCTGCACCGGCCCTATGACGAACGCAAACGCGGTGAACACGAAAAGCATGAACAGGTTGACGTAACTCAACCCTACTAACAGCGTGTCTTTCCCCGTGGCGAAGCCGAAGAAAAGCACCTGCGTCGCCGGGCCGTGTTGCCACTCCCCAACAAAGCCTTCTGTTGTTTGATTGAACCACTCAACGGGCGACGGCGGCGCGTTCCCCGTCGGCGGCGCCGTCGCCGGTACCGCTGTTTCACCGCCCAACGCGTCCGTCGCCACCAACGACGCCGCGCCTCCCATTTCCCAGTCGTACAAAGGATACAAATTCCCCAAACTCGACTGCTCAACAACCGCGATTAGCGGGTCATCCTTCACCGCGTAGTTCGCGCCTAGCGTGTTCAAATACACACTCGGCGCGCTGAGCATCGCCAGCACCAAGAAACAGAAACTCAGCGTGCGCAAGTACGTGAAGTAAAGCACTACGCCGACGCCGTAGCGTTTCAAATCGAGGGGTTTCATGTTGAACGGTTTCGTGATCAACGCGTGCTGCGGATTGCTTTCCTCCGCGTGCGCCTCTGCGATTTCGAAATCGGGGGGGACGTACCCTAGTGCGCCCTCGGGCTCGTCGTCGTACGCGCCGGCGTAGTACGAATCTTGGTATCCGTCGTCGTCGTCGTCGTACCCACCACCACCACCGTCGTACCGAGACTCCGCATCGCCGTACCGGGACTCGTCGTCGTAGTAACTGCCTCCGTCGCTCGGTGTGTACGCGCTGACCCTGGAGCTCGCGCGTCCTCGTGACTTGCCTCGGCGACTGCGCACGTACGACGCCATGGACCTCTGGTCAAACGCGACTTTTTGGCCACGCCGCGACATTGAAAAAGCGGGCGGACGTTAGAACAGGGGCGTGCGTGTCGGTGGGGCGCGCGGTGCCGCGCCCCGGCAAGGGGAACCGAAACAGGCTCCCTAAACTCGCGGTTTGCGACCTTTCCAGGCGCGGGGGAGTCGTGCGACCACCCCTGCGACCCCTGCTAGTGCCGTCGGGGAGGGAGCGGACGGCACTTTCGTTGTAAATCTCGCTTACCAAGCAAAAGCAAAAAAAAAAATGCCGCGGCCTGTGAAAACTTTGGCTTGATTGGTTTGTTTCATCGCAAGATTCATCGGTCGGTGTACAGTTAATAGGTGTGTGTTCACCGATGGAAGGTCTGGACGGAAACGCTCGCCAACGGCCAAATTTTGCCAAACCCAACGAGGGGTCTTTTGAACCACCTGCGTCACAAGCACGACGCACGCGCCCGCTTGCGTTTCCGCTTGCGTCACGCGCGCGCGTTTACCCGCGGCCGCGCGTTGCTTTGTCCCTCACCGCGCGATGTCCGCCGCGGTGACCACCCGCGAGGTCGACGTGTCCGGCGTGGTTGACTTGGATTTGCTGCAGGGCGAGCTGGATGCCGCTCGAGGGCAGGTTGAGATGTGGTGCGCGCAACGCGAGCTTTCCATGAAACAGCAGGTGGCGGCGCACAAAACCAACATGATGGACAGCGAGGAGAGCTACGTGCGTCTCGTGGAGAAGGAAAAGGACCTGGCGCTTTCGGGCGAGGAGCTGGCGCGGAGGAAGGAACACGAGCGCGGTGCGTTGGAATCGTTACGGGAAGAGGCGGTTTCCGCGAAGGAACTGGGAGAGGGGTTGCCGCAGCAGTTACTCGCGTTGCGGGAGCAAGTGCGAAACGAGGAACACGAGCTGACAAAGCGCGACGAGTCGTTACAAAGCGAAGCCGCGATGGAGCAGCGCACCCTTGATGCGCACGTCACCGCGGTGGAGGCGTACAAACAAAGGCTGGGGTTGCGGTTTGAAATCAACCCCGCGGACGAATCCCTGCGTTTTTACTTCGCCAAAGTTGACCCGACAAACCACGCCAGGGAGTTCATGGTCGCCGTGAGGGTCCAGCCACAAGGCGGGTACGAGCTCGTGGATGCGGATCCTGATATCGAGGTGTTCACGGCACTGCTCGAACAGGCGAACGTGAGTGACAACCTTTCGCTTTTCGTGCGCCAAACGAGGCTGGAGTTCAGGAAACTCGTCGCCGCGGAGGAAGTCGCCGCGGCGCAGAGGCGAGCGGAGGCGCAGTTGTTGGAAATGCCGCCGCTGCCGCCCACGGAAATGGAACCGGCGCCCAAAGAGCTACGCGTGCTCGGGGAGGACATGGTGCCGCTGTGAGGAAAAGGTTTAGGCTCGAAAGTTGTGACACGCTGATTTGCACGTAAATCGATTTTTTGTTTGTAAATCTCAAATCAAAAACTTTCTCTTCCGTGAAATGTCTTTTCCCGTCTCGGACGCTCCTTCAACTCTCTTTCGCGTCTGCTTCGCCGCCGGTTCGTGGCTCGCCGCCTTGTCTCGCTGCTCGCGACCTTCGTTTCCTTGCGCAGCCTTGATTGCCTAATTTCATTTCAATATTAGGCAATGATGGCTGATGGAAGAAAGAAAAGAAGGAAGGGCAAAGCAAAAAAAGGCGTCGAGAAACAAACCGGCGGCGAAGCATTCCTCTCGTCACCCAAAAAGTATCAAAAGCAGTCCACCTCCCGCACCGTCGGTCCTCCCTGTGGCGAGTCCGGGTCTCCGCCCTGCGTTTCGGGTTGGCCAGGTTGCGGCGGCGCGGGGGTTTCCAGAGTAGGGCCTTGGTACGTCTTCGTGACCACCGGCGCGATTTTCCCCTCCATCGCCTGCTTCTTGTCCTGCAGCTCGTCCAGCTCCGCGAGCTGGTTCGCATCGAGCCACTCCAGGCCTTCCGTGACTGTGCGCTCCACGAATTCTTTGTCGAAATCCGTCACGTTCGCCGTCCCCGGGGCTTTGTCGTTCCGGATGGACGTTCGCGCACTGAACAAGTACTGCTCCAACGCGTTCCGAGCTTCCACGCGGTTTTTGTGCAGCGCGTCCTCGGTGGCGTACACGGACGCTTCCCCCATTAACCGCTCAACCTCCTCGGGGGTCATCCTGCCTTTTTCGTTCGTGATCGTGATGTCCCCTTGATTGCCGCTACTCTTGTCAAGCGCGGTGCTTTTTGTGAAAAGAAAAGTGTCAATCATGTGTATCGCGATGTATGCACAAAAGTCACCAGCTTCGGTAAAACAGTGTGTCAGGGTTTGGGAAAGGCCCAACACGTACACGGTGAGAATCCCGTTCGCGTCGCAGTTGAAGGTGACGTCGATTTGCGGCGTCCCGGTGGGCGCGGGGGGGATGCCACTCAACGTGAAGTTCCCGAGCAAACGGTTGTCTTTGGTCATCGCGCGCTCGCCTTGCGATAAACAAACGAAAGTGTCAGTCTTAAGTGTACAAGTGCCATGTATGGGCAAACAGTCTACTTGTGATGTATGTAGTAAACAGTAATTACGGGCGGACAACCGGCGAAACGTGGAGGCGGGATGTCGAAAACGCAACGCGTACCTTCGTACACCGCGATGTTCACTTGCGTCTGGTTGTCCCGGTACGTGGTGAAGGTTTGGGTTTTCTGTACCGGAATCGTGGTGTTTCGGGGAACCAAAAAGGACATCACGCTCCCCTCGGTTTCGATACCGAGGGAAAGAGGCGTCACGTCAAGAAGAAGCAAACCCGTAACCGCGGAATCGGCGCCGGCTTGCCCGGTGAGAATCGCGGCTTGCACCGCCGCGCCGTACGCCACGCTTTCGTCGGGGTTGATGCTTTTGTTCAAGCGCTTGCCGTTGAAGAAGTCGCTCAGCAAGCTCTGGATTTTCGGGATCCGCGTGCTGCCGCCGACCAAAACGACTTCGTCAATGGACGCTTTGTCGCACTTGGCGTCGCGCAAACAGCTGAGATACACAAAAGAAAGTCAGTCATGTGTATCGCGAGTATTGGACGATGTATGGACAACAGTCACCAGCTTCGGTCTGAACAGTCAGGGCAGAGGGAAGACGTCCCTTCGCAGACGAGTATGGGCAATTGCAGAGGCGGAGCGTGGTGAGTGGGAAAGGCCGTACCTCTCCACGGGCGTCAACACGCCGCCGAACAAATCGGCGTTCAGTTCCTCGAACTGAGTGATCGAAAAGAAAGTGTCAGTCGGTCGTGATGTGTATGAGTAAACAGTCAGGGCAGAGATAAGACGTCCCTTCTGGTACGAGTATGGGCAATCAGGGAGGCGGTGTGTGGTGATTGGGAAACACTCATCTTCGCGCGTGAGATGGAGGTGTAGAAGTCAACCCCTTGTGAGAAGGAGTCGATTTCAATCGCGGCTTGCGTGGAGGTTGACAAACTCCGCTTCGCGCGTTCGCACGCCGACCGCAACCGCCGCAGCGCGCGTTGGTTGTCGGAAATATCCTTCCCGTTTTTCTTGGTGAACTCAAGTGAAAGGTGCGCCACTAACCGCCGGTCGAAATCCTCCCCCCCGAGGTGCGTATCCCCCGCGGTGGCTTTGACCTCGAAAACACCGCCCTCGATCTGTAAAACGGAAACGTCGAAGGTTCCGCCGCCAAGGTCGAAGATCAAAACGGTTTTGGAAGTGCCTGATTGTAAAAAGAAAGTGTCAGTGTTGTATTGGCATTCAGTCGTCAGAATGTGGTGATTGGGAAATACTTACCTATTACGTTTTTTTTATCAAGCCCGTACGCGATCGCCGCGGCGGTGGGTTCGTTTATGACCTGCGAGTACCAATAAAAGAAAGCGTCAGTCTTGAGTAGTGTATGGGCAAACAGTCGTCTATCAATTTGAAAAGCCCAACACACGTACCCGCAACACGTTCAAACCCGCGATGACCCCGGCGTCCTTCGTGGCTTGTCGTTGGCTGTCGTTGAAGTACGCGGGGACGGTGATGACGGCTTTACCGACTTTGTGCCCGAGGTACGCCTCGGCGGTTTCCTTCGCCTTGACCAGAATCATGGAAGAGATTTCCTCCGCTTTGAACAGCTTTTGTTCATGTTTGTACTGCACCGCGATCAACGGCACGTCATCAGGGCCGGACTCAACGGCGAAAGGCCACAATTTAGAATCAGCCACCACGGAAGCATCAGCAGCCTTGCGGCCGATCAAGCGCTTGGAGTCGAAAACCGTGTTCGTGGGGTTCACGGCGACCTTTTTTTTAAAGGAGTTGTCGCGAGTTTGCGAGCGTGAGTTTTGAAAAAAAAAAAAGGTTGGGCCGGTCCTAGAAAAGAGGTGGGGACTCACCTGGTTCTTCGCGGCGTCACCCACGAGCCGTTGGGTGTCGGTGAAGGCGACGTAGGAAGGCGTGGTACGGTTGCCGCAGTCGTTCGCGATGATCTCCACGCTATGCGTGTCGCGAGATGTGGGGCGTGAGACGTGTCAGGACAAGCGAGCTTGGGAGGTGGGGCGAGCACAGAAAACGTGTCGTTGCGTTTCACGAGCCCGAACGGACCACCGTTAGACCAGTCCTTCCAGGCACGCACCGTTCGTTTTGCCAGACCCCAACGCAGGTGTACGTGGTGCCCAGGTCGATGCCGACGGCGACGTCTTCGGGGGCGGTCATTGTGATGGGCGAAGACGACTGGGTGTCGCGAGGGTAGAAATGCGCGAGGGAGGTCTTCGAAGGGCTTCGAAGGAGAGTCTTCCTCGTCAGCTCCCAGACAAAACGTACAAAACTGCTTCCGATGATTGTGATTTTTTTTATGACACGCTTTTTTTCTCAACTCGTCTTCCGTCCCCCTTTCACCCACCACGCCAACTCCATGTTGTCCGGCTCTCTTGGGTTCGCCTCGTAGAAGTCGGACCACCGCGCGTGCATGTCCTGGACGAATTCAAATTTAATTTCCCCCACAGGCCCCCCTTTGCTACTAATAACCGCTTCGTCCCAAATGCACAGAGGCTCCGCAACCCGCACCACGTCGTCGCAATCACCGCCCAAAGCGTCCGTGTTTACCTCCGATAAGTCAAACCCTGACCCCCCCGGCACCCCCACGATTAAACTCCCCGGTCTTTGCGTCCACTCGTGCGGGTACGACACCGGTGCCTGAACGTATCGTATCCCCTCGATTGTCTGGTCCCACCCGAAGTGCGTGTGGCCGAAGACGTGAACGTGTTTTCTTTTTCTTTGTTGGAGTTGGTCGTCGTCGGGTTTCAGGTTTTCTGCTTCTTTCGCGTCGTCACCGCGCTTCTGACTTCCTTCGGATCCCTGCAAGTCGTCGTCGTCACTGCGCTTCTGGCTTGCATCAGACCCGCGCAATCCGACACTTCCAAGCCCCTCAATCCTCCTGAAAATATAATCGCTCCCCACGGCTTTCGGCAGGTTCGCGTAGAACAGAAAACGTTTTTCTGGAATCAGCTCGAGGCGCGGGAGGAAGTGCGAAAACGAAAGAACCGGCGCGGTTCGTTCTTCCCTGGTTCCGTTTTCCAGGGAATCCAGGAAAGAAGCCCACGCACCGTGTGTGTCGTTCATCGCATCAAGCGCACCAGCCACGGATTCGTCCAAGTCACTCAAAGGCTCAGGCCATTTGCACAGCCGGAAGTCGCTCATCATTTTTTCTGGAGGCGGAACGTCTTTGACTTCGGTTGGTATATCCGGCTCGAAGTCGAAGGACGCGTGGTGCCAGCTCAGCACAGGAACCACCCATACCGGGCCAGGAAGCAGTTTCGGTTTCGTGTGCACGCCGCACGTGGCGCAAAGATCCAACACTCCCGTCAGCTTTTGCATGGAATCCATATATTCAGTATCATCTGATGTTCTCTTCGTCGATCCCTTGCCTTTGTGCCACAAGTCGTGGTTGCCGGGCGTGAAAAAAACGTACTTGAACTTTCCCGTGAACGTGTTGAGGGTTTCTTCGAGCACGGACATGTCGTCGGAAACGTCGCCGCCCAGAATAATCGCGTCGTCAAGGTAAGCAGTGTCGCTGAGGGACTTGCACCAGGCCAAGTTTTCGGGGAAATCAGTGTGAAGGTCGCTAATGCAAAACACGCGAGGCGCGCTTGCGGTGCCTGACATCGCGCACTCGCTCGTCGAGGGCTGGTCAGCGGTGACCCTGGACACGTGCGATGTGCGGTGACCTACGTGCGAGTCGCGATGGCGCGCGACGTGGTGAACCACGCGAGGACTCGCCATCGACGACGCGCGCATCCCGAGACTGCCTGGCGAGTATCCCGAGGCAGGCTTTGCGTTTTGCGTATCCGAGCGAATAACCGATTTTCTGTTCCCGAAAGTCACGAAAGGGGTTACTGGCACATCAAGGCGCGCGCTTGACAGGCGGTGAGGGACTCGGCCCTCGGGCTCGTTCGCGTATCCCCCGCACCGGCAGGACGTGACGGCGCTCGTTTGATTCCGCTTCCCGTGAGCCATACGCCAACCACGGATTTCTCGGAGTTGCGTCACCCTGTGCGAAATGGCATTCGCGTCCGCCTCTGCGGCACCATTGGTGCGACCGAAACCGTGCCTCACGTTTCGCGGACGCGTGGGCGTGGGCGGCGTGACTCGACTCGACGTGACTGGTTTCGCGCACTTGCCTTGTGCACGTGGTGGCAGGCGCGTCGTCACCGTTGTCCGCGCCGCGCGGGACGAGTCATTGACGACGGCCACGGACACATCCGATTGGCAAGTGCCAAATGTTTCGGGCATGACGAATGCGATGCGAGATCTCGGTCCTGCAACTGCGAACCCGTTGGTGGTCGCGACGGTCGCGTCAAGTTCCGCGGTCGCCACCCCAACCCCCAGCGCCGGTGTGATGTTCACCAATCCAGGGCTCGTCGCGGGTGTGGTGGGCGCAGCCGCGGCTACCGTCGCGTGTGGCGTTTTCGTCGCCAATGCGACGCGCAAAGACTCACAACAACCGAACGAGCTCGAAATCATGAGCGCGTTCGGGGGCGGGGACAAGAAGTTCCCCATCATCAAGAAGTATGCCACCAATGTCTCGGAACGGTACGCAACGCAGCTCCCGAAAAAACTGCAAGCGGTGGTGTTCACCGAAATAATCAAAGTCGCCGCGCTGGGGGCGTTTTCGAGTTTGTACGTAAACATCAAACAAGCCGACGCGCTAGGCCACCCCGTGGTTCTTATCAATCAATTAAACTTACAGCACACGCCGCGCACCCCGGAGGTGAACGCGGAGGATGTTGAGAAGTTCGTGTTAGACGTGCTTGACCAGGAGGACGAGCACGTGGGTTTTATTCCGAGGTCCATGGAAACGGAGCTGATTCGCAACGCGTTCGTCGCCGGGATTTACATCATGGAGGACGCGGTGCAATCCTTCAGCGCCCGGCTTTTCGGGTCGACTTATTCGCTGGAAATCGCGCCCGCTAAACGCGGGTGGCAACGGCCTAAGTTGGGGACGAACGTTACCTTAACAGACGCACAGCTAACGAAGCTAGTCCGGGAAGAACTGAAAGCGCCTTTGTTAACTCGATTCGCGCCTAGTTTAGAACAGAACGTCGCGCGAGTCGCGGTCGCGCTGGCGGGGGAAGGTACGTGTTCCCTTTCCCAAATCCAGGCACACTATTTGCCGATTGTCCAGAGTAATCACTCACTCACATTAAGAAAGACTGACACTTTCTTTAATTTATCGCAAGTCGTCGGCACCGCCGAGTTTGTGTTTCTCGGGTTGCCGCTGAAGTTCCGGCTAAGGGCGAAGGAAACCGCCGTGAGTGAGACTGTGATGGACGCGGCTGCGCAGGAAATGCTGTCGGAAGAAAGAAACTCGAAAGAAGGGGCGACAAAAGAAATTACCTCCGAAAACACCGACGCGATCATCGAAGCGTACGTCGAGGCGTACATGAGTTCGCGCGGCGGCGGTTTCGGCGCGGGGGGCTCTTTTTTCTTTTCAAAGGTACGTAATGGGCCTTTCCTAAATCCCGCCTCCCTGTTTTCCCATACAAGACTGACACTTTTCTTTTACGATCAAAGAATCTGGAAAGGAACACGTACGTGGGATTTCTGAAACAGATATTCGGCACCATTCACGGCGCGACCGTGGCTGAGGTTCTCGGGTTCGACATCGTGGTTTCGGTGGGGGAGGTAACCCGAGGTTCCGTAAACGCGCTCGACCTGAACCAGTTCCGGGAGCGGTTAACGAAATCTTCCTCGAAAGAGTCGCGGGAAGAGATCGAAACCTTCGTGGATTGGCTCATGGCGGACCCGGTGTATAACATCAAAGCCGTCCCCGACTCCGTGGAGAGACAGGTGTACATCAACGTCTTCGACCTACTGTCGTCGCTGGTGTCCGTGGCGTTTTCCACGTTCGAAGTGCAGCTGCTCGGAAGGGAGATAAAAATGACCGCCACGCCCGCGACGGCGGAGTGTTTAAAAACGGATTTGTCAAACGAAAAGCCGTTCAAACCGGACCCGGCCGTGATTCGCGCGTTCGCGCAAAGCGTGACTAGCGTCGGGGCGGCGCAGGAGGTGATGGTGAACGTGTTTTCCTTCGCGCTGGCGTTCGTGAGTACATCCCAACTCCAAATCCGGCCTTCCTGTTTGCCCATACTCGTACCAGAAGGGACGGCTATACCTCTGCCCTGACTGTTTGTCCATACATCGCGATATACAAGACTGACACTTTGTTGTTTTAAAACCAGGTTGCGTTTGAAATCAAATCAATAAGCGCGGTGCTGGTGGGACGAAGTTTGAGCGTTAATTTAGCGTTGCCGTATCTAGCAGAGGGAGCATTTACCCAGACCGATTTGGACGAATCCCTTGACGTCGAGTTCAACGCGTCTTTGCGAAACGCGCTGACACTTTTGGCGCAGGAAATGCTTCTGGCGTCGCCGAAGTCAGCAGGGAACGGGAAGGAGGCGTTTCTCTCGCCAACGACGCTTGAAGACGAGGATTCGCGGAACGAGGAAAGCGGACCGACACCGAAATTTTCAGATCTTGGAAACGGGTTCCGGGGAGTTCTGGACAGCGCCAGAGAGGTTCTGTCTTCCTTCGGCGCGTTCGCCTCCATGGACGACGAGGATAAAATTCTCGGGCGGAGTTCGCCGTCCAGAACCGGGGGTTTGAATGGCGGGTCAACGACCCTCGAGAGGGCAACTTTTGAGGATACGGTCTACAGCACGTTCGTCAAGAACCACACGCCGCCTGACGCAAAGTTTCCCTTCGCGTACCTCACCCCAAATTCCTTCGACGAAGCCGTCACGGAGCTTGCGTCAGAAATTCGACCGGGCGAGAAAGTCCCGCGAAGCGCAACCGCCGCGGTCGCCGCCGCTGCGGACGCCAACGGCGACGGCGTGATCCAATGGCAGGAGTATTACTTCTGCGCCAAGGAACTCAACGCGGTGTTGAGCAAGAGCGGCGTCTTGTGAGAAAGCGCGGGGAAATAAAGCGTACGCCCTTGGAAAGGGTTTAGAAATTATTGAAAGTTGAAGCACAGTATTGATGATAAGTTGAATAACAGAGGTCTCACTCGGTTTTAGGGGGAGGGTGCTCGCCGGACTTAGCGGCGGGAGCTGCGGGAGCGGGAACGGCGGGAGCGGACGTTTTTGGCGCGGCGGGCGACGGAGCCGACTTTGAAGCCGACTTCGGAGCAGCCACGGGAGAAGCATCTGGAGCAGCCACTGGAGCAGCAGCTGGAGCAGCCACTAGAGCAGCAGCTGCCGGGGCGTCTACCGGAGCGTCCGCTACAGCCGACTTCGGAGCCGACTTCGGCGCCGGCGCTTGTGTCGATTTCGGCGTCGACGCAGAGACAGACGGCGGCGCTTCCTTCACGGGCGGCGGCGGCGTATGCGCCTTCGCGTGAGGCTTCGGCGTCGACGCAGCAGACGGCGGCGTTTCCCTCCCGGGCGGCGGCGGTGCGTGTGTCTTCTTGTGAGACGATGGCACCGCAGATGGATGCGCCTTCTTGTGAGACGCCGGCACCGCAGACGGCACCGGCGTCGGAGGCGGCGGCATCGGCGGCGCCCTGCCAACGGGAGGTTGTCGCGGCGGAACCGGCTGGACGGCGCGTCGCGGCGGAGGGGAGAACGACGCGTCGCCTTCTTCGCGCGGCGGCGGTTTCGGGGTCACCAATTTTTTTGACGGGATTTTTCGTCGAACAGGCGGCGCCGGCGCCGGCGGTTGCGTTTGGAACTCCGTGAACCCCTTGGTTTTCGCTGCCATCCATACCTGAAACGGGGTTTGCTTCCATGTGCGTTGTTGTTGTTCTTCCCACACGGCGGGTTCCCCCCCCGGCAGTGTCGGGTGTGTGCTTCGTTTTCGCAACTTTTCGGGAAGTTTCAGAAACGCCAAGCCCCGTTTCTCGCGGTCCTTCGCGATACCCGCCAGCGCGGTGCCCGCGATGAGCGCCAGCGCCCTCACCGGTCGCTCCGCCGCCGCGTCCAGCACGACGTGCACGACCCGAAACGCAAGTCGCCGTAACGTCTTCCCTCCAGCCAGAGCCACTTGCGCCGCCTTGGCGCTGTCCTCCTTGAAGTGGAACCCGAAAAACGTGTGCCCCGGTACTTTCGGCAGTTCCCGGTCCCACCACGCGCTCCCCATCGCCCGGACCTCGGGAATGCTTTCCCTAATCAAGGACCACCGCTCAAGCGCCTCTACGCGTGCCATTCTTTGCCTGTTCAAAAACCGCGCGGTGCGGAACTGCGCGAAAACGCCGTTCTTCGCCACGACTCTTTTTTTAGTGGCACCGGAAGAGCCCTTCCCATCAATCGCCGCCGCGTTTGTCTCCGCGATGGCGTCTTGCCGCGCCGCTCGCTTCACCGCGTCGGCAAAGGAAAACGCGTCCCCACCCGAGTTCGCCATGGCTTCCTTCTTCAATCGTTTCATGCTGTGCAAAAACCACGGGTCATCCAGTCTTCGTCTAAGCACCCCGAGCAGCTGGTCAAGCGATTTACTCACCCGGTTCAAACGCACCCGCGCCGCGAGCACCTCTCTTCCCTGCGCCGGGGTGAGCTGTTTTTGCCGCCGCGCTCGATACCAATAAAAGAAAGTGTCAGCCTTTCGCGTGTTACGTGAGTGACACGGGCGGACAATCGGCAAACAGGGAGGCCGGGATTTGGGAAACGCAACACGTACCTTGAAGCGACGCGTACCGGTGGTACTGCAGATGCAAGGGGACCATCCACCGCGCCCACGGTTCGTTCGCGCCTGATCCTTTACCCAGCGCGTATTCCAGCTTAATCACGAAAGCGGTGTACAACATCTCGCCGCCGCCCGCCGCGTCGGTTGTTCGGGTAACGCTCGCGTTCGGAGGCGCGTCGTTCAAACCCGCGTGTTGTCGGTTCGACCCCCGCGGCGTTTGCTTTCGCATCTCCTCCCCGAAAACCTCCGCGATCGCGGTTTGCGTATCCCGGAACAGCCGAAGCGGGAACCGCCCTACGCGCAGTCCGGGCTCGTCCGGGGACTCTGTTAGGTCAAAAGCACGAACCGAGGACGACGTCGGGTTGAGTCGTACGGTTGCCTTTTTTGAAACGTCACCGGAAGCGTCCGGGCTCAGAGAGCGCGCCGCCAGTATTCCCGCCGCGGCGCCCAACACGCGCGCGGTGGCTTTGAAGCTGGGACTCGTTTTCGTGTCCGTTTTGGTTTCACTCGCGCTTTGCGTATCTTTCGCCTTGTTGACGTCCGCGCGTTCCGCCACCCGATCACTCGCAACCGCTTCTCGCTTCGCCGTTGTTTTCTTCGCCGAATCCCGCGCCACCGCGGCGTCGATCACGTCGTACAACCTCTCCCGCGGTTTCGTCGCGTCCACCAGCGGGTCCGAACTCGCGAGCGCTTGCCTCACCCTCTCAAGACGCACGTCCACTGCGATTTGCCACGCGTCGTCCATCGCCAGGTCCCCGTCCGACCGAATCCCGCGTTGTAACTGCTCCACCCAAAACACGTACCGGCACAAACGGTACAGCGTGGTGTTGATTGATTCTTCCGGGTCTTCTAAGTAGTGCGAGGCGAAGTAGTTGTTCCGCGCGTCACCGGTGGGAGGCGAGGGTTGCAGAATCTCGCGCAAACGAGTGTTCAAATCCCTCGCCGCGCTTCGCAGCGGCCCCGCTAAGGATCGTCGCATCACCGCCAATCGTTCCTTGCGCTCCATCATCACCCGCTGTTCCTCCTTCCGCGACTCCGCCAAAACGCTTTCCCGTGAGCTGACCACCTTGTAGATCGTGAGCAACACCAGCACACCGGAAACCCCGCCCGTGATCGCCGCGCTGGCCTGGTCCTTGAGCTTCTCAATAAGCCCAGTCTTGAGGCCCTTGAACTTGCCGAGAAGCGGCGTTTTCGGCGATTTCTTCCCTTTCCCTACGTCGCCCCGGCCGCGCCACGGAAGCGAGAAACCCCCCAAACCCGTTGGCTTGGGGGGCGGGGAGGGGGACATCCCGAGCCGCTCCAAAAGCCCGGCCATGATCACGGCACGCGCGCCGGACTGTGGCCAAACAGGTGAACGAATTTTGGTAATCGTGTCGTGTTTTCGTTGTTATGAAATCGCTGAAGATGTGAAGATTCCGATTCGATTTGCGAATTGGATATTACAAACGGCGTTACTCCCTCAGCCCCAGCGCGATCGCCGCTGCTGTCCGCACGCTTTCCGGCGCGTCATGGAACAGGGTGAGCACCTTTTCCCGTTCGTGTTGCCGCAGTTGCTTGCGTGTCCTCAACGCGATGAGTTGCAACCGCTCTTTGTCCTCGACCGTCCCGACCGCGCCGGCGAAGTGAGCGAGCGTTTTTTTGAGAATTTTTGACTCTTTTTGCGCCGCCTCAAAATCCCCGGCTCTCAAAAAAGCAGCGCACTGCATACAAAAACTCTCCACGCGTCTCACCACGGCTTCCGTGAGTAGTGTACCTGCTCTTGATGGGCGTAGCCCGAGATCTCGGGCGAAATCGCACAGAAAGTGTAACGGCGGCTGGCCTCCGAGGGCGCGCCATTTATCGTCGCCGTCGATTGAATCCTTTTCGTCTTCGTCAAATAATGCAACCGCCCCCAAAGCGCCCGCCACCGCTGCGCGAAACGCGGTGTCTCGTTTGCCACCCTCCAGGCGTTTCGAAAGCGAAACGGTTTTTTTATCGGCACTGTACGCGGCGCAGCTTATACGCAAATTGACCGCGTCTTTGGGCAAAACCCCAACGCTCGAAACCCGCGCGCGGTCCAGAGAAAGAAGCGCGTCGAGGGGTTTTTCGATCTTCGCATTTTTTGGAGAATCAGATTTAGATTCGCGGATCGATTCAGGAAGCCACCATCCTGGAACAGTGTCAGTGACTGTCAGGTCACCATCTGCTTCTTTGGTTTCCGTGCTTCTTCCAGTATTAACGTTATCTCCAGATGACCTGGGAACGTTCCCTTTACTGTTTTCTTTTTCCAAATCGGGGCTCATCGAAAAGGCACGCTCGAGGACGTTTACTTCCAAACTCGCAAATTCAGACTCCAGGCTTTCCAGGGGACCGCGCTTCTTTCGTTTGACACCTTCTTTCGAGGATCCAAAGGCAGCTTCTATCGACGGTACCGTGCCTCCCCCTAGGGAATCGTCCCTCCTGTCATCCCTAGTAGTCGTCTTTTCTTCAGAAAACGCAGAGCGCTCCAGGACGATGATTGCGATTTCGATTTTACTCGCCAGCTGAGACAAAATCTCAGCCCTCGCAATCGTCTTCGCCAGCGCTTCCTTGACCTGCGCGCGTTCGCGTAACAAACGTCTGGCTTCATTCTCGTCTCTCCTGTCCGCCCCCAAACCCATCGCCCGTTCGGCACCACCAGTAAGCTCATCCATCTGTTTAGCTAAACGCGCGCCGCGTTTGAGCAAACGAGACGCGCGAACGCGGACCCCGTCGTACTCTTCCCGAAGCGCGTCGGCTTTTTCCAGCGCCAGGTGTTTTTCGGGAGTGCCGCTTGCATCGTCACTGGCGGACACGGCGAGACGCACATTTCTAACAGAACAAGTGGGGTGGACAGCACGCGTGCGAACGGACCTCACGCGCGGAGGCGCGCAGACCGCGACACGCACGCATGCGCACGTCATCGCGATGACGTCGACCACAATGGAGACGAAAACGAAAACACAAGACTTCAAGATTTCGAGAGCGAAAAAAAAAGGTTTTTACTTTTGTCTGTCCTCCATTTGTCTGCTCTCTCACTCGTCGCCGGCGCCGGTCAGCTGCAGGTTTCCCATCAATCCTTCAGCGACCTGCACGCCGCACATTTCTTTGAGCGGGAAGGTTGGGTGGCTATAGTGGCGCTTCTGACACTTCTTGCCGTAGTATCTGGCGTTCGAACAGGCGCCGCACTTCTTCTGCGCGCCGGGCGCGCAGCAAAAGTCGCACCGACGCTCCGCTTTCAGTTTCGCGAGCCACGCTGCGTTGTGTTCGTTGCGCTCGCGTTTGATGGCGTGTATCCCTTGTACCCAGTCCTTCGTGGCACCGTACGACAACATATCCCCGTATCCAAGCTGATTCCCATCCGTGTCCTCGCCCAACATGAGCTCGTTGTGCAACGTGATGGCGCTGCCGCACGCCGCCGAAACCGCCTTCGCGAGCCACTCGCGAGCGCAGTTCACGCACGCGTTGTCCACGCCTCGTCCGCGCGCGTACATGTCCGCCACCATCTTCATGCAGCAGCACGCCTTGTGTGGGTAATCGACGCGCTCAGGGAGTTCTGAGCCCTGCTTCCACAGCGCCACCGCTCTTTGGTCGTCTTGGCGGCATACAAGTCCGTTGAGGTAGTGGTGGCCCAAGTCGTGAAACGCGAGGGGAAAATTTTACGCCTGGGCTTTGGAAAGCCACTTCACCGCTTCCTCGTCGTTTTGGGGTAGGCTCGGGATCCGTGTTCGCTCAAACGGGTAAGCGTCATCCATGCTGCTCAACATCGCCCCCAGCCTGTATTGCGCCTCCCGGTCGCCGAGCTCGCACGCGTAGCGCAGCGCCTTCAAACCGATCTTATCCTCTCTCGCCGTTGGCGTGTCCGAGGAGTTTCCGCGGAGTTTTTGCAGTGACCCGCTCAGAAGCGCAAAGGCGAGGTCCGTGAGGTACCGGCGGTGTATCGATGGGCACAACTCGTGCACGGTTTCCGATCCCTCGATTATGTCAAATATCTCCTCCAGGGAGTGATTCCCTTCGGGTTTAGGGTAGGGGGGTGCCATGGGAGCGGTCGCGTGCGCGCGGGTCGTTGTGCGAACTGTAAACACGTCAACTCTGGGAAAAAGAAACTGAAGTGATTTGGCAAGATTTCGAGTGATTCCAGGAAGCATGTCGTGCGTTTCATTCACACCTCGCGTGGCGCTCCACGCTCTCATCTACGCATCTCTCTTACTTAACTCTCAGTACCCCCCCATGCCACCCATCGGGGGCATACCCATGCCGGGCATGCCGTTCGGGCTTCCGCCCATGTTGGGCGGCGCGTACCCGCCGTTCATGCCGTTGCCGTGCTCCATCCCCGGCATGGGCGGCGCCGGGAGCGCCGCCGGCAGGAGCTGGGCGTAGAGGTTCTGGTTCATCTGTTCCTTCACCGCTTCTTTTTCCGCCTCCACCTTTTCCGTGTTCCTGTCCTTCTTGTCCGCCACAAGCGCATCCACCTTCCCCGCGTAGTCACGCATGAACTGGATCATGTACGGCGCGCTGTAGTCCATCAAGCCGTGCATCCACGCGAGCTCGAAAACCACATCCGGCCGTAGCAGGTCGTAACACGTGTACTGTGTTTGTGAACGAAAAGTGTCAGTCTTTCGGACCATGTGTATTACGTAATTACTCTGGAAAATCGGCAAACAGTGTGCCTGGATTTGGGAAAGGGAATACTTACCAGCGCCGCGGCGAAGCATTCCTTGTTTTGCGTGTCGATGAAGTACTTCAGCAGGTTCTCAGCGAGCTCCTTATCACCGCTCTGCGCGCACGCCTCCATGGCGTCCTTGAACAGCCCGTCCCGTTTCGCCAGCTCCACGCTTTGTTTCCACCGGTGGTTCTTCTGGTAAATGTGGCCGCTGATCCGGCGGAACTCGATGAGCTCGTGCGACTCGCACCGCTGCGCCAGCGCGATTTGGTCAAAGTTGTCGTACAAGTCGATGCTGTTTCTCAGGGCTTCGTAATCCTCCTCGTCAATGCACAGCTCGTTCACCGCGTCGTTCACCGCTTGCAGGTTGTGCGTCTGCGCCTGCGCGAGGTACGGCTTGACCAGCGCGAGGTGGTTTCGCTTGCGCATCAGATCAACGACACGCGAGTGATCCACCCGCGGGGTCAACACCGTGAGCAAGTCGTTGAGCTGCGTGGGGTGTTCCTCCAGGTAGAACTGTAAGGCTTTGTAGTAAATCTCCACGTTCGCGACCTTCACGCACACGTCTTTGAAAGAAACGTGCTCCCACGCATCCGGGTGTTGCATCATCACCCCGGCGGCGTTGTCGAACTCGTCGTACGCGATGTACAGGAAAGACAGTTCCTTCCAAGCCGCCATCTCCTCGCACGCCCGGATCAGCCGCGGAATGTTCACCTGACACGATTAACAAGAAAGTGTCAGTCTGTCGTAATGTGTATGAGTAAACAGTCAGGGTAACAGTCCCTTTTGGTACGAGTATGGGCAATCGCAGAGGCGGAACGTGGTGATTGGGAAATACGTACCCGCGTGCTGAACAGCTTCAAGTGCTCCATCAGTTTTTCGGGGCGGTGCTTGGCGTACAGAATGCCTAGTTCGGTGAAGATACCCATGTGCGCGCGTTCCAACCCCACGCCGGCTTCCATCAGCGCCAGGAGCTCGTCGAACTTCCCCCTGACTTGGTAGTACTCGGAAATCTGGTCGAGCTCGTCCGCTTGGACGATGATGTTCAACCCGCACAGCTGCGCCAAGCGGAACTCGCGTTCGTCCACGCAGGCAAAACAAATCTCTTTCCACGTTTTCGACGTGTTCGCTTTCCGTGCGGCTTCCACCGCGGCTTGGAACTGGTGCAGCTTCACGAGCGTACTGGCGAGGGCGCCCCAGTTCGAGTCGGAAATGAACATCACCTTCGCGGCTTCGTAAAGACCTTCGTCGAAACACCGGTTACCCACCGCGTTTCGGTTCGCCGCGTTGGGCGTGGCGATGAACTCCTCCAGGTCGCCTAGTTTGTCGATACGCGCGTAGGCGTAGCAAAGCTCCGTGTCCACCTTGGCGTCCTTGATTTTCTTCCGTACCATCACGAGGTAGGAAACTAGGGCTTGGTAGTCATCGCACCGCTTCGCGACGTCGATCACGTCGCTGTGGTCGGAGCTGTCGCCGGCTTTGATGTACGCCACAACCGCCGCGCCGACGTCCCCGGCGGCGAGCTGCGCTTTCGCGATTTGCGACCACACCTCCGGGGTGTCCACCCGTTGGGCGTACTCCAGACCTCGTTCGAGTGATTCCAGGCACTCCAGAAGCACCTTCATCGCATCAAGGTGCAGGTCGAACTTTTTGAAAATCGCAAACGCCTCTTCGTACAACTCGTTGCCAACCGCGATTTCCCCAACCTCCGGCCCATTGAACGCGTCCAGGCGGTTGATGTAGTCCATGACTCTGGTTTTGTCGGCCTTTATGGCGGTTAGGATTAGCAGGTTCTGCAGGTTGGGGTTGTTGTTGAACGCGCTGTTCTGCAGGACGATTTTTTCCAACAGTTCGATCAGCTCCTGGGGCATCTCCGCGGTCATGAACGCCTTCACGGTGACGCTCACCTGCTCCGGGTTCTTGGACTCGGGCAACGCGGTGCTCACGACCTGGTCGATGAGGTTCCTCCGGTGCGCGTTTTCGTCGCTCAACACGTGCGCCCACAACTCCACGTCCATGCGCTCCACCACGTACCGGCTTTGCAGCTTGAAAAGCGAGTTCTTGTTCGTCACCTCCACCAGCTCAATGTCGCACTTCCCCCGCTTGTACGCCACGCACGCCAAATTAGGGTCGCGCTTCTCGCAGTACTTCCCCACGACTTTGCTGTCGTAGTGTTCGTTCGTGGCGAGGAAGTGCTCTGGGTTGCTGTTGCTGTCGATGAGAATCATCCCTAGGGCGTTGTGCACGTTGGAGTCGGTGCTGCCTTCGGAGACGAGGTGCTCCAGAAACGGCGTGAGCATCTTCAAACGGTTCCTCTTACCAACCTCCTCCACAAGAGGACCCACCGGTAACAGCGACCGGACAGACAAGATCAGGTTTTGCAAAAAGTCCTCACTGCACTCCTGGTCCAGAAGCGCGCCCACCACGAACGGCGCGTTTGACGGGTTGACTTTCTGCACGTACCCCTCGATGTACCGCATCATGTTGTTCTGGTACAGGTAGGTGGTTAGGTCGCCCACGAAGTTGAACCTGTCGCACACGTTTATGAGCGGCCGCGCATCGGGGAGCTTGGCTTCCATCAGGAAAACCTTCGCCTTTTCGGGATCGTAAAAGTTGCTTTCGCGCGTGATCCGCTCGACTTCCTTGATTTGCCCGCTCTTCGCCGCGCTTTCGATGTACTTGAAGTGCATCTCCGGGTCCTCCGAGGTAGCAACCAGGGCGCCGAGGTAGAAAAACAAACCGTCGTTGCTTCCTTGTTCCTCCAACAAAGCAACAATGGAAGTCGCGGTGAGCTGCTCGGTGTACTCCTTGCACACGTTCACCACGATCTGCAAGTTCGCGCGCTGGTTCGACACCAGCAACTCCTTCACGCACTCCAGCGCCCACTCCGCGCTGAGCGTGCCGAACCACTCAATCAGGGCCTGCGGGTCAATCGAGTGCGTGTTCACGCAGCAGCGCTTCAAATCCGTGATCTCGGTGTAGTGCGTAAGCGCGCGCATGTAAAGGCCCGCTTTTTCGCAAAGCTGCGCGACCCTGGGGCGGTCGTAGTGCGTCAGCTTGCCTTGCCCTAAAATCGCGTCGGCGACGTTTGGAAACGTCACCAGGTTGATTTCCAGAACCTTGGTTTGCATACCAGCCTGCTCTTCGTTGTCTCCTTTCAGCACGTCCAACAGAAACGAAGTCGCCTCCCGGATCATGTTCCGCTGTAAAAACAAATCAGCCACCGCGTTCGGGTCCATGGGGGGCGGGACCTGCTTTCCGATTTGAATCGCAATCTGCACCGCGCCCAAAGGGTTGTGCATCAGCGCGCTGTGATTGTTACACGAAAAGTGTCAGTCCCGTGTTGGGCGATGTATGGACAAACAGTCACCAGCTGAGAGATAAAACAGGGAGGCCGGGATTTGGGAAAGCCCCAAGGCCGTACCTTTGCAACATGTACCCGTAGTCCGGTTTGTGCCCGGTCATCTCGCAGTACTTGCCCATCTTCTCGAACTCGCCTTTCTGCGCGAGCGCGGCAACAACCTTGCCGTTCGCCTTGGCTTTGATCCACACCCGAAGCGCCATTTCAGGGTCAACCATGGTGAGCAAATCCCCGAGCGCCTCACTGCACTCAAGCTTGTCCTCGCCCATCCACGTATCCAGGAGCTGCTTTTTGTTTTGCGCCAGCACGAGGCGCGCCAGCTCCACGGACTCGAACGAGTTGAGCTGCCCGCGTTGCAAACAGATGCCGAAGTATTGCAGCAACGGGCTGTTCTGCCCGGGCACCGCGGGGACGTTGGCGAACTTCTGGATGGTCTGCTGCGTGCGCAGCGCGCCGCCGGACGCCGCCGCCAGCTCGGCGGCGCTCTTGTAATCCCCCGCCGCGAAGAGCGATTCGAACTTGGGCATCACCAGCGCTTCCGCGCCCGGCAGGTTACCCCGCTGCGCCAGCTGAAGCGCGAGCTCGGGGTTCTTGAGCTGCCCTGACACGAACGGCACCACCGCGGCTTCGTTGATGTTCATCAGCAGTACCTGCCCCCTCCGGTTCACCGCGTAGACGCCGCCGTTGGAGGGCGCCGCGCACGCGATGAACACCGGGTCGTTTGACACTTTGTTCCGGTAAATCGCGGTGGCGGTGGCGACGTCGTACACGAACAAAAGCCCGTTTTTGGTGATGACGTACAGCACTCCGTACTTGTCGCTGGCGTGCATGCTTACTGGGAAGTCATCCGCGAAATCGGGGGGGAAGAAAAGCTCGGCTTGGCGCTTGGTGAAATTGGTTTGCCCGGCCACGGCGCCCAACTCGATGACGTGCAGTTTAGACGAAACGCTCCCGTCGGGCTGCGCGACCTTTTGCGCGAACGCCACCTGATTGTAAAAAAGAAAGTATCAGTCGTGTATGGGCAATCAGGGAGGCGGAATGTGGTAAATGGGAAATACTTACGAGCTGCGATTTCGCGGCGTTTCCCGGGACGTGGTGTGTCGCGAACGCGGCGGCATGCGCCTCCAGGGCCTGGCTCCGCTGTTGCGCCACGGAATACAGCTGCATGTTGCCCTTCACCAGGGAAGGCCGGGACGGGTCACCAGGGGCGATGCCCACCAGGGTGAACCACTGCATGTCTTGGCTCGCCCGGTACGAGATGATCTGCGCGCCGTTCAGGTTGCCGGTTCTGTCGAAAACCTTCCCTGGCGCGCTATCGCCCTCCATGGACCAGTGATACACCGCGGTGCTTGTTACGATGCCCAGCATGTTGGGCGAGATCCAGGTCCAGAAAACCACGCTCTCCGGCATCTGGTGCGACTTCATCTTGCTCTTCATCTCAATGTTGAAGATTTGTAAATGGTCCTGCGACGCGCCCGCCACCGTGGCCTTCAACGCGATGACCTTGGAAACCGGGTTCATCAGGGCGCTGTCCGCGGTGATGGGCCTGTTGTTGAAGTGAAGTGCAGGGGAAGGGGGAAGGAAAGGAAAGGAAAGGACAGGGGGTCAGGGACGAGGGCAAAAGGATGGTTTGAAATTGAAAAAAAACAGAAACGTTTCGCAGGGGCCGCGTCCTCGGATGGCCGAATTGCGTGTTTGGATTACGCGCGCGCGGTGTCCGTGTTGGGCTGCGGCGCGCGTGCTCGGCGGTGTCTTCGCCGTGTTTCGTGCCGCGGTGTTGTGTGCGCGGTGGCGTTCGCGTCGGCGCACTGACTCGTGCGCGCAAACCCTCCACGACTTCCTTCCAGTCGCTCGCGCGGGAAACCGCGTCCAATGACGTGACGTTCATTCAAGATTAGCACAGCACGCACCTCTTCATCGGCGCGTTCGGGTTCTCCATGTCCACGATGACCACGGAGTTCGCCGCGCCTGTTTCCCGAACGCAGATGAACTTCTCGCTTTCCATCGTGAGGTTGGTGAAGGAGATGCATGCTGGGTTGACGCCCGCGCTGGTGAGCTGCAAGGGGTGGTGGGAGAGGAAGGGTCAGGGCACCACACGGTCGCGAGATCGGGTCCCGTTTTCGTCCCGGGCAGCAGCGCAGGCGGAAATGCAAGGCGAAGAGACCGGCCACGCGATCACACGTACCGACACCACCTCCTTGACGGTCACGGGCGGAGTCGCCATGGTGCCTTGCCGATCGACTTCTGGTGGAAACCCCCCGTGCGCAGCAGGTAACTTCCGATCGCAACGCGCGTTCGCCCGCGCGGATCCTACTGCGGCGGAGAGGAAACAAGCGTGTGCTCCACTGCAGCTCTGCAGGTTTCTTTTGGTTTTCGCCCTGTTTTCGCCCACAGTAAAAGAAAAGTGTCAGTCTTGTATGGACAAACAGTGTTGGGATTTGGGAAATAGACGAAAAATGAAGCGTCTTCCAGACTGGCGAATTATTCCACTCGAGGTCGTGCGTCGTGGCTGGCTCTCTGAAGCGAGGTCGAGATTTGCATTGGCACCTGCCATCGCGGGAGGCGCGCCTTTGGCGGGGCGCCGGCATGTGGAACCCCACGGTGCTGCTGGTGATCGTGGTGGGTAACGTTTTTTTGTCCAACGTGCTCGGCAAGCGGCTGCGGGTGAGGGATAGTGTTGCGCAAGTTCCGCGAGTGAAGGTGGGTTTGGAAGTCGCGATGGAGGACAAGTGGAAAGCGCTCGGCGCGAAAGGCGCGCGAGTCGGCATCTTTACCGACCACACCGGGTGTCACCCGACGACTGGCAAGCACGCGGTTGACTTGATGCACGCGAGCAAGCTCGTCAACCTCACCGCTATTTTCGCCCCAGACCAGCGCGGGTTCAGGGGCGCGGGCTCGTCGGATGGGAAGTCGAACTACGACCCGAAAACGGGGGTGCGAGTTTTCGACGCGTTTCGGCGACACGGCGCCGACTTGGCCAGCATCATACGCGACGCGGACGTGGACGTAATCGTGGTCGACATGCAGGACGTCGGCACCCGGTGCTACAGGTGCATTTGGCAATTGTACGACCTGTTAGTGGCGTGTGCGATTTTGAAACGCGCCGACGAAAGCGATCCACCCGCCATCCAGACGAAACAAAAACAGACACAAAAAAACATAAAAGTCGTGGTTCTCGACCGGCCCAACCCGCTCGGCGGGACGGTCACGGAAGGCCCGGTTTTCGTGGATGACGGAAAAAAATCACACATGGCGCGGTGCTCCATTCCCCTGCGGCACGGCCTCACCATAGGCGAGCTCGCGGTTTTGTTCAACGACGAGTTCGTGAAGCGCGATCCACTGAACAAAAGCGGACGCGCCGCCGCGTCGCTAAAAGTCGTCAAGGTACGTATTGCATTCCGAAATCCCGCCTCCACGTTTTATCTCTCAGCTGGTGACTGTTGTCCATACATCGAGATATACAAGACGTTAACCACTTTTCGTTCGCAAAACGGAAAAAGATGAAACGCTGGCGCCGGACAATGGGTTGGGCCGACACGTGTCTGCCGTGGACGCCGCCGTGGGCGGACATGCCGACTTCAAACACCGCGCTTGCCTTCGTTGGGACGTGCTTGTTGCAAGCCACCAACGTCAGCCCAGGAAAAGGAACCACCTCCCCGTTCGAGCTGGTCGGCGCGCGCTGGGCGGATGAAAGGTTCGCCGAGGCGATGAACACGAAAGTTTTGCGCGGTGGGATACCGGAAGTGGGTAGGACATACGTAAGTACTGGCGGTCCGCAAAGTAGTACTAGGTCGCTCGGCGCACAGCGGCGTACTCCAGATATACTTCCACGTACGTCAGAGATACTCCAAAGGACTCCAGACACACATCCACAAACGTCAGGCACGCCCCAGAGACGAACCGGCGGTCGGTCTCCGTTTCTCGCGAGTCAGAGTCACGACTGGTCAAAAACCTCCGTGGCTCGCTCGCGGAACCAAAAAACGCGTAAAAGCGCTCCGGCCGCGGGGCCTCCTGTTGTTTGGCGGGAAGTTCAGTTCGTCCCGGAATGGGGCGTTGATCAAAACGAGCGTTGCGTCGGGGCGCACGCGTTTGTGAAACACCATCAAAGAGCTTTGTGTTTGGAGGGCGTTTTGGCGTTACTAACGATGAAAATCCTTTACCCGCGCGACTTCACGTGGAGGGAGGGTTTTGTTTCGGTAGGCGCCGCCGCGAGGCCGTCGCGGGAAGCCTCCAGGATAAACCGGGCCCACAACCGGGCCTCAACGCTGGTGTCGCCTGTGAAACCGGGCGGCGGGTTTCTGGCGGCGCGGAAACAAGAGTCGTCGAGAAACGGGTCGAGTCGGAACCAAACGTCGTTACGAAACGGGTCAAACCGGAACCCTTTCAACCCTAACCCTTTTAGAAACCCACAAAACCAGTTAGACGACACCGTGGCGGCGGCGAGCTCGTCGAGCTCGGTTCCGCTCATCGACTTGCTCACTGGAACCTCGGCGCTGCGAGTCGCGCTGGATTCCGGAGGCGGCGGCGACGCGGGGACCGCGACTGCACAGAAAGTGGAGGGCGTTTTCCAGGAGTGGGAGAAACAACTCGCGGGTTTTGAGAAAATACGGAAACGCGCGTTGTTGTATCCGTGATAGGTAGGTCGTCTGTTTTCTGTATTGAATCGGCTCGTAATCGCGTGCGCAGTTCGCTTCCGCCCGGTTTGGAAACAATACACGCCAGCGTTTCCGTCGTCACACCGTACCGTCATCCCTGAGAATCTGAACAATCGCCTCGTGGCCCAATGTAGCGGCCATGAACAGCGGCGTCACGCCGTCATCTTTTGCCTTGTTGATGTCCGCGCCCGCCTTGATAAGCACCCGTAGCACCGCCTCGTGGCCGTTTTGAGCGGCGACGAACAGTGGCGTCCAGCCGCCATTCTTTGCCTTGTTGACGTCCACGCCTGCCTTGATAAGCGCCCGCACTACCGTCTTGCGGCCGTTTTGGGCGGCCGTGAACAGCGGCGTCAAGCCGTCATCTGTTGCCTTGTTGACGTCCGCTCCCGCCTTGATCAGCGCCCGTAGCACCACCTCGTGGCCCTGTTGGGCGGCAATACACAGTGGCGTCGAGCCGTTATCCTCCGCCTTGTTGACATCCGCGCCCGCCTCGATCAGCACCCGTAGCACCGCCTCGTGGCCGTTTTGAGCGGCGATGAGCAGCGGCGTCACGCACTTATCTTCCGCCTTGTTGATGTCCACGCCTGCCTCGATCAGCGCCCTCACCACCGCCCCGTGGTCGTGATGAGCGGCGATGAGCAGCGGCGTCCAGCCGTTATCCTTTGCCTTGTTGACGTCCGCCTCCGCTTCGACCAGTGCCCGCACCACCGTCTCGTGGCCCTTTTCAGCGCCGATGCACAGCGGCGTCGCGCCGTCATCCTTTGCCTTGTTGACGTCCGCGCCCGCCTCGATCAGCGCCCGTAGCACCGCCTCGTGGCCGTTTTGAGCGGCCATGTACAGCGGCGTCACGCCGTCATCTGTTGCCTTGTTGATGTCCACGCCTGCCTCGATCAGCGCCCGTGCTATCGTCTCGTGCCCGTTTTGAGCGGCAATTAACAGCGGCGTCGCGCCGTCATCCTTTGCCTTGTTGACGTCCGCTCCCGCCTCGATCAGCGAACGCACCATCGCCTCGTGGCCCTCTTGAGCGGCGATTAACAGCGGCGTCACGCCATCATCATCCGCCTTGTTGACGTCCGCGCCCGCCTCGATCAGCGCCCGCACCACCGTTTCCTGGCCCTTTTCAGCGGCCATGAACAACAGCCCTTTCTCGTCCCACGGGCAGCAGTTCGCGCGCGCCCACTGCAGTACCTCGATATGCCCGCCCTCCGCCGCCCCACGACACGTGTTTGTGTCCCACGGGCAGCTGTTCTCGCGCAGCCACTTCAGTACCTCGAGGTGCCCGTTCACCGCCGCCCCAAATCACGTGGCCCTGTTCCATGGGCAGCCGTTCGCGCGCAACCACTGCAGTACCTTGATATGCCCGCCGCTTGCCGCCATCCAACACGTATACTCGTCCCAGGGGCAGCCGTTCGCGCGTGCCCACTGCAGAACCTTGAGGTGACCACCACGCGCCGCACACGTACACGTACTCGTGCCCCACGGGCACCCATTCGCGCGCGCCCACTGCAGCATCTCGAGGTGCCCGCCGAGCGCCGCCTCCCCGCACGCGTGCTCGTCCCACGGCCAGCCGTCCGCGTGCAAAACCTTCAACTCTTCGAGCTGTCCGCTCCTCGCCGCTGCCTGACAAAGGCGTTCTCGACGCGACAGGTGCCCTCCCCGTTGTAGGCGCTTCAACGCGCTTAAACATCCAAGATCCACGGCTTCATTCGCATCAAGCTCCTCAAACGTAAGCCCCGTCGCCGCCACTGCGCCGCGCATCGCGCGGCTCACCGCGGGGAGCCGTGCGAGATCGGCGGGGTCGTCGAAGTGCTCAGATCTGAGAACGTGCGTGACGACGATGTCGTTGAGAAGGCCGGGGATGGCCTCGCCCGCGTTAGCATCGCGGCCGCGCTCACGCTTTTCCTTTCGCGCGCGAGCTTTTTTGCCGGACATTGCGTGGAAACACAAACACGGAGGGTGTCGTGTGCGCGTGGTTGTGCGTCGTGGCTTCCCAGAATGCGACTTTTCGTCTTCAACAGGTACATCAGACAGGTCAAAAAAAAATCTTCCTCGAAAACCTCGCTCGCCGCCGCCGGCCTTCAAGTCACACTTCGCGGCGGCGGTGTCTGCGCGATGGGTGCTTGCCCGTGCGTCAGGTAACGCGCTACGGGCTCTTTCTGTTGTCGTGTTACCGTGCGTGTCACTCAAACCCGTGATGAGCCAGCGGCAGGTCACGATCAACGCCTCGCTGGCGCGGTGCGCGCTCGCGTCTGATGTGCTCGCGATCGTGCGCCGCGACGTTGCCGAGTTCAACGTGGTGAACTGCGGCACCGCGCTGAGCCGCATCGCGCGCGCGCCCGATGGCCGGCGTTTGGTGGCCAGAAACGACGACAATGCCGACATCGTATCGTTGTTGGAAACCGCGGCCGGCCTGGTGCGCCACCATTGCCGGCACGTGGAGTCAAGACAGCTCGCCAGTTTGTTACACGCGTGCGGCAAGCTCGGGGTTTGTCATGATCTGATGTTAAGCTGCGATCTGCTGGCCTCGGTGACGCAGTGCACCGGAATTCACGCCGAGAAGTTCAACCCCCAGGAGCTTTCCAACTCCCTGTGGGGCTGCGCCAAGCTTGGCGTCGGTGTGGACCACGAAATCATCACCCTGCTCGGTGACAACATCGCGGCAAGTTTGAAAAAAGGTGGCAAAGGCGGGACGGACTGGCGCGCCGATTGGACGGCGCAGGGGGTTTCCAACGTCGCGTGGGCGCTCGCTACGCTCGGGGCGCGCGATTTGCACGTCGAACGCACCGAACTGCTAGTCACGCTTTTCGGAATCATACAACTACGAGCCAAGGAGTTCAACGCGCAGGAAGTGGCGAACGTGTTGTGGGCGATTGCAAAGATGTCTGAAAACGCGTCGGAAAACAACTGCGAAACGACAACCGACCCGACAAGGACGACTGAAACCGGACCGCAAAACGAACCCGAAGCCTCTAGAGCCGCGCACCGAGCAAGCAAAGCACTCGCCTCGCAGCTAACCAAGGGGTGGTTCGCGGAACAGAAACGCAACGGCAAGCTGGAGTCGCAGCACGTGGCAAACGTGGCGTGGGCGTGCGGCCGGCTCGGTCTGGGCGGCGGCTGCGTCGCGGCGCGCGTCGCGGGCGCCGCCGCAGCCGCCGCGCCTTCCATGAATTGCCAGGAGCTCTCCATGGTGTCCTGGGCGGTCGCGGCGTTCGACGAGAGGCACGACGAGGACGTGCTCACTGTCATCGCAAACGCGTGCGCACAGAGCGCGCGCTCCGCGACGCCGCAGCAGCTCGCCACGAGCGCGCGGGCGTTTGCCAAGTTGGGGTTCCGAAGCGATTTGTTGATGGACGCCGTGGCGGACGCCGTGCTCGCGCTTCCAAAACCGTTGGAAAACCAGCTGCTTCCCCAGGACGTCGCGAACCTGCTGTGGGCGTTCGCCAAGCTCGGGCTGGGGGAGACGAAGCGGCACAAGAAACTGTTCCACGCCTTGGCCGGGGCGGCGAGGAAACAGATGCGCCGGGAACGGAAAAAGGGAGACGGCGACGACGAAGAAGGAGACGGAGACGATGGAGACGAAAACACTCAATCCGAAACCCAAGTCAAAACTCGGGGTAGCACAAGCCAGTACTCACCCCAGCAGCTCACGATGTTGGTATGGGCGCACGGCATGCTCGGCCATTCCGACGCCGCGTTCCTGAACGCGTGCGTGACTTCGGTTCGCGAACGCCTGCGCGAGTGCAACGCGCGCGACTTGACGAATCTGACCTGGGGATTCGCCGCGCTCGGTGTCACTGCTGAGCAAAAGCCTACGCTGATCGCGCGAATCGCAAGGAACGCGAGAAGGCAGTTCGGTGAGTTCAACTCACAGGAGCTTTTGAAGTTTCTGGGCGCGTTCCAGCGCATCGGCGGTACTGACGCGAAGCTCACGAAACTCGTGAGCGAACGCAAAACAGTCGTGTATGATTTTCCTGCGCTCGTAAGTCTGGCGGCTGCGGGCGATGACATTTCACACAAATCAGTCACCCTTACCTCCGCCACGCCCACGTCGTTCAGGGGAACGAAAAAGGAGAAAAAGCGTGTAGACGACAGCTGCGGCGGGTCCGGTCGCGGGAACACGGGCGTGGCGCTGTGGGAAGGGTCTTTCGTGTTAGCGGAGTGGCTTTCGCGGCAAAGCGACCCGGAAGATCCGGTTGGAGATATTTCAAACAGTAACACCGGGGCGAACTGGGGCACCGGCGGGTGGCACGGCAAAACCGGCGTGGAACTAGGCGCAGGCCTCGGGTTACCGTCAATCGTCGCCTCGAAACTGGGCGTGGCGATGGTCGCGACGGACGGTGCGTGGAAATTTCGGGATTTCGGGATTCTTTTGGACCCTCTACTATTTTAGTGGGCTCGGACTCGTTTTTGTCTCACCCTCGGCTTTTCGATGTCGCCCTTGTTAATCCCTCCGCAGTGACGTTTCCGTGTCCTCGGAGTTTCAAAAAGGGCGTAGATGAGACCTTGAAAGATTCGCTGACAACACTCGCCTCCGGGCTATGAGTGATCATCTGATAGTACCTTTCAGACAAAAAAAACGCGAGGTCGATTGTCTTTTTTTTTCTTTGAACTGAAAACTTTCATTTGTGTTTCGCCCGCACTCGCTGACCTCGTTCCAATCCCTCACGTTTCCCCCCATCAGGCGACGAGGACGTTCTTGAGCTTTTGGCTGAAAACGTGTCAAGAAACGCCCCGACCGCGCGCGTGGAAAAGTTGGTCTGGGGCTGCGACGACCCTTTGGCCAAACTCGGCCTGGGTAGAAAACCCGACCTGGTGCTCGCCAGCGACGTGGTGTACGGCAACGACCCCGAGAAGTGGGAACTTTTGGTCAAAACCATGAGGGATTTATCCGGCCCAAACACGTTAATTGTGGTGGGAAACGTGCAGCGGTACCCCATCAACCACCCGATGGCGGAATCCAGGTTCTTTCAAACATCCACGTCTCGCGATTTCAACCGGAAGGAAGTGCCCGCGCGATCGCTGCACGTCGACTTTCAAAAGACGGGGGGGGGGAGTTGCGTGGTGCACGTTTTTCGGCGGAAAGCGGATGTCGGAGATGGGGATGTGCTGGGGAAACGCAAGGGGGAGGGGGAGACAAAAATAAAGGAGAAGAAGGAGAAGCGGCGGAAGGAGTAACTTGTAGCATAGCGAGCGAGGGAAAGTGATCCAACACATTTCACGCGTCACATCAGATCGTCGACGTCATTTTGCACCGCGACCGACATGTCGAAACGCTGTGTCGACCGCCACGCCGGTCTCTTTCTGGATCTGCAGCATCATGTCGCGCACGGTATCCGTCGGGTCAACCGTCACCAAGACACCCACGCATCTGATGCTGACGCGGTCTTCGCGGTCTTCTGGAGTATCCACAGGATACCAACGCCCGTGGTCTTCTGGATACTCCTCCGGGCGTTGGTACTCATCGGTACGCGCGTCGTCAATTTCAGCGATGAACTTCACGACCCCTTCGCTGCCCTTTTTCTCGGGTCCTTCGTACCGCTTCATGTATCAGTCGCGCTAGATGATGTATGCGGCGAAGAACAACCGGTCGCGGGCGCGCGCGATGGCATTCTGTACACGTGATATGACGCGTTCGATAGCTTCAATCAAGGTACCAAAGGCCAAGAACCCAAGAGCGCCGCCGCAGATAACGACACTCGTTACCACAGTTCTCATGCCCAGCTCGTGGTAGTACGCGGTGAGTACGTTGGTGAACGTCAAGGGACCAGTAAACCCCAACACCGCGACTAGGCACGCACCAGCGACGGCGCATAGGCACGATAAGCCCAAGAGGGGCAGCAACCACCTCCGGTGGCGAGCAAGGAGCTCGAAACATACTTTGGCAGCCGAAGAAGCGGCCGGTGGAGGAAGTGAGGGCGTGTCGCCTGGTTCGTCACCGTCCCAGCCGTTGGTGCCGCTGCCCCGCTATGAAGAGGCGGCGATACGCAAGGACCTCGACGCGGCGTCGCCGGTAACCGTATCTTTACACGTATCGGCGAGGGGGAGGCTCGGGGCGAAACGAGTGCAAGTGCAGAAAAGGCCACCCGCGGTCGGGACGGCGGGGCGCGCGTCGCGGCGGCGCCGTCGCGCGAGCGCGCGAGGCCGACGCGGGAAAGGCGCGATGCGAGCGACAGCGGCGCGGTGACTGCGCTCATCGCAGTGGGCGGGCGAGGGGGCGCGCGCGCACGGTTTTGTCCTGCGGTGAGGCGGGGAGACGAGAGTGTCGTTGCTTTTTTCGCGCTCTTTTTAGCTTTTTGGTTTTTCATCATCAGATTCCTTTCTGCCGAATCGCACGTCCCTGATGACCAGTCTTCGCCGCGCCAGACGCGATGGGGTCTGGCGGTCGCGGCCGCGGGCGTGGCCGCGGGCGCGGCGGCGGGAACCAGAACGCGGGCGGCGGGTACAACACCAACGGGGGCGGCGAGACGTACAACAACCAGGGCAACTACAACAACAACAACAACGGGGGCGGCCGGGGCGGGCGCGGTGGGAATAATGGGAACTACAACAGTAACCCGTACGCCGCGTTGAGTAACAACGGAGGGGGGGGAGGCTATAACCAAGGCGGTGGGGGTCATGCTAATAGCGGGAACAGCAACAGCAACAGCAACAACAGTGCGCGAGGTGCAGGCAGAGGCGGCACCGGCGGCCGCGGCGTCGTTTCCGAGAAAAGCGCCCGGGACCAGCTTCGGGACGATCTGCAAACCGACCGGCCGCGGATGTGGCCGTTGTCCTGCTACGCCCCCAAAGGCGACGAGCACAACTTGCTGGGTGGTGACAGCTCTTGTGAAGAGGTGCGGTGGGTGACGTATCGCATCGCGCGCGATGGACGACAAGACCCGCGCGCGGTGCAACAAAAAGTCGACGAGTTCGCCAAAGGCAAGGAAAACGACGTGAGGTCCATCTTGAACTTCCCGAACAACCAGCTGAAGCAGGTGTTGGAAATGGCCGCGAAAGGCACGATGGCACCGGCGGGGCTGACACGGGTGATCGATTGCAACTTCCTGGGAGGAGGGGCTGCGTATGGGGCGAGTCAATCTGGAGTTAATAACTCTCCGCCAGGGCTCGGACAAGCCGGGCGCGCGCCGGACGCCGCGCCAAACGGTGGAGCGTCCGGAGCGTTTGCGGATTCGTCGCCCTTCGGCGGGTCACCCGCTCCGCCGGTACCGCCGACGCGGTCTGGGTTTGGGCACAACGCGGGTGTGGATATTGCAAATCATCAAGCCTCTTTGTTTGGAGGATCGAATCCCGCAGCTCAACACGGCGGGTTCAGGGGAGGAGGAGGAGGGACGCCCTTTGCAGGCGGCGGAGCGGCGACACAATTCGGGGGAGGAGGAAACGGAGCGGCTACGTCCTTCGGGGGAGACGCGGGGACACCCTTTGGATCCGGAAACGCGGCAACACAATTCGGGGGAGGAGGAGGGACACCCTTTGGATCCAGAAACGCCCTTCCGACGTCCTTCGGCGGGGCGAGTGCGGGAGGGACACCTTTCGGCGGCGGCGCCACCCCCGGCGGTTTCGGGGGGCGCGCGTCCGGCCAAACGACTTCACAACCGAACGTGTTTGGAATTTTGACACCACCAACCGCCGGTGCCGACCCGTGGACCGCGTCGTGCTTCTCGGCGGGCGCCGTGCCGGACGCGCCGCCGCCGCGGGAAATGGTCTAGCGTCGTTTTAGGCGAACCAATTGTAGTATACTATCTTGATAGATTCTAGTTAGCTCTAATTATTTTAGACTTTCTCAAGGTCCCTATACCTGACACATTCTTCTCACGTAATACCTCTCAAACCTTGTAAATCTCACTCCACCGCCGGTCTCTTCATGCTTTCGCTCGCCGCCCGCCCACCCGCGGCGGTGCGCTCCGCCCGCACCGCCAGCCTCTGCATCTTCGCAATCGCCCGCCGCCGTTCCCGCAGCGCAAACTCAAACTCGTCGCTCAAGCGGTAGTCGTGCCCCACCGCCCACACCACGTCTTTTTGTGTAAATACGAGCGCCCTGGTTTCGGTTGTCGCCACCACGGTGAGTTTCGATCGCGGAAGCGTTTGTGATGAGGCCCAGGACCCGTCGAGTTTTTTCTCGCCGTCGCACCCGGGAATCTCACCCACCAAGTTTCCTTTGCGTCGCGTGCCGATTTTCTCGGTGCACCCCGGTTCCGCGAGGGGCCCGCTTTTCAGGGAGAACACAGCGGCTTCGCCTGACGTGATCAAGAACATTTCGGTTACCTCGTCGCCTATCGTGACCAAGGCATCGCCCGCTCTGAACCGCCGCTCGGGGTGTTGCCGCTGAGATTGTAAAAAATAAATGTCAGTCTCGTATGGGCAATCAGCCTGCGGAATGTGGGAAATGTGAAATACTTACCTGCGACTGCGACAGCGCGTCCAGGCGTTTGTGCACGTGGTGAATTTTGTCCGTCCTGTTATTTTTCTGCCGCGTGAACCAGCCGTGCTCCAGGGCCTGCGCCGCGGTGAGCCTGTGCTTCGGATTGGGGTTTAGTAGCCCGGTAAGCAGGTCCTTCGCGTCCGGTGATATCCACGAAAACGTCTCGCACGCGTCGGGGCCGTCGAAATCCAACTCGCACGCGATTATGGAATCCATAAGCTCGTCTTCGTCCTCGTCGTCAAACGGCCAGGCGCCCGTGAGCAAAGCGTGCATCGCCACGCCGAGCGCCCAGACATCCACGCCCTGGCCGTACTGCCCAGCCACAAGCGCCTCTGGCGCGACGTAAGCCAGGGTGCCACACACGTTCTCCGCGCGCTCGCGCGCCATCAAGGCTTTGGCTAAGCCGAAGTCAACAAGCGTCACGCTGGACAGGTCATCCGGCTTGGCGAGCACTAAATTCTCAAGCTTCAAATCCCGGTGCACCACGCCCCTGGCGTGCATAAACGCGATGGCGTCCAGCATCTTTCCCATCACGATCCGCGCGTCGCTTTCGTCGTACAGGCCGTGCTCCTCGATCGCCGTTACTAACTCCTGGCCCTCCAGAAGCTCCATCACGACGTGCACGATTCCCGATTCAGGGTGCGCGCGGTCCTCGGGGTCCTCGCGGTCCTTCGCGTGTTGCGCTACTCCGCTGGTGGCACGCCCGTCCGCGTCTTCCGTGAAGAACTCCTTCACCGTGACGATGTTTGGGTGCCCTGACAGCTGCTGCATCATCACGAGCTCGTTTTGCATCTCGGCCATGGACATAGCCGCGACGCGGCGGGGTTTGGGTTCGCCTGACTCGGATTTCGAATCGTCGTCGTCGTCGTCGTCCTCGGACTCGGACTCGACATCGGACTCGTCGCTCCCGCCGCCGCCGCCCGCGCGCACGCGAAGCGTCTTCACGGCGTAAACAACCCCGCTCGTTCGGTGCGTCGCTTTCCTCACCACCGCGAACCCGCCGGTCCCGATCGCGTCGCCAAGTAAATACTCACTCGCGAACGGCCGGTGCCGGTGCACGTACCCGATTGACTGGATGTGTTTTCCGTTGTCCAGTTGGTGAAGGCCGCCGGGCGCGGACCGATTGCGTCGCAGCGCGCGCGCTTTGCGCAGCGAGTTCTCGTCCTTCAGGGTCTCTTCGCCCGAAACCCTAGCTGGAGCGGGCTGAAACCGCGCTTTCCACGCGCTTTTGCCCAGCGCCGATGATGCACTTCGAACACCAAAAGTTAGCACGGACCGAAATCCGCGCGAGCCGGGGTTGGTCGGCGTCGTTCCGTCGCTCAAGCTCGGCGTGGTCGATCCGTCGGTTCGGATATCGGGCAACGGCCTTTTCGGTCGCGGCCGGACGTAGTCGCTATCCGACCCGGAGTACCCTCCGCCGCCGGTTGCGATCGTGTCCCGTCCTTCCCTCGCCCTGCCCGGTGCTCTTAGACCACTCCAGTTCGCGTCGACGCCGTTTGATTTACTCACGCGCCTTTGCACGGCGGCGAGAATAATCTGCGAATTTTCGTTAACCCCGGGTGGTCGGTGCGGTTTCTTTCCGGGACTCAAGCGACTCGTTCGGGCCGCATCTCGTATGGTGTTCGCGGTGTGTTTCGAGGTCCCCCCTCGAGAGGCTCCATTGTCCGGTCCCCCCAAGCTAACGGAGTTTTGCAAACTCCTCGCGAGCGCGATTAAATCGGGCGCCGAATCGAGACGCATCAAGTGCTTGCCGAAACCGGCTTTATTTTTACGGGTAGTACCCGCCGCTGAATCGTCCGTTTCACAAGGACCGCCACTGTCCCGAACGAGCGAATCGCCGAAACTGGACGACCCGCCCACGCGAATTGACGCCCACGCGGAGAGACCGGCGGGCAGTAACCCGCGGGTTCGCGCGTCGCCTACGAGTCGCTCGAATTTGTTTTGCGCGTCCGGGGTGTCCAACGCAAGCTCCTTCAGCGCCACGGCGACTCGGGCGAAGCCTTTGGCGAACTGCGTTCCAGAGACCACCCCCGCGGCGCCTAAATACCCAAGCAGCTCGGTTATCCGGCGCACGCACTGCGGTTTGAAGTGTGATTCTTCAATCGCGAACACCAGCGCGCGCTTGCGATTGTGAAAGAAAGTGTCAGTCTTGTATGGGCAAACGTGGAGGCGGGATTTGGGAAACGCGCAAGGCCGTACCTTGACGAGCTCGTGGTGGTAAAACGGAACGTGCAGCGCCGCGACTCGGCGGCTCGCCTCCCGGGGGTCCCGGCTCTCGACGTACTCGGTTAACAAGCTGTCGAACTCCTTATTCGCGAAACTCGCGGTGCCGCCATCAGGGCCGCCCCACGCGTCTAAAACTCGGCCCTTGCCTCCCAAAGACTTCAGCGCGCCCCTCGCGCTGAGCGCCACCCGCCGCGCGTCCACGTCCAAGCCCGCCGCGTCCGCGCACTCCTCAAGGAACAATTCGCTCACCACGTCGTCTATGACCGCCCGTGCTAGGAACACGTGCAGGTCATCAGGGGCGTTCGGGACGTCGATTGTTAGGGACTCGAGGCTTTGCAGAAGAAGGTCGAAGCCGGCTTCACCGTGCGCGCGAGAGATTACCTCGGTAGCGCGCAGCCGGCGCAACAGCTGCGCCGCCATCTCGCGCTCGCGCGCGCCCCGGTCAAGCGCCGCGAGCACCGCCCTTTTCACCACCGTCGTGCAGAGCATCGCGGCGCTCATGGAGGACGGGAATGGGGCGAGGGGAGACGCGCTTGAGATGGACGTGGAGGTCGCGGCGGCGTTTCCCAATCGTGATAAACAGGACAAGCCTCTTTCCTGTTGTCCTCTTTCCTGAGATGCGCGTCGGTCGGGTGCGGTTTCGGTCCATCCCGGTCGGCAAAGCAGTTCCGCAAGGCTATCCTCCACATCGCTCACCACGCCGTGGGTGAAGTACTCCCTGACCAAACCCTCGCACTCGCGCTTGAAGTCCTGCTCGGTGGTCATCGCACCGTCGTCTGGGACGAGGCGGATTGTTAAAAAGTCGCGCCGAGAAATATCTCGGTGCTGCCGAGCGCGGACGATACGTGCACGTGCACGTCGAGGCGGCGACGAGTATCGGACTCTCGAAACGCAGCGTTCTTACACCTTGGTAGCAGGAACGGCAACCATGTTTCCGTGTTTCCGTCAGGCGCGTTCGTGTTGTGGCCCCGCGGCGGAGATGCATCCGAGATTTTCGAGTCCAGTCAGCGTTGAAAGGCATTTTCGCCTGAAACCGTTTTTCGATCGACGCCTGTTTTTTTGAAGCCTTTTTTGGCCGATTTTACTCATCAAACGCAGCGGCGGCCGAAACAGGTAGAAAGGGACCTTTTCTTCGAGCTGAGAGACACATCACACGCGCGTCATGGGCATCTTCGACGCCGTGCTCGGCAAGAAGGACACTGGCGGCAGTCTTTTCTCAAAGAAGAGTGCGTTCGCGGAGAGTGGCAGCACCGTGCTACAGCCCAAGCCCGCCACCGCGCACCTCGCCGCGCTTCGGGAACAAGCCAAGTCGGCCGGCGGCGGTGGCATCCGGAAACGCGAGAATGATGAACTCAGAGATTTGGATTCCGACAGCGACAGCGACGGCGACAGCGACAGCGACGGGCCTCCAAAAAATAAGAAGAGTGCCAAACAGTCCGCCGCGGCTACCGCACGGGCTGTGGAAAAGGCGGGCGTGGAAGACGCGTACGAAGAAGCCACGGCGATGATGCTCGAGGGCGGCCAAGGCAAGTCGAGCAAGTCGAAAAAGACCGCCGCCGTCGACGCCTTTTCCGATGATTCCGATTCGTCCAACTCCGATTCCGATGACGATCGCGATCCCGACGAGACCGACGAAACCACCGCAGCTGTGAAGAAGAACAAGAAGAAGAAGGAGGCTAAGAAGAAGCAAGACGAGCTCAAGAAACCGCCCGACGATTCCCTCCCGCGAACGGTTTTCGTGGGAAACCTCCCCGTGACGATGAAGGCAAAGACGCTAAAATCGCTGTTCACCCAGTTCGGGACGGTGCAGTCCGTTCGCCTGCGCTCCGTACCCATCGACGGCGAGGGCAAGATGCCCAAGCAAGGCAAGGTGATCACGAAGAAGCTAGTCGAGGAACGGAAAAGCACGAACGGGTACGTGGTTTTTGTGGACGCCAAGGCGGTGCAAAAAGCCGTCGCGGAGATGAACATGCGCGCCGTGGAAGGAAGGCACTTGCGCGTGGACGCGGCGGCGGCGCCTTCGTCGAGGGCGAACGAAGCCAAAGCCAAGGAGTTATCAAAAGACCTACCCCCGGGTGTTGGTATCACGAACGGGGGCGAGGTGAATTATGACCACGCGCGTTCGTTGTTCCTGGGGAACCTCGCCTACGACGTCGACGAGGAGGACGTGATTTCTTTTTTCCACAAATCGAAGGAGTACCCCGACTTAGCAGGGAGCGTAGAGGCGGTGCGCATCGTGCGGGACCGGTCCACTAACCTGGGGAAAGGCATCGCGTTCGTGCTTTTCCGGAAAACAGGCGACGCGCGGACCGGTTTGCTTTTGGACGGAAACAAAATGGGCGAACGGAAAGTCCGCGTCACGCGGGCGTCCAAAAACAGAGCCGCGTTCGCGGCAGCGGCGTCGGCGAAGCGACAAAAGCGCGAAGAAGACGTCCGGCCGAGCGGCGCGCAGAGGCGGTTGCGAACGGATGACGACAAGGATGACCAAGTCGCGTTGCCTATCGGGTGGGAGGGCAGCCGGTCGCGGCCTGGGGGGAAGCAGGCGAAAACGGCGTTCGACGGAGGCGCCGCGGCGGGGGGGGGGGGGCGCGGGGGCGGGCGCGACGGAGGCGGCGGCCGGGGCGGCGCGGGCGGGAGATTCGGCGGCGGCGGCGGCAGGGTCGGCGCGTCCGCGAAATCAGCCGCCTCCCGGTCGGGGAAACGACCCGCTGTCGCGGCGAGAAAGGAAAAGGCAAACGCGAAACTGGCGGGGGAGAAACGTAAAAAAGGGTAGTGAGCTTGTGGATGATTCTGAAATCGTCCTCACTTTGTTGCATGCAATTACCTTTCTGAAACCGTCTTCTCGTTCTGTCAGCAGTACATTTTGTACAGCTGGTGTCTATAGAGTGTCTTTGACCAGTCGGAGTGAGATCACTCTTCCCACCTCTGTGTTCACGGACACGTCGCCTCTCTCATTCCTCTTTATTCTGTTTTCTTGTCTTCGCCGTCTTCGATTTGCTTGGGCTCCGCGGCCTCCGCTTCCTCAGCCGCTTCCCTGCCTTCCTTGAGCTCGTCCGAGAACTCGGTCGCCGCGGCTTGGAAACTCTTCACTGTTTTACCAAGGCTCTTACCAAGCTCGGGGAGCTTGCTCGGTCCGAACAGCACTGCGGCGACGCCGCCGATGACGACAAGCTCGGGAAGCCCGAGGCCGAACAACCCCGCGGTCGCCACGGACCTCGTTCCGGCACCTCGGGCGGCGCCCCCGGGTGAAACCAGGCCGGCGCTCAGCGCACTGGGCGGCTTGCCCAGGAACACGGGCGCGGATCCAACCAGGCCGGACATCGCGCACGACGTCGGCGTACGCGGCGCACGCGCGGAGCACCCGCCGCGGGCGAGCCCGGGGCGCACCACACAAGTCGCGGTGGTTAAGCAGGCCATGACGATTCTTCCCACGGTGCCACGATTGACGTTCGGTGTCCCGGTGATACGACGACGAGCGCGGGGTTGGGCGCGGGTGGTTTGTCGTCCGGCGGGTCCGGAAACGAACGTGAGCTGCGGCTGTGGCGCGCGTGAGTGTGAGTGAACGACGAACCGCAGCGTCGTCAGATCGAGTCGCAGCGGATCGTGACGCGGACGACACGAGGTTTTTTCGTTTCGCGATCTCGGGAAATCGGGGAGAAGAGTTTTTGGCAAAGTCACTTTTTGCGTTTTTGGCCACCACAGTTCGCGACAGTTTGCTACGTATACTATCACTCAAACCAGGTGCTCCCTGCCATGCACTTCAATGTTACTCGCTCGTCTTTTTCCGGAACGCCCTTTGTGTTGTTTTTTTACCTCGACGGAACAGGACTGGGTTTTCCCGGCCTGGCGAAGACCCGCCGTGGTCCGACTTTTTCGTTTTTGTCTCCGCGTCCAAAAAAGCTCCCTCGGTTTCCCCGACCTCAAAACACAGAACCGCTTTCGATTTCTGTTCTTCGATTTCGCTTTTCTTTGTATAAGTTGCACCCTCCGCATCGCCAAACACACCGACACGTTCCTCCCGCCTCCGTTTCGCATTCAACCGGGCGGTGGTTCCGGAACTTTCAGGCGCCCGGAACGTCGGGGCGGGGATGTCGAGGGGTGGTTTTTCTGCAGTTTCTGTTGCAGTCGCCGTTTCTGTTTCGACTTTTCGCGAAGAAACGGGCACCTCGTTTGTTTGTTCTTTCGTCTCCCCGTCACCAGCTGCCGCAGTTCCTGCTCGAATTTCCGTCTGGTGCGACCCCCGCTCGCCGCCGCCGCCGCCGCCCCCGATCACCAAAGGCGTGTCCAACACGTACACGTCGTACTTGTGCGGGTTCCTTACGTGGTCGGGGACCCAAGAGTTGTTTTTGCGTACTCCAGGTCGCGCGGCTCGGCGCGGCGCGACGCCCTCGCGAGGCGTCCTGCGAACCTCCCGGACGTTTCCGTCCCAATTGACTTCCCTTTGTGTGTTCAGGTTGGTACGCGGTCGTTTCCCAGGAGGGACGTACACAGCGTGCGCGTCTCGTTTGGATCCGGAACCGGCAGTCGCGATACTTACGCTTCTTTCGCCATCCGCGAGCGCGTCGAAGTAATCAAACTCATCCTCCCGATCCACGACCGCGCACCGCCCGACGCTCGCGCCCAGCGCCAACTGCTTCCCCCCGTCGTCGTCCGTTTCCTCGTCGCTGGCGAGACAATCCAGGTCAAGCGCGAATGGTTTGCGTGTACGTGTTGCGCCACTTCCGCTGGCTTTATTTGGATCCTCGTCATCGTCGCTCCCCGAAACTTCGCCGCCGCCCCGGGTCGCGTTCGTATCGTCCTCGCGGTCATCGTCGTCGCTGTCCTCCAAATCTCCAGAACCCACGTCCCTTCCTCGACGCACCACGCTGGTGTTCCCAGGCATCCACGCCGGTGGTCTTTGGTCCTTGGACCCGCCGGGGGCCCCGCCTGAGTTGGCAAGGCTCAAACCCGTCCCGAGGTTCGCGAACACGCCAGAGACGCGGTCGTGAAACGCGTGGAACGTGGTGTGCACCGCATCTTGCAGTGCGTTGGTGGGATGCAGGGGCGCTTTTCCTTTCAAGACCACACGCGGTCCGTCCCCATCACCAGCAGCACTGGGTTTCGCCGCGCCCAGAGTGCTGGCCTTCAGAATACCCTTCACGACTGCCGGGCCGTCCTCCGCGTCACCCATTTGTAGCCGGGGTCTGCGCGTGGTGGACTGACGAAGCCACGCGGAGTCGACGGATTTTGACTCGAGTGCCGACCGCGCCGAAAGCAGCAAGGATCTCTGAAAAAAAGTGAGACGTCACCTCACCTTCGGGGGCTCTTCAGCCACACCTCCTCGCGTCTTCACGTGACCCTTTGTCGACCGGGTCCCACGAAGCTTCGCGATGCCGCCGCCCTTCCCCGCCGGCGGTGCCCCCGCCGCGCGCTCGGCGCTCCCCCCCCCCCGCGCAGTGGACGCGCGCACCAAAGCGCTGCAAGCACCGAGCACGCGAATGATCGCGTGCAACGAAGTGGACCCACGGGAGGATCTACGACGCGAGCGGTCCACGGCGAGTTTCCCCGCGCGCGAGCTCGCGGCGCTGCTTGCTGGTGGGGAGACGAAGTTGGTGTTACGGGAAAGGGTCGCGGATGCGGTCCGAAATGACCCAGTCTTCAGCAAGAAAGGCAAGTACTTCATGGAGCGCGCGGAGCTGTACAGCACAACCTTGGAAAAGTACTTGGCGCTTCCGAAGTTGGCGCGCGACTTATCCAAACAAGGCGTGGGCGAGCCCATGGCTATCGCGCGCATTATCCGCGAGATGATTGACGAACCGGGTGGTCTTGATCTTCACCTGGGGATGTTCATCCCCACCATCAGAGGCCAGGGCGACGACGCGCAGAACAAGTTTTGGATGCCGCGGTGTTTGAAACTGCGGGTACGTATTTCCCATTTATCACACTCCGCCTCCCTGATTGCCCATACTCGTACCAGAAGGGACTATTACCTCTGACTGTTTGTCCATACATCGCGATATACAAGACTGACACTTTCTTGTTAATCTCTCCAGGTCATCGGTACGTACGCGCAGACCGAGCTGGGCCACGGAACGTACATCCGCGGGCTGGAAACGACGGCTACGTACGACACACAGGCGGAGCAGTTCATCGTTCACTCACCAACCTTAACCTCCACGAAGTGGTGGCCCGGTGGGATGGGCAAAACCGCGACGCACGCGATTGTTATGGCTCGGCTGTTGGTGACCGAGCGCGGCGAGCTCGCGGACAAAGGCCCGCATGCGTTCGTGGTGCAGATTCGGTCAAACGCGAACCACGAAACCATGCCCGGCGTGACCGCGGGTGACATCGGCCCCAAGATGGGATACAACGCGGTTGACAACGGGTTTCTACGATTCGACCACGTGCGCGTGGCGCGAGACGCGATGCTGATGAAACACGCGCGCGTCTCGAGCGACGGTACGTACACCCCCCCCCCCGTCGCGAAAGCCGCGTACGGCACCATGGTGTTCGTGCGGTCAGACATTGTTATGAACGCGGCGCTGTACATGAAGAAAGCCGTGGTGATCGCGACGCGGTACAACTTGGTCAGACGGCAGAGCAATCCAGTCAAGGCGACTTCCGCGCTGCTGCGAAGCGCGTCGTCCACGCAAAACGAAAGCACCGAAAAACTCGAAACGCAGGTCATCGACTACCAGCACTCGCAGCGCAGCCTGTTCCCCGTGCTCGCCAAAGCCTTCGCGTTCCACACCACCTCGGACTACATGCGTCGGATGTACTTTGAGTACGAAAAGCAGTCGCGAACGAAACAGGATTTCAGCGCGCTGCCCGAGCTGCACGCCACGTCGTCTGGTTTGAAAGCGTACTGCTCGTGGGCCACGAAGGACGCGATTGAGCTATGCCGGCTTTGTTGCGGCGGCCAGGGGTTCATGGCTCTTGCGGGGTTCGGGACTACGTTCGGGAACTACGCGCCCAACGCGACTTACGAGGGGGACAACAACGTTTTGTGTTTACAAACCGCGCGGTATTTACTAAAGGTGTGCAGAGCCGCAGAGGCGGTGGGGAGGCACTCAACTCGGAGTGCTCCCGGCGACGCGCTGGGCACGTCGTCATCGCTGGATGCCTCTGCCTCGCAGATGGTCACCGCAGCTGCAGCTGGAGCGGCGCGGTACCTGCTAGAGCGTCCCTCCGCGAATGTACATGGAGGATCTTCCCGCCGAGTCGGTCGCGATTTGGATTTGATCGTGTCCGCATACGCGCACGCCGCGCGGAGGCAAATCACCGCCGCCGCGAGGTACGGCCTTGCGCGTTTCCCAAATCCAGGCGCCTAAGTTTGCCGATTGTCTGCCCGTAACTACGTAACATACGCGGTCCGAAAGACGTTAACCACTTTTCTTCCACAATCACAGACGCGCCGGGTCACTTCCCGCGGACAGCGCGATGCAGAGTGACATGGTGGCTTGGATCAAAGCCGCGAAGGCGCACTGCGCGTACGTGGTGGTCAGGACGTTCAAGGACGCGGTTTGCGAGGTCGGGGCTAAAAAGTACGTATCCCACCAAACCCAAACCGCGATGGAGAGGTTGGTGGCGCTTCACGGCCTGGCCACCATGGACGACTGCATGGGCGACTTTCTGGAGGACGGGTACCTGGACGCCGCTGGTGCTGAACACGTGCGTGTTGAAATCACGGCTTTGCTCGCCGAGTTGCGACCGGACGCCGCCGCGCTAACGGACGCCTTCGCGCTCGACGATTACTTTTTGAATTCGGCGCTCGGCGCGACGGACGGGGACGTGTACGCGCGTTTGCTGTACGAAGTCCAGGACGCGCCGTTCAACAAAAAACACACCCCGCCCGGGTACGAAACGCTGCTTCGGGACCGGTTACGGAAGGGAGTGGAGGGGACGAGCAAGCTTTAGGTCAGGCTTACTATAGGTATACTTGTACAATTACATGAGCATCTTCTTTTTCATTTTCCCTAAAACTCACTTCTCGGGTGGCGCCCACGCCACCGCCGCGACCCGCCACTCCCTCGGCGATCCCCATTCCACCTTTTCCAAACGCAGCCGGACCACCACGTGCTGCTTCACCCCCCGGTCGTCCGTAAACGCCGCGCCTTCCCGGTACCCGGGCACGGAACCGAAATGGGGGAGGTACGTCGCGTCGCACGCGTCGGGGTCGGCGGTGACTTCGCGGTCGCGAAGAAAACTGTACCTCGCCTTGTATTTCCGCCAACGCTCGCGTCCCTCGTTCCAGTCGATTTGCTCGAAGCTCCCGGCACCTCTGGGCACTCGCGTGGTGCAGGCGGTGCACGCCAGGAACGAGGCGAGGTCGTTGTTGCCGATGCTCGCGAAAAACTGAGGGAGTGGGGGGAGAGACGGAGACGGAGAGGGTCAGGGAAGGTCGAATCGAATGGTGAACGAATGCCGAATCGGGCTATCTCGTACGGAACGTACTCTGTCGCACACGTCTCGGGGTTTCACGCCGAGTGGGAGTACGGACGTGTCCTCTGACCCGGCGTCCGAAGTCATGGCCGCGACCACACCCACGGCGGGGGGCGTGCGGTGCGCTCGACGAGTGACAAGTCCAGTCCGAGCGCCGAGTGCACAAACTCGGGAAAAGTCCCTAGCACTTTTTCGTTGCTTTTGAGAAAAATAAATGCAACACGACGCAGACCCAGGACCCAGGGCACCCACATGTACGGAGCGGACGCCGCACGCGGAGGGATGATGCGACCTGACGTTGAGATGAGCAACGCGCGGTTGACGAACGCGAGCGAGGAGGAGAGCGACGGTGAGCACCGGACACGTCGAGATTGTTTTTTCTTGGAATCGCGTCGACAAAAAAGTCACATTCTCCCCACATGTTCTCACATGTTCTCACCTCCTCTGACCGCCTTTCCCCCATCTGTTCCCTTTCTCTCCACGCACCTCAGGCGGCTTAACACGCGCGCGGCTCGATACGCCGTCGTACAACGGGTTATGGGCGCGTGTCACACGGTTTCTGGGCAGGTCCGATGACGACCGGGGACCGGGGACGTTTTTCCAAACAAGCGTGGTGCTGAACTGCGTGTTAGTGTTAGTCCTGATGGGCGTCGTGACCTTTCGCGGCGCGTCGGTGACTCCGTCCAACGCGAAGACTGGTGAGACAAACACACACAGACACACAACAAACACACACGTCGAAACCAACCTAGGTTTGGTCGCGGCGGATGAACCCCGGTGTTCTGAGGTACGTATTGCGCGTTTCCCAAATCCCAACACTGTTTGCATTGACAGGACTGACACTTTTCTTTTTCAATCGCAGATCGGCGCGGCGGTTCTCGAGGACGGCGGCGTCGCCGTGGACGCCGCCGTCGCCACCGCGCTTTGTCTCGGCGTCGTGCATCCGCACAGCAGTGGAATCGGGGGCGGGGCGTTCGCGGTGGTTTTCGACGCTAAGAACGGCACCTCAGAGGTGATTGAGTTCCGGGAAGAAGCGCCGGGAGGGGCGAGCTTTGACATGTTTAGTAACGGGAGTGGTAGTGGAAGTGGTGTCGGCGAATTAAGAGGCAGCGAATTCGGCGGCGGCGCGGTGGCGGTCCCGTCCGAGCTTGCCGGGCTACACTTGGCGTGGACGCGACACGGGGTATTGCCCTGGCCACGGTTGGTGGCGCCGTCCATGGAGCTCGCCAAAGGGTTCATAATCGGCCCGGCGCTCGCGGAAGCGATCGAATCCGAAAAGAAAAACCTGGCGCTGTTTGAACAAACAAAGTCCATTTTTCTCAACGAAAACGGAAGCGCCAAACAACGAGGCGACGTCTTGCGCAACCCGCGACTCGCGGAGACGTTACGTTTGGTTTCTGAATTCGGATCCGAGGTGTTGCGCACCGGTGCCTTGGCCGAAGCGCTGGCACTTGATATTCAACAAGCTGGGGGCTTCGTGACAAAAGAGGACTTAGCGCAGTACGCCCCCCGAGTTTTACAGCCGCTTTCGTTCCACGCGCTGGGATACGAAATCTTAGGCGTTCCGCCTCCGTCGTCGGGCGGCGCTTCCCTTGGGTTGATTCTCGAGTTTATGGCCGGATTTTTAGGCGAAGCAGACGGAAGACCTCCCAGTCAACTTGACCGGGGAACACAACAACACAGACTCGTAGAGGCGTTCAAGCACGCGTTCGCGATGCGCGGTAACCTTGGGGACCTAAAAGGCGACGGGAACTTCGCGGGGGACGAAAACTTGAACATCAGCGGCGCGCTTGGTGATATGCTGGATCCTGTTTTTGTGAACGAGTTGCGTCAAATGACGAATGACGCGCACACGCTGCCTGTTGAGGAGTACGGCGCCCGGTGGAACCAGGTCACGGACAGCGGCACCACGCACGTTTCCGTGGTGGACCGCTTCGGCAACGCCGTGGCGCTAACCTCCACGATTAACACGCCGTTCGGCTCCAAGGTACGTCTTGCATTTCCCAAATCCCAAGACTGTTTGACCATCCAATACTGACACTTTTCTGGCAAAACTCCAGTTGGTTTCCAAATCGACCGGGATTGTTTTGAACAACCAGATGGACGACTTTTCCGTGCCAAACGAGCCTAACCACTACGGACTCACTAGTGCTCCCGCGAACTTCATCCGGGCGGGGAAGAAACCGCTGTCCAGCATGTCGCCCACGATCGTCCTGGACACGCCTAAAGATTCCTCGCGTCCTCCGAAAGTAATAGCCGTACTCGGCGCGAGCGGCGGCCCGCGGATAATCACCGCCGTGGCGCAGGTGTTGCTCAACCTGTTTGTGTTGAACATGTCACCCCTAGACGCAATTGATGCGCCCCGAATACACCACCAGCTTTTGCCGAACGTGTTGTGGGCGGAAAACCAAAACGCGATCGGAGACGGCACGGCACGGCGCGTGGACCAAGCCGTGGTCGACGCGCTGAGGGAAAAGGGCCACGTTGTGGAGTTTTCGGCCACGGAAACAGCAGCCGCGCAGCTCATCGCGGTGGATTCCACAACCGGCACGAAGCACGCGGTGAGCGACGCGCGGAAGGGAGGGAAGCCGGCGGCGCAGAGGAAGTAGGAAGGGACGAGGGAGAAAGGGAGGGGTAGGGAAGTAGATGCATGTAAGTTAGCGATTCTTTTCATCTCACATCAGACCTCGCGTAGTTTGAGAAACATCCGCCGCAACGCTCGCGCTTCGCTGGCGATGGTTCTTTTCTCGGAGTTATCCGTCTCGGAGGTCGTGACCGTGTCCTTGCCGTACTTCTCCGCCTCTTCCAGGAAATTGAAAATCTCCAGAACCGTTTCGTCCTTCGCCGCGACCACGCGTTTCGCGAGGCCCTCCGCTAAACTCAAAAAACACCGCTTTGCGTAGAACCACGTGTCCACGACTAACTTCTCGTCGAACGGTTCTAGGCTTTTAATCACCCTCGAGATGCCAAACTCGTAGTTGCCTTTGGCGCAGTAAAGCGTGCCTATCACTAAGTTCACGATGCACAGGTGGAAGGATTTCGGGCGGGACGGGTCGGTTTTCGAAACCGAAAGCTCTTCTTTTTCGATGCGACGCATCACGCTCTCGGCGTCTTCGTTTCGCGACGTCATGATGTACGCCACACAAAGGTTCGCCAGCACAGGCGCGGTGCATGACAAGATGCTCCCTTTCTCCGCCGACGCAAGCACCACTGGTTCGTAGTAATCAATTGCCTCCGCGAATTTATCCCGGACCGTGGTGCGTAGCGATTGCATGAAGTACACGTGCGCGACGTTCAGGCGGAACGTCTCGTGCGACCCGCACGTTTCCAAGTACGTTTTAAGGATTTTCTCAACCGTGGCGTACTGTTCTTTGTCCCAAAACACCTTGGCTTGTGCCATTAGGCACGGAATAAACGCTTCTAATAAGTCGTCGTACTCGGCTAACAACCGCTGGACCTTGGCGTTGTCTCTTCGCAACCTGGCGTCCGAAATCGCACGTGACAACTTACCGAGCTCGTCCCCGCGCTTCGTCGCCGCCGCGTCGAATTTTCGGGTCGCCAGTTCTTTGTCAGTGCGTTGTGTCACACACGCGTCTAAATACTCATACGCATCGGAGGTGAGGTGCTTTGCAACCAGCCCCGGGTGTTCCGCCATGACATCCGCGGCGAGGTCGTGAAACCCGTGCGCTGGGGAGACGTACAGAAGCAACAGGTTGGCGAAGGTTTCGGGAGGCGCCTGCACGGTTTCCGTTTCCGAAAGCAAAAAGTTCAGCTTGTGAAACCCGTCCACGGGGTCGGTGTCCATGTTGATAAGCGCCACGTTGTGTAAGGTGACGGGGTCTAGTTCCTCTTCCGACCTGGGGGGCATATCAGTAAGCGCCTCTTTCGCCTCAAACGAGTTTCCCATCCCGAACTCCACCGCCGCTTTCAGGTTGAACGCCTCCACTAGCTGCGTTTGCCGCAGCGCCGGCGTGTTCCCCACGCTGCGCACCTCCTCGCCCTCGGTCACCGCGCCCACTAACAACTCAGGGTGCTCGCGCACGCCCTTTTCTATAATTTCACCCAGCGAACTCAAACACTTGCCGAACTGTTTCGCCCTGTAGTGACAAAGCGCCTCGTTGTACGCCACGTCGGGTTGGTACCCGAGCGCGGCGCGTGCCTCGGCGAACCGCGTTAAGGCCTCTTCGTGCTTCCCATCCCGCAAAGACACGCACGCCATGTCCACCACCACGTCCATGTCATCGGAGGGGCACTTATCCAGAAATGCACGGCACGTCGCGATTTCGTTTTCCTCGAACGCGACGTGCGCCAGTAACCGGGCGACTTGCGTGGCAAGCGCGCCGCCGGAGGTGATGGTGGAAGCCACCGCTCTCGACTCTTGTCGCTGCCCAGACTTGAAAAGCGACTGCGCGTGGTACAACTTGACGGACTCGTCTTCAGGTCGTAACACGCCAAGGCGCTGGTACATCTCCACCGCGAGGTCGAAGTCCCCGAGGTGGTAGTGACAGTGGCCGAGAATGGACAACGCGGGGCGCGAAGTGGGGTCATCTTGCAACGTCGAGGTCAACATCTCAACGCACGCCTCGTGCTTCCCATCCCTTATTAAAGAATAGATGGTCTCGGTCGCTTTGCCTTCGGGCAAACGACGGGCTTGGCCGAACCCCACCATGCGCAGCAACACCACAAAACCCGGAACCCGGACACAGCCAACACGAACCGCCGGCCCGAGCACACCGCCCGCGCCGAGGGGTGTGGACCTGGGGAGGCACGGCGGGTCATCAAGGGAACCGCGAGATTGGATTTCCAAGGGCAACGGCTCGTTGACTGGGATTTTTTAGAAACGCTTTTTCGGGCAAAACAGTGGAAGACGACACTTGATTACTAGCCTCCTCCTTTGCTGTGCGCTTTGCGCGTTCTATTTTATTGCAATGCGTGTCCCAGGAGGTCTCATGCGGTGCTACGCCGCGGCGGACCACGCTTGGGATGGTTCTAGCTAGACTAATCTAAGTACCTTTGAGGACGTTCGTGTATTCGCGAGGATTGGGGCTAATCAATCATCCTCGCAAGCTCACGAAACATTCGCTCTCGTCGCGTTCGAAGGTGTCGAACAGCGAGTGGCCGTACGGGCCGTATCGTTTGTGCCCTCTGGGCGACCCGCCCGCTTGTGTCTCAAAGTGCTTCACCGCGCTTTGGTCGGAAGCGCCGCTGCCGAGCCGCGACAGGAAATCGGAACCCTCCGGCGACGACGACGCGTTTTTCCGAAACGTGTCAACCGACTCAATGCGGACGTTCGCGATCTCCACCGCGACAGACGCCGCCCTCGCTTGCTCCGCTTCGCGAAACGCCGCGCCCATGCGTGACTCGCACTGCATTTCAAACTCCTCCGCGTCATCACTCGCCGCTTTTGACGACCAAACCCCGAGGTTCTCGCCGAGGTCCCACCCTTCCAGTTCTTTCACCGAGCTGCGCCGCGAAATGGCGGCGCAGCGCGAAGCGACCGGCTCGGCGAAGCGGTGGCGAGTCTTTTCTTTTTCACACGAGCTTACGATGGTAAGCTCGCGCCGCGCCGGCGACGCGTTCCGCAAGTCCGAAAACGAGTGCTCACGGGACCTCGCTGCAGCGCCAGGCGGCGCTCTGTGTGCCAGCGCACCGTAATCACTACTTGTCTTCTCGGATCCCGTAAGCTCGCCAAGGCTTGCGTAGGATAAATCCCGGCTCCGCATCTCTTGGAGCGCGCGTTCGTGATCCGCGCTGCGGCAGTACTTGTGCGCGCGGCAGTGCCGGTTACCGAGGACGTAGGTTCCAGGCGGCACCACACTGGCGCCGCCAACCATCTGCCGGTCCAGCACGCCTTTGATGCGGGTGCACGTGTTGTGTGTGTCCTGAGAAGAATCGCCGCCACCGCCCGTACAAACCCCGCAGTGCGCCACCACGATGCCTCCGAGCGGGCACCGGCCTTTCAAAAGCGGGAGCGTGCCGTGCCGATCGGTCGCCGCGAAAACGTGTCCCCCGGCGCAATCCGCGTCCACGATCGCGAACGCCCAGAAACCCTCCAGGTTGTCCACGAACCCCACGCCGTGTTGGTCGTACAGACGCTCCACGAGCTCGGCGCAGGAGATTTGAGATTTACACGACTCTCCAGCAGCGTTGGGTAGTGACTGCGCCAAGCCCAACTCTTTCGCGAGCTTTTTTTTGTTCCGCAGCACGCCGCGGAACAAAACCACCCGGTTTTGGTTCGTGCAAACCTGCACGCCCCGGTCGTGCGCCACCGCGCCCCGGTCCCCGACCCGGCGAGCCTGGCCGTTGGCCAGGTGCGACGCGAAGGTGTCTGCGAACTGGCCGTTGTCATGCGTGCCGAGGGGCCCCCTCGGGGCGAGGTACGCCACGAACGAACCGTTCGTGGCGTCGAAGTGAACGGCGGGTTCGCCGGGATGGTGACTCGTCTCGTCCGCGTCGGTCTCCTCGTCCGCGTCCATCGACGAACGCCGGCTCGACGCGTCATCGTCGTCGCGGTTCGGGACGTTCGGGTCCTCCATGCAGTGCGGCGAGTCTAGGTTTCGTCGCAGCAGCATAGCACAGGGGTCCTCGCCGTACTCGGGGGTATCGAGCAAAGCAAGGGAACCCGCGGTGAGGGGCACGCTGACCGGGGTGGCCGGCAACATGACGAGTGATCGGCCCGGCTCGGCGCAAAGGCGAAGACACAAAATGGCGTCCCGGTTGTCACCGCGACGCGACCCACCGTGCGGCACGCGACCGTGCGCTTCGTCGGGGGTTTCGCACGGACGATTCGCGGGTAACGCGCGACGCGAAACCGGAACACGAACCGCGCGCAACGACACCGCGCGCGTGCGTGTGCTCGATGGACGGAGAGAAGACGCGTCTAAAGCGTGCTCTCTCTTCAAGCCGAAGCCAGAAAGCCGTGCATTTTATCCGCCCGGGCAAATTTTTTCTTTGAATTTGGTCACTGCAAGCCAGTCACGGTAAAATGTTTATTCACGCTTTTTCAGACCGCCCCCAAAGCGACGCTTCGTAGCCAACCAAAACGCTCAACCGGGGCAAAAAGTGCATACCCAATCTGAACTCGCTTTGTGAGCCACGTTTGCGGACCGGATTCCATTTCGCGCGGAGGCTCGTGGACGAGGTTGTGGGTGTGTTTTAAACCCAAGGTTTAGGGGTCAGGGATGCAATTTTCCGACCGAGGCTTTGCAAGCGACCGATCAACGGCTCGCGTCTCGGTCAAAGCGTGTTTTATTTGGCCAAATTTATTCTGCGAAACGCCGATCGATCGTGGCATTGGCGCGCACGCGTCGCCTTTGCCGGTCCCCTCACGCCCGGGAGGATGGACGACCTCGAGCAATACGCGGGCGCGCTTCTTTGCCTGCTTATTTTCGCCAGGCTGGCGAGGGAGGTTAAGGGGGTGCTGAGTCCCTTGGGGCGGTGGCCGGTCGGGGTCAAGCCGGTTGGGGATGGGGACCGGGATGGGAGCTTCCTGACTCCCGAGGATGAGTTCTCTCGGTGGGCGAAAAACGGGAAGGGTCCTTCGGGAAAGCGATTGGCGGTCAGCGTAACCGCGGTGTTGCTGGCGCTTACGTGCTTGCCTGTGTGGGCGCGGACTACGTGGACGCAAAGGGCGCGCCTACCTTTGTCCGAAATCGCACAAGAAACCCAGGCACAGACAGAACCCCTGGCGTTTCCCCCACCAAAAATGCGCATCCTGGCCTTCGCGAACGGAGCGGGGGCGGGCGCCGGACGCGACGCGGAGACGATTTGGAGTGAGCTGAAAGGCCTTCACAGCAGTCGAGATACCGTGATAACGCTCGCGGTGGTCACGGGAAGCGGCGAGTGCGTGACAAGGGGAAGGGGGGAAGGGAAAAGGGGGGACGAGTCCGGTACTGACGCGGATGGGGAACCAGACGAGGCATCACGGAAAAACACAAACGGGGATGCCGAGACGGAGTCACAAAAAAACACAAACCTTGGTGGCTTGTGTTGTTTCGGCGCGCGCGTTCGCGAGCTCTGGACGTTGCCCGATACCGGGGTGGATGCTTGGCTTGCGACGCAAGAAAGAGAAGGTAAAGCGCACAGCTCGTGCGGCACAGTCCCGGACAGCAACCTTCTTTTGTTGCTCCCGTCGGATGGGAAAGATGTGTCGTTGGTGATGGGGACGGGGCGCGCGGCTTGGGTGCGGTACCCGGCGGGGGGCGGGAAGGGACGGCAAACGGGCGCGGAACGGGCGGCGGACGCGGCGCGACGCGTAGCGCCCGTAGCGGCGGCGTATTTTAGCAATGGGCATGGAGTTGATGGAGGGAGGAGGCACGGAGTTGGTGGAGTTGACGGTTCTTCTTCCTCTCCTTCCGTTTCCTCTTCCTTCCTTCACTCCACGCGTCCCGACGGCGCGGCTACTCTTTCGTTCACGCTGGCGAACGCGGCGCCTGATTTCCACGGGCACAACTTCGGGTGGCGGTTTTCAGTGGACGTCGAACACGCGTTCGTGGTCAAGGCTAGCGAGGCGATGAAACGAAGCGTCACGCTCATCGCCGAAGGACAAGTGTTGCGGCACGTGGAGAGCACTTTTGCATCCTCTAAATCGGTATGGGACGACACGAAAAGCGCGTTCGTGCTGAGGGAGGAACAGTTGCCTTTCTTCGTGGACGGGGACTGGAACTTGGACACGTCGGTGGAGGAAACGTCCGTGCCGCCGACGCACTTCGTGGTGTACGTGCCTCCGCGGGATCGGTGTCCTCTTTTCGTCGTGGACGCAAACGGCGCGACAAGCCGCACGAACGCGTTCGACATCCCAGGGTGGGGATCGGTGGTGGTGTGGAACCCGGAGACGTGCGATGGGGGGTGGAGATTGGCTGAAAACGACGATGAAGTTGATGAAAAGGCCAACCGAGCGGAGGATGAAAACAGCAGCAAAGGAAGTGATGCGAAACTCGAGACGTTTCCCAAAAAGAAAAAAACGCCGAGTCGCGCCGAGCGACGCGCTTTGACCAAAAACACCCCACGCGGTTGGGGCCGCGTGCCTTCCTTGACGGTGATGCGTGAACGCGGCGTCACGGCACCGGCGGTGACGTACCTCACGCAAAGCACTGTGAACGAGTTAATCGGCGTTTTCGCCGGTTCGCTGCGAAAGTCGTTGGGGTTGCCCCCGAACGCGCCTGGCCGCAACGGCGGCGACACCTTTTCGGTGTTGGAACCCGGCGTCGCCGCGCCCGAAAGGTCCGTGACTGTTTTCGGCACCCCCGAAACCAGCAAGGAAGTCAAGCCCCTGACCTTGACCTCGGTGGCCAGCGAATCAGGCTTCGCGGTTTGGGAAGCGGACGCGGTGGCGCGTGCGCGCGCGACGCAAGTCGCGCGCCTGGCGCGCGCCGCGCTTGCGTCGCTGATGGAGACTGCGGCGAATTTGCCGGACATGCACGTCCCGGAGTCCTTGGTGCGGGGGGCGGTTGATGCGCTCAAGGCGTTGCGAGCCGCGCGCGATGCAGCAGCCAGAGGCCGTGGGGACGTGGCAGTCGCGGAAGCCGTGCGGGCGCACGTGTTCGCGGAAAACGCGTTTGTAAACCCCGACTTCAACGCCCACATGTACTTCCCGCTCGAGTTTACCCTCGCGGTGTACGTGCCGCTGTTCCTTCCGACCGCGTTTCCGTTGCTAATAGGGGCGATGTGGGACGTAAGGCACTTCGTCAGGCGGCGACGGTGCGCGAGGGCGTGGAAGGCGGGGGCGCGGAGCGTCGAGGAAATGGGGAAGACCAAGACGCAGTAGACTATAGGTTGATTCTTTGGGGGCTCATAAATATTTCCGGTACTCCTTTTTTTGGCAATCCCCGTGCGCAACTCGCAGCAACTCCCCTCTTCCCTCTACGGTTTCTTCAGCAGCCTTGGTTTCATCGTGGCGAGTTCCTTTTGGTAAAACACCGCGCACTCGGAGACGCACTTTTCGTACTTACCGGTATCCGGGCTTTCCTTACCCGCCTGCCTGTCCTGGCACTGCACCACGCACCGCTGAATGCGCTGCTGGAACTGCTGCATCTCCCCCATCACCGCGGCTTCGTGCTGCGCGATGGGCTCGCCGCACTTCTGCAAACACGAGTGCATCTCCTCCTGTGGGCCCTTCATGTCCGTGCACTTCGCCTGGCACAGGAACGCGGTTTTCTGAGTTGCGTTTGGTCGGGGGTGGAGTGAGACGAGTGGGGGTGAGTGAAGGCGGTCGGCACGGTCAGACGTGAACGCGATCGATCGCTTTGGGTGCCGAGGCGGAGACAGGTACGGGTCGCACCTGCTGCGGTCGGAACACCTTGTGGTCCAGCTCCTCCATCACCGCGGAGAGTTTCTGCTGCAGGGCATTGACCGCGGGAACGTTCATGTTGTCGCGTGGGGTACGAGGCGGCGGCGCAGGCGTCGTCTGCCAGACGTCCCAAAGTCCATTTCGTCTCGGAAATTTGGCCAAAACTCGAAAATATGACGAGGGGAACGACAGCCACGATATCGTCTCGGCCCATCCCAGAACAGCACAGCGCAGCGCAGGTTCACGCGGTCGCCATGAGCAGCCTGGCCAGCCAGCTGTTGGCGAGGACCCCGACGAAGAAGCCGGGAACGACGCGCCGCTCGAGGTGCGTGGAGCGTCTGTTGTTCTATCCGGCGCACCTGACCCGACCGCGATGTCTCCATCGCTGGCACTCACCCGAATCTGACCCCGAAATCGACCTCCTTCCCCCTCCATCTGCCACAGGCGCAAGCTCGGCGGCACGGTATCCATCGTGGGCAACGACGTGGACGAGGAAGTGGTAAGCCGTGATGTTCCCGTGAGTACGCCTGTGATGAAGGCGAAGGCCCTTCGAGTGCCTCTGCGCGAGCGAACGAACAAGAGTGTGGGCGACGACGTCTCGGGGAAACTCGTTTCGGTGGAAACCGATGCCGAGTCCACGACGACCCCTACGAAGGCTTCGCCCGGGCGCACGAAGCCCGCGGCGAGTACGCACACGCCTGATACGCGCGTGGAAACGCCCCCCGGGTCTGATACGTCATGTGAGATGGACGAGGAAGTCGCGCCTGAGATGGAGGAGGATGGATCTGAGGCTGATTTGGCCGAATCCGAGGTAGTCGCGGAGAAAGGAACTGAGTTTGACTTAACCGAATCCGAGACGCAAAACGAGACGGCCGAGACGGAGACGACGGTCATTGACGGTTCCGCGGATACACAAGACCGCACGGCTGAGGTTGAGGATGACGCGGCTGTTGAGGACGAAGCGACGGAGATGGACTCGACATCCACGGAGATGGACTCGACATCCGTCGACAAAGTAGATTCGGCGATGGCGTTACTTCGCGAAGGCTTGCGAGTTATGCGCGCCGGTGGTGTCGACCCCAACAAAATACTCCTGTCGCTGTGTGTGAACCCGGAAAAACCAAATGCACGAGAAGCCGCATCCACGGTAGTCGCCCGTCTCGTCGCCAGTCTGGACGAGGCAGGAATCGAGTCGCCGTCCGCGACGCGCGAGGAAGATGACGTGTTCGCCACCGCTTCGAATTCGCCCATGGGGTCGGTGGCGTCAATGGATGGTACTCGAGGCGGCGCGAACGCGAACGCGGTAGCCGCCGCGATGGACGGCGTAGCACTGGCACGACAAACCTCGATGGAAACCTACACGGTGGAGGAGGGTGTTATGGGATGCGGCGACGTTGGATGCGGCGAGGACGGCGGCGCGTGCGGCGATCCCGTGGCGTGCCTCACCAAGCGCTTCGCCGCGGTGGGCGGGCCGTTCAAGCTGCCGCTAAACCGGCAAGCCTCCACGGCGTCCACGGCGGCGTCGCGGCCATCGCCGTCCGTTGCCAATGCTGACGAGGAGGAGGACGAGACAGACGAGGAAGAGGAGAGCGATGCGGAGTCCGAGGAGTTCGAGGGCGACGCGGAGTCCGTCGCGGAAACGGAGGACGAAACCGGAGACGACGAGACCGACGAGTCCGAGTGCGACTCCGAGTGCGACTCCGTGGCGGAGACCGCGTCCGTGGCGGGTACGGAGGCCGAAATTGGCGATGACGCTTTCGATGCGGATGATGACGCTGCTGCGGTGCAAGAAGCGGAAGAAGCAGAGGCAGAGGAAACCCTCGTTGCGTCCCCCGGGCCGGAAGTCGTCGACGTTGCCGAGCTCCCCGGCGGCACGCCAGTCGCCGCGTCGCCGTCGCCGCCGTCGCCGCCGTCGCCGGAAACGACGAGCGTTCCCGAGGTTCTGCAGAAGATGCAGACGCAGAAGGATGATAATTCCGACTCTTCCGACTCTGACGAAGAACAAGGCCCCGTGAGCGTGCGCAAGCGGGGAGGACGCAGGGTGGTGCTGAGCGACGAAGACAGCAGCGACGAGGAGGCGGACGCGGAAAGTTCGGGGGAGACCCCTGACGAGAAATCCGCCGTCGGTGCCGAATCGCGCGCGGCGAAGGCGTCGCCGCCGCGCGCGTCGACGCCGGTTCGCGAGTCCACACCGGTTCGTGAGTCGCCGCCTTTCGCGGCAGCCCCGGCTTTCACCCCAGCGCCTCCCACTACGGGTAAAAAGAAGTCCATGCTCCGCATCAAGAGCGCGATGAAATCCAACTGCAAACCGTTTGCGCGGCCCGATTTCGATTTCGCGGACGACGACGCGGAGGCGAGCGATTCCACGCTCGCGCGCGCGACCTCCAATGTAAGCGAGACCACGGCGACCGCTGCGGTGACCGTGACGGTTTCGCTGGCGCGCGTGAGTTCTTTTCCCAAGTCGGCGCTGAAAGCAGCCAAGCCGGCACATGCGGAGGAACCGCCCGATTCGTCCCCCGAGGTCCGACCCACGCGCGCGGGTTGCACGCCTCGCGCCTCTGTCGTGGCGTCCGCGCGGAAGCAAGCGCTTACGTGGCTGGACGACGAAGCCTCCGCCTCGGGCGACGAGAGCGACGACGAGTCGTCCGAGGGCGGCGCGAGTAGTGATGACGACTTCGTGGTGAGCGACGGGGAGGTGGAGTACGCGAGTGATGCGAGTGACGGGGCTATTCAGAGTGAAACAATCGCGCAGTCGGGAGGGGTCATGCCTAACGCGGGCGCCGACCGGACCAACAGGGTTGCAAAATCGAACAAGAAAACCAAGAAAACTCCGTCCCGCGGGGTTACGTTTTTCTCGCCAGACAAGGACGACGACGCGGGCGCGATTGAGCTCAGCAGCGACGAGGAGGATGCCAAGGAGAACGAGGAGGTTGAGGGTGACAACGGCAACAGGGATGACAACAAATCGGTTGCGGCTAGAAAACCGGAAAAATACGACCCTTACTGCTTGGACGGATTGAAAACCCCCACGCCCCCGAAGGCGCCGAGCGGGACGCCGTACAACCCGAAAACCCCGAAAAGCGCGATCGGGAGGAAACCGGGCGGCGGCGAGTATTTGGGGTACGGGGAGGCGCCTGTGACGCACTCCAAGGCCTTGGCCGCGGCGCTCGCCTCCGCGGCCAAGCCTGGCAAGCGTTTGAACTTCGCCAGGCACAAGGAAACCATCGCCGCGGCGTTGTACGCCGAGTTCAACAAGGACGGCTTTGACGGGGCGTTACCGTCTGCGTTTGAAATCACGTGGAACGCGAAGTTGTTAACCACGGCGGGGTTAACGCACTACCGCAAAATCACGCGAAGTTCCGGGAAGTCAGAGTTCCACGCCCGGATCGAGGCGAGTATTTCCCAATCACCACATTCCCCCGACTGATTGCCCATACGAGACTGACACTTTCTTTTTTATCGTATCAGCTCTCCACGAAAGTCCTGGACACCGCGGAGAAACTGGAAGCCACCCTGCTGCACGAGATGTGCCACGCCGCGGCTTGGTTGCTGGACCAGGTATGGCCTCCTGGCATTCCCCAAATCCAGGCACCTACGTTTGTTTGAGGCCCCACTTTGACTGTTTGAGGCTCCACGGCCGTCGTTAAAGGAAGTGCGTGACTATCGTTTACTACTGTTAACAATTACAGTACTGGCAACACTTACAAATACACTCCAAGTGCACTGTGGAGGCCCGAGTACGCCCGACTGTGTCCGGCCCGAATCCGGCCTCCCTGTTTGCTCACACAAGCTACGGTCCCGACTGACCCTTTTCGTTTCAATCGCAGTGCGCCAAGCCCCCGCACGGCGAGACTTTCAAAAAGTGGGCGAACAAGGTGATGCGGGTGTACCCGGTGGTGTCCGTGGATACGTGCCACTCGTACCAGATCCACCAGCCGTTCAAGTACCGGTGCACGCAGAGTTGGTGCCTTCAGGAGTACGGCCGGCACTCAAAGGTAGTAATTGCGCGGTTCCCAGATCCCGCCTCCCTGTTTTATCTCTCAGCTGGTGACTGTTCGTCCATACGTCGCAATACACACGACTGACACTTTTCTTTTCCAAAAAAAGTCCATCGACGTTTCCCAAAAAGCGTGCGGCGTGTGCCACGGGCGCCTTGAATTTCTGGGAAAGTTCAACGCGGACGGAACGCAGTGCGAGGAACGACCGGCGACTGCGTTTTCGCTGTTCGTCAAGACACACTTCGGTGCCGTGAAAGAGCGGCTGCCTGCGGGGACGCCGCACAAGCTTTTAATGAAGGAGCTGTCCAACCAGTGGAAGTCGGGGGGGACGGGGAAGAAAAAGCCGTCCGACGGCGCAGACGGAAACGGAGACGCGCTCGGCGAGGGGATGAGGACGCTGAAACTATAATCTGAAATGGGGAAGGGGGTAAACGCGAGACGGGGGGTGCATTGCCATGTATTATTGACGACTATCATTTGTGACTACTGTATTAAAACTCAAGCGTTCAAGCGTCGTCCGCGTCTCGCGCCGACGACACGGAAAGCTCGTGCACGCCTAGGCCCGCCCAATCGGTCATGTCCAGTCGGTCTTCGCGGCACTGCTGTAGCAACGCGGCGAGGCGGGCGCCGTCGGTGGGCGCCCGCACCGTGGCGCGCCTCGCCCGGGCCGTGAGCTCGGCGTCCACCACGTCCGCGACTGTGTTTGCGCACCGCGTTTTTTCCGACCGCGACGCGAACTTTTCTTTTCTTGACCCTTGCTCGCGAGTCGAAACGCGGTCCACCACGACGCACGGCACATGAGCGCTTTCAATCGCGCTCGCCACCAATCGCGCCGCCGCCGTGTCCGTCCCCAAAAGCACGCACCGCCAGCCGTTGTGTCCGCTGAGCTTGGCGATTGCGTCCCCGGTACTCGTTTCGTCACCCAAAAGTTCCACCGAAAGCGGCGGTTCCGTCGTCGCAGCAGCCGCCTCTATTTCCGCCACAACCGCCGCCGCGGCCTTCTCCGTCTCTTTCTTGGCCTGCGCCTTTCGCAAGCGCGTGCCTGGGTCGTCCGCGTGCGCCGATTTGGCCTCAAGTAACTCCGCCTTGAACGTCTCGAACCGCCTTCCCACGCGCTGCAGCAGGGACAAATCCTCCAAACTCACGGGGCGCTTATCGGTCGCGGATTCGAAAACGGCACCCGCGTCCATGAGCTTCGCCGCCGCCACGACGCCCGCGTTCGCGTCCGTGGTGACGCCGAGAAGACGTCTTCCGTCGCCGTCGCCGTCGCGCTTTTTCAGCCAGGACGAAAACTGGTCCATCAAAGTGGGTTCGTCCCGAGGGGACTTGGCGAGCTTGGGTTTCTCGGAGACGACTTTCTCTTTCTGCGCCGAAGCCTGCTTCCGCCCGACCGCCATGTCCTTTATCGCGGACGCGACGTACGCGCGCACGCCGTCATTCGTTTCCGACCAAGCCTTTTCCTTTGCCTCGACGAGCTTGGACTTTGTTTTGACTTGACTCGATTTCGACGAAGTATCCGTCTGTTCCGACTTCGTAACCGTCTGTTCAGCCTTTGTCTTCCTCGGAGTTTCCGCGTCGCTCGCCCGCGCCCGCGCTTCGTACGCCGCTGCGCGCGTAGACCACCCTTCCTTGGCCGCCTCTGGCAACTCCTCTTTCTCCACGATGAAATGACGCACACGTGCCACTTCCTTCCCGATGTCCGCGTCGTACCTGTCGCTATTGAAACCACCGGCGCCGTCGCCGACGTGAAACGCGACGACCCTACGCAAGTCGCCGCCCAGTTTTTCAATTTCGGAATTCAATTCTGACTCCATCGCGGGGCCGAGTACCCACGCCGACAGCAAGTCATCGCACAACGCGTTGCCGGCTCCTAGCTTCAAACGCAAATCCATGCCTCCATCCTTCGTGTCGAGCCCACTAAGCGCGTTCGCCGCGGCGCGCGCGTCGACGGACGCGCACTCGTCGGCGCCGGTGCTCGGAGACGCGATCTTTTCGGAATCGCTGTCAAACAAAGAGCTCCACCCGTTGTTCGTGGAGGCGCGAGTGCACGCCTCCTTTGCGTTTCGTTGGTGCTTGTTTTCGCCGGAACGTGTTGTCTCCCCTAGACCCTTTGTCTCGCGTAGCAACCTTCGCGATCGCGACCCCTCCACCTCTGTTTCGGGCTCGTCTTGACTCAACTTTAAATCAACTTCCCCGCATTGGCACGTCGCCGCCGCGCCCTGGTAGTCCCACACCACGCTCTTCCCCGTTTCGCGGAAGTGCGTAGCGGCGTGCACCAGGGTGATGAGCTCCGAAGCGAGGGGGGTTTCGCCCGCGATGAGCCTTATGCACTTTTCGTCAAACGCCGCGAGCGGGGACGCATCCAGGGAATGTTTTGCCGTCCATTTCGATTGCTCCACGGAAAGTGAAGACTCGGTGGTCGCCGTGGTGTCCCCCGGGCTGACCCTGTCACGCGCCGCTATGGTTTTCGCCATCAAGCTGGTCAACGCGTACCTGCTCGCGGAAGTGACGGTTTCGGGGTGTGACGCCAGGGCAACCACCGCGGCGACGAGCACGACCACGACCACGGCTTGGCCCGCGCTCGGTGCGTGTTTGCTGCACCACCGGGTTCGCCACGAGTAGCCTCCGTCCTGCCGCACCGGTGCGCCCCAAGGCGGGCTGTAGCCCCCGATACCGTCCAGCAGTCGTATTTTCTCCTCCGCCAAGCGCGCACGGCTCATCGTGCGCTTGGTGTGCGCCGCGGGGCTTCGACGCGACGTCGATCGCGGCTGCGAGCTTTCGTTTCCAATCCCCGCGGCAGCCAAAAGGCTGCCGTGCCGCGAGTAGTCTTGTCCCTGCGACCTGGGGTCTTCATCCTGCAACGAAAGCCGCCGACCCGAGCTGGGTGGTGCCTCCTGCCTGTAGGACCTCTGCCTCCCGAGGTACCCCATGGCAACGCACACTTGCGCGCCCCGAGGTCTGGTGTGGTTTCAACTCATCGTGGCTTTTTTTAGTTTTCGGTGAGTGCGTATTTAGTCAGGGTATTTAGTCGGGGTGTTATTTCGTCCACAGACTGCAAGCTTTTTGCAATGTCGTTTTGGGCGACCAAAATTCGAACAACGCCATTACCTCCCGCGCGGGAGGCGCCTAGGGACGCGATGGCGACCCACGGCGAGTCCGAGACCGACCCCCCTGTTCCTTCGACATCGCCGACGACCGTCGAGTCGGTCAACGCGAGACGCCTTGAGTTCCACGCGAGTTTGGCGGACGGACAGTGGTTTGCGCTGAGCAAGGCGCTGGATGCCGCGCCCGGCCCGTGCACGCCGTGCGACCCCATCGTCATCCGCGCCGAGGTGAAGCGCTTTTTGAAACTGCACTTAACAAAGCCCGGGTCCGGGCCGTTCCTGCTAGGGTTCCGGGCGCTTATCGAGGCGCAAAGCGGGCGACAAGTCGCGGTGGCTTGGAGAATAGACCCGGCGTTGTTAACGCAAAGCGGGGGGGAGGGATGGATGCGAGATGCAGTGACAATGTTATCAACGGCGTGTGTCAGGCGCCGTGACTTGGAGACGATGCTGATCAATGACCAGGACAACGTAAACTCGAATGACTCGAATCACGAAAAAGAAACCCCAGGTGGTGTCCAAAATAAATACCTCGCCTGGCAGCTCCCAATGGACCTGGGCGACCTGGACCTGTACAAGCTGTTGATGAAACTGCCGGATCGCAAAACGCTGATTCGCGCATCGCCGTCGGGCGAAATCGTGGCAAACGCGAGCCTTCCAGAACATCCGACTAGAGTTACGGAAACAATAGGGTTCGGAGGGAACGACTGTAGCCCGAGTTTGGGAAAGAGGAGACACGTTTGTTGTATGATTTTCGTGGTGACTACGGTTTGCGTGGTGGCGATGATGACGAGGTGATGATGTTGTAAATACGTAGTCCATTTTTGTATTTTGAACCCTAACACCAGAGACGCTTTCTCGGAAGCCACGACACACAACGACGCGCACACGCCGTCCTCCGTGATGTCTTCCCACGCAACGCATACCGCCATGACTGCCCCGAGCGGTGACAACGCGACCGCCAACACTCCCACGAGCCTTGCCGACGCGCAAGAAGCTATTCCCGGACTCCCCGACCACCTCGTCGTCGAGCACATTCTCAGATCTGAGCATTTCGACGACCCCGCCGATCTCGCACGGCTCCCAGCGGTGAGCCGCGCGATGCGCGCCGCGGTGGCAGAAACGGGGCTTCGGTTTGAGGAGCTTGAAGAATATGACGCCGCGGAGCTCGGATGCTTAAGCGTGTTGAAGCGCATGCAACGGGGAGGTCGCCTGTCGCGTGAAGAACTCCTTTGTGTGGCAGCGGCAAGACGCGGGCACCTCGAGGTGCTGCAGTGGGCGCGTGCGAACGGTTACCTGTGGGACGAGTGGACGTGCGCGTTCGCGGCGGAGGGTGGGCACCTGGAGTTGCTACAGTGGGCGCGCGCGAACGGCTGCCTGTGGGACTGGAAGACGTGCGGGTTCGCGGCGGTGGGCGGACATCTCGAGGTGCTGCAGTGGGCGCACGAGAACGGCTGCACGCAGAACGCAAACACTTGCTGGAGGGCAGCGGAGGGCGGGCACCTGGAGGTGCTGCAGTGGTTGCGCGCGGACGGCTGCCCGTGCAACGAGGACACGTGCTCGTCTGCGGCGCAGGGCGGGAACCTCGAGGTGCTGCAGTGGGTGCGCGCGAACGGTTGCCCGTGGGACAAGTGGACGTGCTCGAGGGCGGCAAGGGGCGGGCACCTCGAGATGCTGCAGTGGGCGCGCGCGAACGGCTGCCCGTGGGACGAGTGGACGTGCGAGGGGGCGGCGAAGGGCGGGCATCT